>ERZ500978.83-NODE-83-length-71836-cov-7.684178_pt1 | contig 71836 bp, 54 predicted proteins | sample MGYA00248870_ERZ500978 | MGnify/ENA primary metagenome ERZ500978 (study PRJEB25958, sample SAMN03398513) | human skin metagenome | study: EMG produced TPA metagenomics assembly of the Human Skin Microbiome Metagenome (human skin metagenome) data set. | reverse complement strand
AAGTGATTGCGCGACTTGGGCCCGCCTTCTTTGAGCACGGTATGGTGGTGCTGGAGTCGTTTGTGCACGATGTGATCCGATGGCCCAGCCCTGAGCCAGGACTCACGTTGAGTGTATCAGTTCTGGGCACGCTATTGCATGCATCTCTTCCGCATGGCCTTGAGGCGCAAAATGGTGATGGCATGCAGTCGGGCACGAGTGCATCACTGCCCATCCTAGCATCCGTGTCTTCGACACCGCTGATACAAGTATTTTATGAACTCTTGCCTGACCTGTGGCGCCTTTGGGAGTGTATGCTGACGGCCGAGCCGATCCTTATTGTAGGTCGCGATCCACGAACCACTAGTGATGCTGTGTGGCACCTCGTTGATCTCATCCGACCCATCCCTGTCGCCGGAGACTTTCGTCCTTTTTTCCACATCCACGACTACGACTTTCGTGCCTTTGTCACGCGCGCTACGCCGCCCACCGGTGTGGTGCTCGGCACGACGAATCCCTTCTTTCTGCAGACTTGTGCGACGTGGCCCCACATTGTACAGCTCGGCCGCGGTAACAAGCCTGCCCACCAGGGCGTGTCGCGCGATGTGCCCACAGCGCGTATCGTGTCTTCTAGCAAGCGACGTGTGAACAAAGACACGGCTCTTCTCAAGCAGCTGTTGCAATGGCGTGATTCGCCTTCGCAACTTGAGCATGCTAATGCTGTCCTGCGGCGCTACTTCTCTGACCTCACTGAACGATTTCTTGCGCCGCTGCACCAGCACATGGCGACGCTGATACCTGCCTCGTTCGACTTGTCGTCGCCTGCCGAAGTACCGCCCATCAAGTCGTTTCACCGCGAAACGTTTCTGCAATGGCTGAAATCTCATCCTGGGCCGCTTCGCATGCGGCAGCGTTCCCTGTCGCCGGCCAGTGTGCTCCGTCACTCGCTGTACTCGGACTTTCTGCAGTCGCCCAACTTTGCCGTGTGGCTCCAGGGGCGCGTAGAAGCAGCGCAGTACGAGCAGCGTCAACGGCGCATTGCGGCCTTGGCGATGGGCGATGTCGTTACGTTTGGACGCACGCGCTCGGACGTCGAGTCGATCGATCTGTATCTACGTCTACGCGAAGAGCTGCGGGCTCTCGAGACGGCACTGCAAGCGCCGCGTACGGCACCCGGGCCAAGTGCGCGGTGGCGCGCATCGATGGAGCCCAGCGGCACGGGTATGTCTCTCATCGAATCGCGTGCCATGATCGCGCAGCGTACGCGCCTCGCGGCACAGGTAGAACGCCTGCTCCAGACGATGCCTCCAGATCTGCGTGTAGGATTGCCGTAGAGATCATCACACGATCGGGGCCAAGAGTCGGCGAAGCATGCGCGAGACGGCGCCTGTTGCCACGATCTGCGGACGACGCAGGCGGCTTAGATGCGTGCGCGACATGCCTGAATTGAGATGCTGCTTGTTCGAATGGGCGCGCTTAATTTTCGGCGGACCGCGTGACGAGCCTTGGATGGGGAAAAAGCGCTTTTTTGTGGCGGAGTGCGTCTTGAGCTTGTACAAGTGGGCCTTTGGCCGCGGTGCTGCGAGTGACATGGATGTGGTGGACAACACACGCGACGTGGGCGGTGCCGCGAGGCGCACGCTTCGTCGCAAGGCACTCAGCAGCATCGTGGGTCAAGCAGCACGTCCCAGTCAGCGTCGTGGGCGTCCATCTTCTGATTCACGTGACCAACAACCCCACGTATCGTGGGTGTGACCCCAGGAGCGCCGTCGGTCCACGCTTGGTTGCCTGGCGCTACATGGCCGGCTCGCGCCCGTCGGGGGCGCGTAAAAGTACACAGAGTGTACTTGACGCGTACTGTATCATACAGGCTTTGTTCAAGGACCATGAGACCGTTGTGGACGCGCTCCACGCGGACCTCATGGAGCATGCGATTCAGGCGTTGTCAGCGGAGCGCACATATACGGAGGAGGAGCGGCAAAGGATACTCGAGTTTCTCGATGACCGCATTATGATTTTTCGATTCCTCCGCCGTGCGGGCTTCGATAGGGATGCGGCTCGGTCTATGCTGATCAAGACGATGGCATGGCGCATGGAAGGCGCGATTGATGCCTTGCCACAAGACTTGCTGCAATCGCCGTATATGAATGCTACGTCGAACGGCATTCCTTTATTTTGGCAGCACTCACGCTTTCGTGACAAGCTTGGGCGCCCCGCGCTGTACGTGCGTCTTCAGCACGTAGAGCGTACGCCGGAAGGGCTGCACGAGTTGAAAAAGACCATCATTGCCGCGTTTGACGTCATGCGGCGCTACCTCTTGCGCGTGAATCGGCGAACTAGGCGCGGAGACCCAGTTATACAATGTGTCGTGCTCGTGGATGTCATGGACGCAGGCCTCGCCAACGTCGAGCTCGATATCCTGCCGTTTTTCACGGATTTGCTCAAAAATCACTACCCGAGCATTTGCGGCGCTGTGTATATTTTGCAATACTCTTGGTTTCACGCAGGGCTGTGGCGCATGCTGCGTCCCATCCTGCCGCCCAAGCTCCTTGAGCGTTTGTTTTTCGTCGACAGGCCGGAGCTCCTTGCGCACTTTGAGCACCATATGCCGCGGTCCCTGGGCGGTCCCCTGAGCATACCTATCGCGCCCGACACGAGCGATGTGTTCAACTACTTTGTCCGTGCAGCCGCATGGTCGCATCCATCGTCGTCCTCCTCTGGCCCCACGCCTAAGGCCACTGACCCGTCACCGCCTGCGCTCCGGATCCGCCAACATGACTTTGATACGATTTACGATGTCATGTCATGCATGGGATCACCCTACACGTCAGCCAGGACGCCACTTACCCCTCACACAAGTATGCCCACGACGCCGCGGCAACATGCTCCGGCAGGCTCGCCGATCCCATTGCATGACCTGCCGACATCACCCAAGGCGTATCGCCGGCAACGCGCGTCAGGCCATGCCCGCCCTGTGGTATCGTGGTTTCTATCCTGGCTTTCGCCGCTCCAGCGGTCCGACGACGACGACGAGGCGCCTGCCGAGCCTATCAAGACCAGCCAAGGCGGTGACCCAGACGCTGCACCTGCACTGACACCGCCTGCCACTGCCACGGCCCCACCCACGGCATACGGGACAGCTGAGAGCAACACAGTGACACGGTACCTGTCATGGCGCGCGCACAAGTACGCCGAGATGGACGGGCATGTGTCGCCGTACAACATCGAGAACCCTTACTTTGGATACCCCGCCTCGTACGTGACCAATGACCCTGCCAGCGTGGATATGACCGCCTCGGACCCAGCGGCGGCGGCGGCGGTCGCCTCCAGCGGCGGCGACCGGCCGGCCGGCTTCTCGCGCGAAATCCATGTGAAGCGACGAAAGCGTGACTTGGTGCGCACACTGTCGTACCTGTTTGTGCTGCGTCTCATTCGGCTGTACCATACGATACGCCGCGGCATCATCGTGGTGGTGTGGAATGTGCTGGGCCCGCACCGGGCCTGGGCGTCCTTGGGGCGCACAGCTCCAGGGCATCGGCCATCGAGGTACACCCAGTGTCGCGTGCTATTACTGCTGGCCCTGCTGCTGTACCTCCAGCTGCCTCGCGCACGCTTCCTCTCACTACTGATACCGCATTTTCATGCTATTGTATGAATGTTACTTGCTGTCCTCCTTGGCGGCCTCGGCAAGGAACTGCTTGATAAAAGCCTCCTCATCGCTGTTGTTAGTATATAGACATGCCACGTACGCGCTCTCAGCATTCAGGGGCACCTTGTCCACGGAGGGCTTCTCCTTCTTCGACGAGCCACCGCTCATACCCGCGTACGCCGCCGCACCGATCGCACCGAACACACCCAGCACGAGGTGCTCGCTCGGGATCTTCATTCCTGCACGTCAGCTTCCTTCTAGCGCACATACCTGCAATCGTGTAGGACATGTTGCTCGTAGTTGGGAAGCTGCCACAGCTGGCTCCCAAGGCACCGTATGCACCCGCCCACCCGACTGGCCGCCGTGTCGCCCCGTGGCGCCGATGTCGGCCGAGATGGATGGTGCCACGCGAAACCCCAGCGCCCAGACACAATGCAGGGCGTGCCATTGTGCAGCTGCCTATGTCGCCGCCTTTCTAACGGGTGTGACGGGGACGACGCTGAGATGGCGTCGACGTCTGCATCGCCGACGCAGAGAGTGCAAAGGCATCCACTCGACACGCTGTCGGCCGACGATATGGCGACGTTGCCCTGGACGCCACGTCTTGGCACGTCGAGATCGATACACAGCCTTCCTTCGCCACCCAGCTCTACGCAATCCGTCCGCAGTGTGCCCACACCTGGCAAGAACCGCCGTGTTCGATATGTGAAGACGCTGCAGGACGCCTCTCCACGGAATGCGACTCGCTCTGAGGATGTCGACCACATCTTGGCCATGTGTTACAACGTCAGTATCGGTCGCATTCAACGCATGGCACCCGTACACAAAGAAGCCTTGCACGCCATCGCTGCGAAGGAGCGCATTTGCATGGAGCTTCGCGAAGAACTCGCGCGTGAAGAGGCGCAGCTGGAGGAGCTGCGCTCTGCATGGAAGCGCATGACGATGCGGATCGGAACGCATCCACCCACACATGTGCCACACCGTCGTCCACCGCCCGCCTCTCCGACTGCGCAGCCGACGCGCGAAACCACGCGGATATCAGAAAATACCAAGGCAGCTGAGACATGGCCCGATTGGCGACGCATACCCACACAGCTTTCGAATCAGTTCCATGCCATGATGGATCAGTTTCAGACCGCGGACCTCGATGCAGGCCCATCATCATCGCCTTCTCAAGACCGTGCTGTGCGTGCGAGCAAATCTAGGCGGTTTGCCGCCTCCCGCGCTCACACCCAGGACATACTCTCGATCACAGATGAACTGCATCCTGAGATACTGCGTGAAAAGCTGTCGTCAGGATGGCACGTGTTATCACAGCGCCTGCGCGACACCACCGCTTCGTTTGCCGACCTGTCGACGTGGGCGCCCGATGACCCACCGCCTACATCAAGCCAAAGCAGCCGAGCATCCCTGCCATTTTCTATGGAGGACACGGCCTTCGGCGCGATCTCTGGCCTTGATGCCATGCACCGCGCCGCCACTGGACCTGCCGTCCCCCCTCCCTCTGACAAGCGGCATGCCCCGGCTCATGAAGCACTCCCTCGCATCGACTAGATACCCAAACACATATAGACGGGAAACGCGTCTCCATTTTGATGGGCATACATACCCAAAGGCCAGCGTGGGCACAAACCTATAGAAACAGCTAGGCATCAACCAAGACCCATGTATTTTATGCCTCCTGCGCGCGAACACGGGCGTTGGCATTGGTAACGCGGACACCAAGCACCTTGGCCCTGCGAAGTTGTTAGTATGTAGTGCAAACGGCCATACGTACTTCTCGAGGATCTGAATACGCTTCTTGCTGCTCACGTTGTGGGCAATCTCAGCGGCAAACGTGTTGTTGTGCATCAGAAGGAGGTCCATGTCGTTGACATTGGCCACCACAAAGCGGCGGTAGCCGTTAGGCATAATGTGGCGCGTCTTCTTGTTCGAGCCGTAGCCGATCTTGGGCATCCTAATCGTGCCCTTGAAGCGACGACGAACACAGTTGTCAATACCCGTGGGCTTGCGCCAGTTGGGGCTGACACGCTTGAAGCGGTCCGACTGGTGGCGGGCGAACTTCTTGGTCCGCTTCTTCACAATAGGAATCGTAGCAGCCGGCATGATACACTAGGCAGCGACCGTATGGTGAACAGAAGCTGAGGCGACCGAAGAAGCGCCCTAAGGCAGGCGGCCCTGGCTTTGCATTCTCGGCCGAGGAAAGCAAAAGCGCACGACTTGCTTTGGTCCCACGCTCCTCTCAAACTATAGTTTGTACACGTGACCTACCTGCGCAGCCAGGGCGGCAGACTTGCCAAGGTGCGCCGCTGCGTCCGTTTTCCTTACCTGCTGGCCACTGACCTACAATAACCATGTCGCTTATGCAGAGCACTCCGTTCATCGTCGACGGCAAGGGCCACCTCCTCGGCCGTCTTGCCTCGATCGTGGCCAAGCAGATCCTGCTAGGCCAGAAGGTGGTTGTGGTGCGCTCCGAGCTGATTAACGTCTCGGGCAGCTTTTTCCGCAACAAGGTATGTTACCGTACTCGCGAAGCTAACCTGCTCAGTTGAAGTACCACGCTTTCATGCACAAGCGCCACCTTGTGAACCCCCGCAAGAGTGGTCCCTTCCACCACCGCGCTCCTTCGCGCATCCTGCACCGTGCTGTCCGCGGTATGATTCCTCACAAGACGGCGCGTGGTGCTGCCGCGCTCCAGCGTCTGAAGGTGTACGAGGGTGTGCCCCCGCCGTACGACCGTAAGAAGAAGCTCGTTATCCCAGATGCCCTCCGTGTGCTGCGTCTCAAGCCGGGCCGCAAGTACGCTACACTCAAGCGCATCTCGTCTGAGGTCGGCTGGAAGTACCAGGAGATTGTCGACAAGCTTGAGGCCAAGCGCGTCGTCAAGCAGCAGGCCTTCCACGAGCGCAAGTCGGCTGCCACAAAGCAGCGCGCTGCTGCTACCACGGCTGCTGCCTCGCAGCTCGAGCCCATCAACAAGCAGCTCGAGGTGTACGGCTACTAAGTGTATTTTCCACACATTCACACGCACCCATGACCGCGGTGCTCAAAATCCTCCTCACTTGGATCTAGGTAGGGGTGCGACGCATACCATGGTGCAGGTCGTCGTGGCTTTAGCTAGGACCACTCTAAGCGCCATGCTGGGTCGTGGTAGTCGACGCCTGCCCTGGAGCTCGTGTCTTGATACGCTTGATTCCCTCCCCATTGTATCGTTGACGTAGATCTTTAGCGAGGACCTCTTTGGCGAAACGCAGACTGTCTGATTTGCTAAGCGGGTGTCCGTGGTCCATGAACCGCCATTGGACGTGTTTACCGGCGGCCCAGCTCCTCCACCTGACGGCACCGTGCCTTGTTGCCTCCTATCTCCGCTATGGTTAGCGGGACCCTTGCCATGCATTTCTGGAGTGTTGCTCAACAGCTTGCCTCCTTGTTGCTCATATTGTTTATTCTACTAATGCGGGCGATTGCGCTCTTCTTTGGTCTTACACCCGTCCTGTTTATAAGCATCTCCGAGCTGCGTGGCGCATACCTAACCTACGTGCGGACCAGTCAAAGCGAGTCGCCCAAGCAAGCTGCATCGCATCCTCGCGCCATGCGACCAACTGGACAGGATTCGCACTCCACAATCGCCTCATCCGTGTCCACGAATGAAGCGTCGCAGCTACAGCAGCGCGTTACGACCAACGCGCCGTAGGCACTGTCAATGTATAGGGTATCTACACGGGAGAGGTTGTCGCGCCTCGTTACATCGAGTTGCGCTGGTATTGTGATTGGACGTGGAAACCCGGAGAGCTTGCGCTCAGACCCACGCTCAGGCCGCGTTCGGCCAACATGGTAAGCCAGGATGCTCGGTGCTGCGTCGGCGCTGCATCTGTCTGCTCGATGCCTCTTTGGAGCGCACAATCCAACGAAATCGAAGACGAAGAGCGATTCGCTTTGTGTCCAGATAGCGCGCTTGGCATTCTTCGAGATGATAGTGCGTGTCCGGAGACGTGACTCGACGGCTCGGTTGCCTCGATAGGGTCTGGCGGTAGAGGCGTAGACGTGTCATTCTGTCGGTGCAGACTAATGGTCCACACACCAGCCAGTAAAAAGACAGTGCCTAGTACAATCATGGACACACTGAGCCACGGAAGGTATGCCGCATCGTTAAAGTACACCAGTCCGAGCGTAATAGACGAGACGTTGTAAAAGCAGAAAGCAAGTGGTGCAATGAGCATAGGATCTGCAAGTTTGAGACCCTTGTGCAGGTACCACAACTGGAGCATGGTTGCAGCGGACAGCACCATGATCAGACACCAGCTGAACCAGCTGCTGAATTGGTTGCGGCCCTGTAACGACAGTATCAGCAAGTCGACGCCGCTCTTGGCCATGACCAAACACGCGCCACTAAGCATGCCGCTGGCTGAGCTGTATGCAACGGCCAGCGCCAGTACCGTCGATCGTGCATTTGGCATATGAAAGAGGGATGATGACGGAGAAGTTACAGCGCCATAATCCGGTATGTGGGGATTCTGCGGTAGAGTGCCATGCATCCGCTTTACATGCTGGATGTCGTCAGGGAGGAGGCGTTCCTCGGAGTCCGGGTGCTTGTGTGTGGGCGTGGCAACGCCTGAGCTGTTCTCGCTTACTTCCGCGACCGTGGCCAACGAAGGCACAGGAAAGTACCTGCGCAATCCAAAACGTGTGCGCCGTCGTCGGCGCAGTGTCAATAGAGGTTGCCACGTCAGTTGGTACTCGGTGAAATGCGCCATCGTAAGTACCGCTGCCAAGACCAAGGTGTACACAAGAGCGATCGCAACGAAAGAAGGTCGCTTGTACAATTCCATGAGCTCTGCCAATGTGAGTGGAGCGTGCGGCACGGCACCAAAGTACCCGACCATGATCGCACCAAGAGCAATGAGACAAGTGCCTGTAAGCATGTGCCACGAGAATATCGCATCGAGCATGACGCGGGCAAGCAGTGCATTATACAGTAGGCTCACGGCCCCAAGCGGTGCAAGTATCACGACGGGCAATGTGCCGATCTGGAATAGCGTGCCGCTGATATTGGCGCTCAAGAACACGACAAAGCCTGCGATCCACATCGGCCGTCGCCATACAGACTGACGCTCTGTCTCTGGCAAGCGCTGATTCTGTACATGCGAGCGTCGCTGGATGGTCAGGCCCAAGCTCTGGATAAAACTGGCTATGAGGCCGATTCCCACGGCTAGCGGTACATCCATGGCGCACGCTGCCAGGGCCGTCGTAATCCTCGAAGAAAAAATTCCACGGCGTGAAGGACGGCGTGTGTGGAGTCGCGTCGCTCGGTCGCCCCGATGTGGGGCGGATGCACGCCCCGATTTTTACGTACAACCGTGGGGGGCGACGGCCGTGACGCGTAAGACGACGAGACGTTGCCACGCCATGGGGCCATCGCCGCCACCTCCAACGGCGTCAGCATCTTCTGCTGAAGCGCGTCCTATACCTTCCAAGGCACCGCGGCGCAGCAGCAGCATGACCCAAAGCGATCCGGGCGTGCCGAGCGCATCACTTCCGTCATCACCGCTGCGCTCCTTGCCCGCCCGATACGCCGCCTGGAAACAATCTACCCGGGCATTCCGTGCGATGCGCCATGAGGGCAATATGCAGGTGACGCCTCCGTCGTCTCCTATGTCATTGCAGCCTCAGCCTCAGCCTGCGTTTGAGCCGCTGGATGCCATGATACCCGCTGCTCTGCAGCATGGCGAGCCTCTGCTAAAAGTGACGCAAAACAAAGTAGCGCAGCGAATATTTCGCGTCAGTCTCGAATCAGCATCGATCCTGTGGGACAGCAAGCGCGGTAACTCGGTGCATCTGTATGCTATTCGGGACGTTCGCGTGGGTGCATCGGCTCGGTCGTATCGCCAGTCACTGCAAATTTCCGATGAGCACGAAGCACGTTGGATCTCTATCATTTATCAAAATGATCGTGCATACAAGGCTGTACATATGATTGCACGATCAGACGAATCTCTTGCGCGATGGCGCGACACACTGCTTCGCGTCTTGGCACAGTGGCAGGCCCTGGTCTCAGGCCGCGTGACGGCATCGCGCGCCCAGTGCGAATGGCTTCATGCCTCGTGGGATGTGGATCGAGCGTTGGATGAACGATCACTCATGCAGCTGTGTGAGCGCATGGGCTTGCAAGTCAGTCGGCCTGAACTGCGCGCCTTATTTGTGGAAGCGGACAAAGAGCGGCGTGGTACGCTGCACTTTGAGGCATTTCAGCAGTTCGTGGCCGCACTCAAGCGACGACCTGACCTTGAGGAGGTGTACCAGCGACTCCAATCACATGGCCAGCTCACACTCGCGACGTTTATGGCGTTTGTGCGCTTGGAACAGGGCGAGTGGACAACCACCGACGAGCAGGTGGCACATATATTCCAGCGCTTTCGCGTGGACACACCCGATGGTTTTTGTGTGTACATGACGTCTCGGCAGCATGGTGCGTACCACGCAGCCTATTCTGAGCCGACGCTCGATGCGCCTCTGAGCAGCTACTTTATTTCGTCGAGTCATAATACCTATCTGGAGGGTGGTCAGTGGAAGGGAGACAGCACGGTGGAAGGCTACGTTCGCGCACTGCTCCGCGGTGCACGATGCGTGGAACTGGACTGCTGGGATGGGCCAAGTGGCCAGCCCCAGGTCACGCATGGACATACGCTCACCAGCCGAGTGCCACTTGACGATGTCGTTGCGGCCATTGCGCAGTATGCCTTTGTGTCCTCGCCGTATCCTCTTATTCTGTCGCTCGAAGTACACAACGACCTTGCCCAGCAGGAGGTGCTTGCCTCCATTTTACGCACGCAGCTTGGCGATATGCTTGTGACGGCGCCGCTGGAAGACGACGTGCCGGGCATGTTGCCCAGCCCCGAGCAGCTACGATACCGCATCCTTGTCAAGTGCAAGAACTATGAATGGATCCATTCACAGGCGCCGAACGAAGAGGATGAGTCGATGGGCTCGTCCGAAAACGCAGATTGGGACAGCGACTCGCTCCTAGAGCAGGCGCGGCACTTGGTACGGCTTGCCAGACCGAAACGCAGTGGTAAAGTGGTGCGGCCTCTGAGTGGTGAGCTCGTGCGTTTGCTCGTGTACACCATCGGCGTGCCATGCCGTGGCCTGAACAAGAAAGAGCATTACGCGGTCGAGCACATGTTTTCTCTGTCCGAGCGATCGGCCGCGCGGCTCATGCGCCAGAGCTACATGGATTTGGTCAAGCACAATCTCACGCACCTTACGCGTGTGTACCCGTCCATGACCAAACTGAGCCGTTTGACCTCCAGCGCCAACTTCCGCCCCGTGGACATGTGGGCGTCTGGGTGCCAACTGGTGGCCTTGAATTGGCAAACACACGACCAAGGCATGGCCCAGAACCTAGCGATGTTTGCCAACAGCTTAGGCTACGTACGCAAACCCGACGCACTGCGTCTGCGCTCGCACGTCAAGAACGACGGGACACTTTGCGTATCGTGCGTTCTTACTATCGTCTCAGCTCAGCAGCTTCCGAATGTGCGCGCCATGGACGAGGCTCTCTGTCCCTTTGCCACCGTCGCTCTGGACGTGCCCCACGAATGGGGCCGAGATGCTGTGCGCCTATCCGTGCCACTTGATGCATCCCCGGTGCGTCAAGTCCGCACACCGACTATACGCTCAAACGGACTGATTCCCCTCTTTCAAACGCCAGTGGGTATCGAGATACGTATGCCTGCCGGTGTCGATACCGCTGCCGTCCTGGCTCAGCGAACACGAAAGGAGCACATTCTACGCCAGGCCACTCGCGGCCTGCTGGACTTGTGTTTCGTGCATGTGCAATTGTGGGATGAACAGGTGAATGGCGCTGTGCCCCTGGCTACAAATACGTTCAGTCTTGGCCGCGTAGGGCACGGCTACCGACACTTGCCTCTGTACGACATGCAGCTCTCGCCGCTTGTGTACTCGACCTTGTTCGTTCACACGGTCTATACCCATATTACCATATAGAAGCCAAGGTGTATCTCGTCCAGCTAAACTCACTACGGACGGCGGCTATCATTCTTTAGCCAACATTTTAGCTCAGGCTCGGGAAGGCCTGCTCGTCAGCGAGGTTCACTACGGGGCCCTGTCGACCACCGCGGCTGCGGTTGCTGCGCTCACCACGGTTACCGCCGCGACCAGCGCCACGACCGCCGCGACCGCCGCGAGCACCGCCGCGACCACCACGTCCACTGCCGCGCGTCGACGGCGTGGACTCCGAGGCGTACGAAGGCAGGTCGATCTCGACGAGCTGCTTCTCCTTGCGGGGACGAGGAGCTTGCGACTTCTTCTCCTGGCCAGCAAAGTACGACTCGCCCTCACCGCGCTCAAGACGCTGGCCGTACGACTCGTCTTCTTGGACGGTGCGAGGCGCAGTGGCGGCGAGCTGCGGGCGCTTCTCAGCCTGCGACTTGAGGTACTCATCGAGCGTGAGCGTGTTGTCTTGCACGGGCTGCTGAGCCTCCTTCTCGGCCTTCACATCAGCAGCATCTTCCTTCGCAAATTCTTCTGCGTCCTCCTTGGCGTCCTCCTTGGAATCCTTCTCGATCTTCACAGCGCTGGCACCGTCCGTACCACCCCAGCCCTGGCGTTGCGACTTGGCCGTCTCCTCACGACCCGTGCCAGAGTGGCGGTCGAACTGACGGCCACGTCCGCGCTGGCTGCCACGGCCACCACGGCCGCCACGTCCGCGGTCGCCACGGCTGCGACGCTCAGCACGCGAGTCACGCTGCTCCGTAAGAAGAGGCTCGTCATTCATAGGCGCAGGTGCCGACTTGGGAGCCGTTTGACGCGGCGCACCTGGCACATACCGCTGCTGTTGAGGCTGCTGGGGCTTCTTGGCGGCGGCCTGGGACGAAGCCTGCTGCGAGGGAACGTCCTCAGCACCATCAACGCCAAGCAGTTGGAATGGGTTGTTCGAAGCAACCGACATGATCAATATAAATCAAACCGCTCGGTAGTGGGGGCAGAGACCTTTCGTGCGGTTGCGCTGGTTGCACCAAGAAAAGCGCTTGGGTCGGCAGAAGAAACCTCGAATTCGCTCCAGGCTTCCCTGCTGACTTGCCTTTGCGTGCAGCCAGCCGCTTTCGAGCAGTACATAATTACAGAAATACCACTGTCAGAAGCCGCAGTTGCAAGTCACATGCCGTTTTCCGCCCTGACTATAAAGCACCAACCTGCCCACATTATCACCCACATGGCATGCCCGCATACAAGTAGATTGATAGTAAAAAGGCCCGTCTATACGCGCAGGTTGATTTTGCGACAGCGCTGGCGAGAGCGCCATCTACATGGGACATAACTAAGGACACAGATCGCGTATCGCGCCATGCTACGCGTGCACGAATGCTGAACGCGTCTGGGGGAATACATACGCCGATATGCACACTCGCATCACCGCACACTTATTTAAAAGGCAGCTGCGTGAGGAGCCTGAGTGTATGCGGTAGTCTCTTGCGGCTGAACCGGCGCAGCGGGCTCGGCAGCAGGAGCGGCAGCCACAGGCTGGTTGCGCGACTCGGACATAGGGGCCGTAATAGGCTCATCATCCTTCGGCTCAAGGATGGTGACCGCATCGGGCAGCGGGAATGGCCGACCAGAGCGACCCTCAGGATCCCAGCCGTGCATAATCTTCACACGAAGACCAAGCACACCCTGCTTCATGAGAACGTGGCGGATGGCCTCGTCGACAAAGTCCTTGGCAGGCTGACCAGTGTGAATCATGAAGCCGTCCTTGAACTTCATGGCCTTGGCACGAGCACCGCGCACCTTACCTGAAATAACGACCTCACAGCCCTTAGCACCAGACTCCATCACGTAGCGGAGCACACCGTATGCGGCACGACGGACAGGCAGACCACCGAGCAGCTTGTTGCGGAGCGACTCGCACTGAGCCACAGCGTGAAGACCACGGTTGGCCACCTTCTCGGCGTAAAGCTCGAGCGAGCCCTCGGGGAAGCGGAAGCGCTGGCGCACGAGCGACGTCAGCTCACGAAGGCGACGACCCTTGTCACCAAGCACCTCCTGCGTGTGCGTAGCACGGATGATAATTTCCGTGCGGACGTGGTTCACACGCACAAGGCAGCCCGAGTAACCCTCGGCAGCCAGCTCACGAGTGAAGAACTCGTTCAGCTCAGCCGAGAAGACACCGTCGGCAACAAACTTCCTCTTCTTCGAGATGATAGCGGACGCCATTGTACGAAATGGGTGGTCGGTGGTGTGGCAGGAAAGAACTAGTCGTGTCCGCTTGGTCCTTCGTGGCCTAGAACTACAAAAATCGCCAGATCACGTGCGCTCATGTGCGGTCCGCACAAGAGGTATATTGCACACCTCCATTCCATTCGGCTGGTCATCGCGCCTCGCGCCCTAGACACCCTTCACACCCTCCACTCCGGTAGTTGGTACGTATTCCCATGGCATGAGGGCCTAGGCTAGGACGATGGAGTGCACGACTGCACGTAAAACTGGCATCTCTTGACCGATGTGGCATCACCCTATGTGTGTGTATGCAACAGAGACGAGAATCGACGCTCGGAGCCTGGCCACGCCAACCAATGATGGATGAATGCTGACTCAAGCAGATGATAGGCGCCAACACATCGCTCCAGAGCCTTTTGTGAGCCATGTCAGCATCACGACGGGACTTAAGAGCACCGAGCCGTAGTTCCTATGAACTGCTGTGGCCGGCGTTTGAGTCATAGCCCGCCGACATCAAGGCATGTGCATCGACTGTGCCTGACTTTTGTCAAAAATGACGAGAGAGGGCGCGGCGAGGCTCCTGTGCTGGGCTGCCATGCCTCTGGGTGGCTGTGTCCCACACACCCCTAGTGGTGTCTTCCGATCGTGCTTATGCGAATGGGAAGCTTGTGGCAGTCTACATAGTTTAAGCTTAGAAAAAGAACCATTTAGACGATGCGGACCTCTGTGGCAGTTGCTTTTCGCTATAGAGCCGAGTCAGCTCTTCGAGCTTGATCATAACCTCCTCAAGCTTAAACTTGCGTTCTTGCAGGTCAATGTGCTTACGAATAGCTGGATTTTCGCGCGCAAAGTTCACCATGTCCTCGTGCGACATATCAAAACCGAGGCGCGCGTCAATTTCGCGTGGAAATTGATAGAAAAATTCGGTCAGCAGCTCGATGTTGATGAACATGACCGACATGTAAGTTAGTTTGTCTGCCACCACGTTCAAAAAAGTTTCAGGACAGAAAACCTGCGATTCAGGACCTGCTTTGCATCGACGGGACTTGAGCGCTGCGATGCGCAAGCGCAAGATGTCTGAGCGCTCCTGTAAGAATCGAGCTTCGCGGGCTTTCATGAGCAAAGCGGCATTAAATCCAGGACGCGTTGGGTCTGCTTGGTCGTCTGCCTCCAGATCCAATTCACCTGTCTCATTCGCATGCTCCATGCGCTCTGCCACTCGCTTCCGCTCACGTTCTTCGAGCTGGTGGATATATTCCATGGCTCCACGCAAGCGTCGCGATCCAATGACTTTACGAAGTCGATCCTGAGCCTCGTTGCACATTTCAAGCTCATTCTGCATGAGGCGTACTGACTGTTCCCTTCCGCGTTCCCATTCCCGCGGCTCCATTTCCACCTCGTACTTGAAGGGCTTAATACAGTTCTCCACTTGATCAGCAGTGACAGCAAACCGATCGCGAAGCAGCGCACTGCCAAACGTGATAATACGCTCAGCAGTCTCGGTATGGTGGTTAAATGGCTCGGCCGTAGCAAGTTGCTCAAGCTGCGACCGAATAGTGTTGGCCACAAGCTGCGTGCTCATCCTGCCAATGCCGCTCTTGGTCAGCGATGAAGCACTAAGATCCAACTTATTAAGCCATGCGGGATCGACGTCTTGCTGCGTGATTTTGCGGTTCGAGCCGAGCTCTGTGAGAGCAGGCAGCTCTGTGTCAGACCAATATACCTGTGCCAGAATGTCCATGACTCTGTCATCCAGGGCGTTCTTTAGCAAAAGACGCACTTCGGGCTTGCCAAAGCTATTAGCAAAAAGCTTAAAGCGCTGCTTCATTATATCCATGACTTCAGCAACGTAAGTTTCGGGCGTGATACTGCGGTCATTGTATTGTACTTTGAATTGATACGCAGCATCATCCAGTTCTGAGCGCACGACATTTGACACCCCCGATAGTGACGAGCCCATGTGCTCCTCGAGCACGACCATTAAGCGCCTGCGCAGTTGGTCGGTGCCGACAAGAGGTGCTATACCAGCGTTACGTCCACGCTTAGGCGCTTCATATGCCTCGCGATGCTCGTCAAAGAAGCGACGCTCATATTCTTGCGTCAACTGAACCAGGGTGCGGCTGCGCGAGTAAGCAAACATGGACTGGCTCATTTGCTGTGGCGCCTTGCACACAACACCAATGTAACCGAGCGAAAGAGGGTATTTGTTGTTGTTGAGGATGGCTGCGCCGACCGTGGGATCAATAAGATCCATTTTGGTAATCACGCCAATCGTGCGCATACCAAGGGGATCGACTTTGCGGCTGGCACGCAAAGCAGGCGAATTTGCAAGGTCAACGTTGGCGGCGCATACCGCGAGAATGACGTTGGGTTCCTTAATGTACTTGTTACACAAGTTCTGGATCTTCTCACGTAGCTCTTCTGGCTGATCCATCGAGCTTAGCTGCACATAGCCGGGCAAGTCAATGAGGGAAAGATCCGGGACATGTGGACTGTGAATGTGCAGCTCGATGGGCTTGTCTGACACACACTCTTCCTGTGGCACGGACATGTTCATGTCGTACAGTACTTTTTGGATACGGCTAAAGTCTGTGATCTTTCCACCGCCAGAGCCAGGAAACTCGCCATACTCATAGATACCATCGGCTGGCGGATGATCTTTGGGCACATGAACAAGAGTGAGCTCAATGGGCCGGCGAGTGACCATATTGTTGCCCTTGGGCAGAAATTCATGACCCACTATTGCCTCAAGCACGCTACTCTTGCCGCTGCTTTGTGAGCCAATAACCACGATGCTTGGTAGCACAAGTTCGTCCGAGTCGTGATCAATCGTTTTGAGGATATTGCGTACTTCAATGAGCTTGCGTGTGAGAACCATGAGATCGTCAGTGTTTTCTTGCTTTTCTTCTTGCTTCTCGTCTTCCTCTTCTTCCTCTAATGACCCAGAAAGTGAGGCTGCAAAGGCGGCGGCGGCAGCGGCTAGCCCGCCACCGCCATTCTCGTTGTTCTGCGGATCGGGCTCTTCCGGAGGCTCTTCATCACCACCGACTGTTTGCTGGTCCCAGAACTCGGCCTTCTTGATGTCTTCCAAGCGGCTCATAAAAGAACGCAGCCCCCCTCGAGCAGAATCAAGCACACTCGACGAGTACTCTGACACGGAGTCATACAGATCCGTGGCCGTGTCGGAAGCCGACGAAATAAACCCATGAAAGGTACTCTTGAGCCCTTCCATTTTGCTGTGAGCATAGGCGTAAGCACCGCCTGCAGTGGCCATACCTGCTAATGGCAACCTTAGAAGTTTGAGCATAGCTCGCGGCATGCCTGAGCGGGTGCTGAGGGCCCGTGTTTGGATCTGGCGACGGGTGACTGTCGGCGTTACGGACGGCCGCAAGGCCGTGCCACGCAGCGAACTACCTCCGCGTCCCGGCATTCTGTACATGAACGGACCCGCCGCTCTTGGCGGGTTCGCTGCAACGATACGCCTGAGCGGCAACATGCGGTGGCAAAATGCCAAAATTGAACGGTGGGGGGAAAATAGACCAGTGGACTCGCATTATTTGTCTATATGTTGGTCCGCGCGCAATTTAGGCACATGTTCGAAGCCAATGGTCAAAGGCGTCGACCAGGTCACTGGCACGTTTCATAATGCGGCTAGCGTCGTGGTCCCAGCCGTCTACACGGCCAGCATGTACGTATTCACGTCCAGTAATGGTAGACTGCGCACCGTATCGCACGGTCGAATCAAGGTACGATCCAGGCGCTACAGCCACGTACGATGCAGCCACGGCCCCCTTGTAGACGTCGATGGGATGATGCGGTGAGAGTGTCCAGCGGGCCAAGTAAAAGACGAGCTTCATCATGATCAGCATGAAGGCAGGAATCACGCCACTGAATATGCTCGTGGCAACGATACCTGGATGCGCTGTGTAGGCTCGAGGCATGTGGGTCTGTTGGCTGGACGCATAGCGCTGGTCCATGCCCAGTGCGAGGAGCTCACACTGGTACTTGGTGGACTCGTACGGCCTTGGCGATGTGTGTGGGTCGATGCACTGGAGATCGTTAGCGTGAAAGTCGGCCTCATTCGCTTCAAGCGAGCCAGTCCAAATCACACGCGAGGGTTCCGTGTACGGAGATGCGATCAGCAACGGCTCAAGCTGCTTCGTCAGGACATAGTGACCACCTGCATTGATCTGCCAAACCCAACCGAAGCCGTCTTGACTCTTGTCGCCGGATCGCTGCAGTTTATACGATGGGATCGTGACAGCCTTATGCAGGTTGGTAAGTATTTCCCATGCTGCACCGAGCCAGTCAATACCGAGCCATGCAGCGCCACCGGCATTCAGGATAATATGTGTGAGGTATGGCACTTTGGCTTTCACAGCTTCCACACATGCTTTGGTGCTGGCAAGACTAGCGAGGTCGAGTGGCACTGCTTCGATGTGCGTGCCCTTGCAGAACGACTGGCGATAAAGAGTGCGCGCATTTCTCGTGCGGTCATCCAGCGGCATGCTGCGTCGCTCGTCCGTCTTGTCACGACGTCGAAGCAGCGCCGAGGCATTCTCTACAGCGCTCGTCGTGGCGACTTCGGTTCCAGGAGCCGTATCCAGCGCTGAGGCGGGTTTTGGCACGCCGTGCTTCTCTAAGTAAGCATCATCTGTATAGTACAAGCGCTGCAAGACCGCTTGGAGGTGCAGCACAGCATCGCGTGCCTTGGCCTGATTCCGACACGCAAGAAGCATAGTGCACCCTTCGCCGGCGTGGAATGGCGTACTTGCTGCGGCATGCGCAGGGTTATCGAGCATGGCACTATCAGGCGGCACTGTACTCGCCATCTGGATGAGAAGGCGCTCACATACGCCGAGACCCAGGCCGGCGTTGGCCCCTGTCACCAACAGAATCGGGCGAGGCATCCAGTAGAAAGTGGAGTAGCTGCAACTTGCTATGCTTCCGGTTCGTGGCCTGCTCCATGACGTGGTGTGTCCGTCTTTTCGTGATGGCGAGTGTGAGAAGAAGCGTATAGGCTGCGTGTTTTCTCACGATACGTCATTACTAGCTGTGCGTCCACATCTCTCAGAGCCGAAAGAACGCCCGGTAAAAAAACCACGCTTGGGGATGACGGAGCCGCCTCGTATCACGTCCGCACATCACTCATCCACGTCCAAATTGTCTCTTGCACAGCGTCAGGATGGCTTAAAAAAGATTTATACAACCCTTTGTCGCTTCTATGCGCCATTATTCGACCATCCAGAGCCGGTTCTTCAATGCCTCGGGGCTGACATGGCCACGAATGATGCTTTGCGCATGGAACAAGACGTATTTCAGCACGCGAATGAGTTTTCATACAAAAGCTCGAGTATTGTAGGTGCTGCGAGTGTAACGAAGCGCTCTTCCGAGGTCCTAGCGGCATCCGTTGCCGAGGCTGCGCAGGCTCTTTCTATGAATAAAGATGCCACGGATGAGGCTGCAAGGATTCTCGAGGCATGCACCGAGACGGGCACGGAAGCCGATGTTCGGCTCAAGCGCGAGTCGCAGCAGCAACGTAAAAAGGGGCGTCTTACACGTGAGCGGCTTGTCAAGGCAGGTTTTCTTTGTCCCAAGGGCGACCTGGAGCAGCTGGGCTATCTCATGGACGTGCCCAGTGAATGGGGCCCCGGTGGCGAGGCAGCGGATGCCAGTGGCGAGAAGCAGACGTGCGTACGGTGCGGTGTCGTGTTCAAGGTCGGGCCGCTTGGAGCTGTACAGAGTGCTGAGGCATGTCATTTCCATCCTGGGCGACCGCGACGTGAACGGCTGGGTGAAACGACGCGCTCTCGAAAGGTATTTCGATGGACATGCTGCGGTCGCACAGCCGACTCTAATGCGCTAGGTGAAGATCGATGCGCCACTGGACCACATGTGTTCAAAGAGGAAACACCGCAAGCGATGCATCGGCGTGCGGGCTACGTCCGATGGTCCGATATACCCAGAGCGGCTCAAGAGGCGAGCGAAGTACTCCCTGTGGCAGCTCTTGACTGCGAGATGAGCTATACAACGGCAGGCATGAGCGTCACACGCGTAACGCTGGTGGACGAGACGGGCGACGTACTATTTGACGAATTGATCCGGTGTCCAGAAGGGGTATCAATGATTGACCTAAATACACAGTTTTCCGGTATACAAGCTGAGACGTACGAGGCAGAAGCTGTCTTTGACTTGGACAGTGCACGCAAGACCCTGGCACAATACATCGGTCCGCATACAATTCTCATCGGACATGGCCTCGAAAATGACTTGCATGCCCTACGGCTCTTGCACACAAATGTCATTGATACGTGCCAACTCTTTCCCCATCCACGCGGCCTGCCTTTTCGTCTCGCACTCCGTGACTTGGTATCACAGCATCTCGGCAAGCTCATCCAGACGGGTGGCGCGAATGTAGGGCACTCGTCGGCAGAGGATGCACAAATGACGCTTGAGCTGGTCCGCTGGAAGTGGATGAATCGGTAGACTTAAGCTGACGTCTTGCGCTCTAGTTCTCGTCTCTCGCGACGCACAGCACGTCTCATCTTGCGTCGCTCGACACGAGGAACATGCGACGTATCGCGCTTGCGTTTGGTGGGCGCCTCTTGTCTTGCCTGTTTTGCTTCCATAGTCCGCTGATCTTCGAGTAAATCAACGAGCGTACGTGGATCAATACGCATGACATGCGCTCCTTCACGCTCCATTTCCATTTTGGCAAACGCCACAAACCGCGCATGACGCCGCTTGTGATTCTTGCTCTCCAGGTGTACGTCAATGCTCCTTTCACTTTTTAACAGGACAATCGGACATGCGACACAACGGAAACGGTACTGGGTTCCCGGTAGCTCATCGTCCATGTAGATAGGACTCTCCATCGCGTGTGCCACCGTCAGGGCCGTCTCATCCTCCTCTTCCTCGTCGCTATCGTCCTCTTCTTCTTCGCTATCAGCTTGCTCATCCTCACTTTGACTATCATCGTCCAATGCAGCATCTAGTGGTACATATTCTTCGTCATTGTCGACCTGCTCACGATGTGCACTGGCCTTGCTGAGTCGTTTGAACATGGTATCGCGCCAAATGCATGTTTGGGCGCGCTCTCCTGTGTAGCTCATTTAGTCAGCAGCATCAGCCGTGCTATCCCCTCATGTCCCAACACGACGCGTGGATTGATGCGCTCACGCAAGGCACTCAAGACTTTGGGGCGTCGGCGAGGAAAGCAGCACAAAATGTAGGAGAAACGAATATCAAGAAAAAAGCTCAGGAACTTGTCCGGCTCGCCCTGTTTCATGAATACGAACGCACCCCGATCAGGCGTGACCATATCATCAAACACATTATTGGAAAAGAGGCTAGTCGCGCATTCCCTATTATATTCTCTCAGGCACAAAACATACTACGGACGACCTTCGCGTTCGAATTAGTCGAGGCGCGTGGTCGTGGTACAGAAAATCCACTGTTGACGCAGCAAGAGGCCGCTTTAGACGAACGCGTCGGATCCAAGCGGCGGCGCACGGATGAAACGGTACGAAAAGCATCTACCTCTACACACACATACATCCTCCGATCAACACTACCACCTGATATACTGAAGGTCATGGCAAGTGATGAGTCCGGTGATCCCGTGCTTGATTGGGATGCCTCTGAAGGTGAGCTGGGGACTATGGGCTTGCTGTTCGTGGTACTGGGTATAATATTGGTCTCAGGTAGGCAGGCGCCTGATGCTAGGATACGCGCGTGTCTAGCGCAGGTATCATTATCCATTGACCGAGTCATGCCCATGTCGCTCCAGCCCCTCGAGTCAGGCACGAGCGATCATTCCGACCGTCATACACTGGACATGTTCTTTCAGCGTGCCATGCGACAGGGGTATCTAGAACGCGTTCGTGCGGCCGACACATCGCAACAACCATCGGCGCTTGAATGGCGTTGGGGTCCACGTTCAGAAGTGGAAATGGGCGAGCACGCTGTAGCGTCGTTCATGGCCGAATTGTACGGCCAAATCAAGTCCGAATCATCAGAACCATCGGTCTCGATTTTAAAACGTATTGAGCGTGCAGCTGGCACGTCACTTGTAGGATAGAAGTTACGATACCTCACGTACTTCACCCTCTAGCTCCCACATGGTGAGATTGCGCCATCGCGGACTCCAGAACCGCATGATATCCCCCCACTCTTTGCCTTGAATCATGCCCATGTTGGGTGCATTGTAATGTACGTGCGTCACATTCTGAAATCCTCGCTCGACAGCTCGGACATCTTCACGTTTTGCTGAAGACGTACCCAAACTGCGGGTCACAAAGCAGACCGGTATAGGTAAGGGCGGAGTGTATGTCGGAAGCGAGAGAAGGGGGCCACACACGCTCGTGACACTACCCAAGGTCTGCGCGCGCATGGCGGCAAGTGATTCCAGCAAGACAGTGCCACCTTGAGCGAATCCGAAAGCGTGGATATGCTGCATAGACCATCCACATCCCCCTTTTGTGTCTGGTTCAGTTAGGTACGCAATTAAGTTTTGCATATCGCGAAGAGCGCGGCGAGGGTCTGGGCGCATATTGACTTCTCCGAGCGAGTCAAAACTATCCCACCACATCCACGCATCTTCTTCCAATAAAGGTACGCGAATTGGAGCCTGCACACTAAGAATGGCTGTTTGAGGCAGTGTTCGCTGAAGCTGTTCGCCAAGCTGAAAGAAGGGCTTCGATGTGTCACCAAGCCCATGCAAGAGCACAAGTAAATTGGCATCTACGCCACAAGGAGCGCCACCATACTGTAGTACTAGCTTTGTCTCCTTTGAGAATTCAGCGAGAGCGCGTGACGAGGCCACCGGGCGCTTGAATTTGGACGCCATACGACACTCAACCCGGTCTCGCACGGACAACAATCGACTCTAACCACGCATGCACCACGCCCTAAGACTGCCTGCACAAAGAATTCGAAGCACGTGACATGAATGCATGCGTCTTTGATGTGTTTGGGCCAAGGTGCATAATGCAAGCACGGGACGGTCAGCGACGCATATCGGACTAGTGGCCAGCAAAATTTGCTTACCGTGAATCTCCTACCAACGTATATCATTCGCCGGTGCCCGATTTGATGGAACACGCTGGCAACACCTTATTTTCTTACAAGGTACGTGTGACAAGCTGCATTGGCCAACCAACTACGGTCTGGTTCAGTGGAATGCGGGGCACGCTAAGGAACTGTTGCTTCCTCAGTGCTCCCAGCGTGAATGGATAGGTACTAACGGTAGCCTTTGGAGAAAGATTCTCTGGACACGCGCCGATGGTGGGGTACATCCCCTAAGGCACCAATGTCCTTGTCTCCTATGACCCCCGGCCATACTGCCTCCTCTTTCCTTCAACAAGAGGATGTCAACATGAAGACCCAAATGGACAACATCTCCATACAACCAGCGTCGCATCCGCTCTGTGCACCGAGAGACATGCAATATATGGTAACGCCCCCACTGTCTGTTCCATGTCTGCTTCCCTCACTCATGCCACAGCCGACCTATACTAGCGTTCCTACTTTACCGCCCGCCATCATGTCTTCCACCATAACTCCTACGGTACGACCGCTGCAGACGTCGAACGCGCTAGGGATGCCTGGTCTAATCCCTCTTGACACATCGCCTCTTTGTCCATCGAACACACCGGTGACACCTATGATGCAGCCTCCTTTCTCTGTGGGTCACGTCTCGCCCTATGCCTTTATGCACATGAGGCCGGAATCAACCTCTCGTAAACATGGCGGTGCACCACCGGTCTCTTCTTTTAAGCGCCGACGTGGACGACCGCGCAAAGAATCTTTGCCTGATCACGAAGCCGCCATCAAACGTGCGATCAAAGCAGGGGAACCGTTGCAGGAAGCATTACAAATGACGGAGGAGCCACCACTCAAGTCGCGTCTACGGCCGCCCAAACAGCCATTGACGTCTTGGCAATTGTACTTTATGGACGAGTTTGACAAGTTAAAAACTTGTTCCCATCGTGAATCTATTAATGTAGCAAAACTTTCATCCGAAGCTGGCCAACGCTATGCCAACCTGCCTGATGACGTGAAGCAGGTCTACGTGCGGCGCGGTCAAGAGGCACGCGAAAAGTACGAAAAGGATTTAGCAGCTTGGCATGCGCAATTGACTCCTGAGGATATTCGATTAGAAAACCAGTTTCGAGCCGCTCAGCGGCGCCTTGGCAAATCGCGACGTGGAAATATGCGAGATCCCAACGCACCCAAGAGGCCGCCTCCTGCCTACTTTTTGTTTTTGCGTGCAGTTCGTACGAATCCTGACATGCGTAGCGCTGTCTTTCATGATGAGCGCGATTCATTGAAGCAAAGTGCTCTGGCTTCTGCCAAATGGCGCAGTATGAGTCTCGAAGAGAAGCGACCTTTTTATGAGCAAGCCGAAAGAGAGAAGGCAGAGTATGTACGTCAGCGCCGAGAATATGAAGAATCACACAGCAAGTCTAAGGATGTCATATAGTCATATACCCTGATGTTGTATTACGCACTATACAATGCTTTCGAGCTCCCTGGCAAAGTGCAGGTTGGTCGTGATGGTCGACCGAGCCGGAATCTGCTCATTCTCCGACGTAGTCTCGACAGCCTTGTTGGCAAACTCAATGGTCTGGTTTGTCGGATTCACATGCCAGCCTCGCTCCTTAGCAAATTCCAAAACTTCGGGCAGGCTGTCAAGGAACAAGAGTGTGGCCACATCATTGAGCGGTAGCGTATCGTATGCTTTTTCTTCACAGGAGGCGATCTCATGACGAATCGTCACCATGAGAATATTCACAAAAAAGCGGTACTCTTCGAGTGGTACATTCTCACGCTCACGCCAAACGTTGGAATAGGAGCCTTCCATGAGCCATCGCTCGAGGAGAACAGGATGTTGGATATAAGGCGAGTCACGAACAAGCTCCATGGGTAGAGACTCTAGTGCAATATGGAAAGATGCAATCGAGTTAGACGATAGGCTGCGCAGAAGGGAAAGGCCCACAATAGGCTCGTAGTTTTTCGAGAGAGGCAAAGCATGCACGAGGTCCAAGTAGAAAGGCTTGAGCTGGTTCCAGTATCGATCAAAACTCGAAGTGTCTTGAACACGAATGCTCCAGAGTGCACCAATTTCTAGTACTTCGCGCGTCAACACAAGAGCGTCTTTGTGCTGTTGAACATCGGTCTGTTGTGGGTACAGGATATCGCGTTCAGTCAGCATTACTTTGAGCACAGCAAGTTGTGATCCAATCGATGCAAGCGCATTATTATCATTCGATGTAGCACCCTTCACGGCATCGAACTTTTGCACTAGGGCCGCATGTGCCGATTGGAGTTCAGGATCGATCGTCATGGCAACAAGGCAGACTGGAAGCGGCCAGCAGGATGACGACGCACATTGATCATCATCACGTGTCTTATGTGGAGGAGTCGTTTTTCACCACAACCCTTGGCATCTTGATCCATGCGTAGGGTGAGCTGTCATGGAGTAGATGCTTTGCCAAGTATACGTCGTAATAAGACAAATGGTGCAAGATCTAAGAAACTAATATGCGAACTGGAGACATCCCTTCCTACCAATCCTTTTAGTATGTTTCACAGACTAATGACCAGTACACATGTTGGCGACTCCACTTCGGCGATGCACCGTAACGATGGCCACACTGCCGAACGGTACGTCGCAACGCTCTAACCACAGCACTATTGATTAAGCTAAAGCCGGTTTTCATGCCAAGTGCTGATGGTACATCTCTCGAAGAGACAATTGTACCTGAGGGCCTATTGCATCCTCGCTTTGAAAGCCTACGTTCGAGCCCAGGGATGTACATTACCGCTGATCGGCTCGTATTTCAGCACCTTGTAAAAAAGCGTACGCAATAACCATGACTAATAGCCAGGCCTATATCGCGCGATGGCGCCAAATGCCACTATCTCGCCTCGCCTAGAATCACTCATTACACTCCAATTGATGCAACGCGTCAACCAAGAAGCTGAGTTGTTGAATAAACGAGCACAGACAGGTGCTTTGGTAAATATGGTAGATGCACCGCCTGTCGCACTGCTGCAGGACACCGAACGCAGCCTATGTCGCCAATGGGCCCCTGATCTCCGACACGTGCCGACATACGCCTTGCCTCGTTTGATGCAAGACGCTCGGCTACAAGATACCCTACTGGACCATCTGACGCGCGCATCGAGGACAAATCGAGGTTGGGTGCTCACGAACACGGATGGTATTCGAACCTGGCACTTACAACGGCATCAGCATACAACAGATATGGCTGTTGCATTATGGCGACTGGCTGCATGGAATGATTCTGATGCAAAATTGTCGCCGGCGTAAAAACAAGTGTCGTTGAATAGTATGACGCTGTAAAGGGCTGCCATTTACTTGGACTTGTTAAGCAGGAAGTAGCCAGCCACGGCGACCAGACCGACAATCAAGGCAATGTAAAGGGCAGAGCTCGAGCCCTCGGAGACCATGTCCGAGGCCTTGCCAGCACGCTTGGGAAGGTTCTCGGGGTCAGCCAGCGTACCAATGAAAAGCTTGTCAAGCTGGGAGCGAGCGTCTTCCGAATGGCCGACATCCTCAAAAGGCTCTGTTGCATCGTTGCCAGCCTCCGTGAGAAGGACTTCGTCACCACCAGGGTGCTGCGGGGTTAGTCGGTGCGATTGTAGTGATACCTACTTCCGACAGAAACTTTGTCACATCGTACACTGTATATGTAAGATTCAGTACTAGCCACACACCTTTTCCGTTGATGACAAGCCAGAGATCTTCCTCCGACTTGTGTTGGCAGAGCTCGGCGTAAGTGATTTGACGGGTCATGAGGTGTCTTGTGGACGAAAGGCGAGGAAACGAAATCCTGCCGAGCTTGCATCCCAGGGGCACCTAACGCGTCAACAAACAGCTCGTGGTTTTTGTAATCGGCCGAAGATCACGCCGTTATGTGCGCGGACGTTCATCCAGCGTGAAATGCGCGTAATTTCATTGGTGAAGTTATGTAAGCGCAGGATAGGGGCTTGGGTCTACGATTACAGCTTGGCTGTCATGGGGGAGGGAGAAGGGGGCAAGGAGGAGGGTGATGTCGGCGTCGTCGTCCCCTTCTCGGCGGAGTGGTCGTGAGGTGTGGAGGCAGTTGCGGCATGGAAAAGAATCACATTGACCGTAATGTCATCGCGGAAGCGACGCGACTCGGGGCTGGGGATCGCGAGGAGACCCGCCACGCGCTCGCGTGCTGCACCTCCCAGAGCGTTGCGCACGAGATGTGTACTCAGATTATCATCTTCGAACGTAAACGTCTGCTGGTGGTTGGGCGATTTGAGTAAGGGGTGAGATGGCCCGTGCTGCACTTGGTCCAGGGTCTCGTGGGAGGATGAAGCAGCCATCGTCTCCGTGCTGGACTTGGATTGGGGTTGGAAACATAGACGCTGCAGCTTGTCTGCACGCACAGAACCACGCATGCCGGCCAAGTGGCCGGCTACAAGGCCCACGGCTTCCTCATTCGACATCAAATCCCATAGACCATCTGTTGCCATAATGATAAAGCGTAATTCACGCGATGACGACGCTGATACGGGGGTGGTCGCAGCTGGAGTTGATGACGCGCCTGACTTGGAAGAAGAGGCAAACGCGGGTACGAGAGAGTCTTGAAATGGAGCTATGCGCCGCCACTGCACAAGTGGCTCAGCTGTCACATAAGGCGGCGTCTTGAGGGCTGCGGGTGTCATGCGCCGATACTTTTCAGGAAGGAATGCCTCTGCAATGCGCTTTTGCGTCTGGCAATCCCACTTGTAGCGGGCATCGCCAAATGCCCGAGTGGGTTCCAAGCCGCCCAAGACACGGCCACGTTGGATCACAAGGGCGGCTTCGTCCGGCGGATGCTCGCGCTGGATACGTCGAACTTCGGCGAGGTTCCTGCCCGTCTGATCGACACTCAGCGCCTCGACTTCCCAGCGTCCGGCGCGTTCGTCCCAGTATCCAGCTACGGCACGAGAGTCGCCCGTGGACGCCACGTACAAATCGCGGCGAGCACTGTCAACATACACCATCAAGGCGCAGCTACCACTGATAGCGGGTAGAATACTCTCGTAAGCCGAGCCCTGAGACATAGTAGAGAAAGATGTGTTCTTTGGCTGGCCCAAGGACGACGGCCAAATGCTGTGGGCAAGAGACGAGAGTGAGTGTGCGTCGTCACTGGTATTGTGGTGCTTCGAGACAGACGCCAAACTCAGCTCATACTGCTTGAGCAGCTCAAGTGGCGTATTTGTGATTTCCTTGTCGAGGCCTCGGAAGCCCTTGATCAGGGCGCGTTTCACAATATCTGGATCACCGTCCAGGGCTGCAACATGATGGTGATTCGAGCCGAAAAGCGAGTTCCATAGTGTGGACATGGTGGAGACTTTCGAGCGCGCCATGTGAGCATACTCTCCGGTCTCCTTGAACACCTTATCTAGCTCCAGGGCGACAAAAGCCACGAGCTTTCGCGACAAGACCTGAGATGTAAAGTCACCACCATGTCCATCCATGACCGTAAAAAAGCACAAGTCGCCACGCACAGGCGCAGCTGTCTGTGCATCCGTTGTATCTCGCAGGCCATGCTGCGGCGGATCATTGATGCCGCGATCGCGCTCAACAATCACTTCGGCGTGCCGATCCTCGTTGGACGCATTGCTTGCGACGCTGTTCGTGTCATACCGCGCCACGAGACAAGCTCCAGCAGGTCGATCGACGTGTGTGCTATTCTCATTTTCACGTAGGCGCGCATTCACTTGCTCCTCTGTCAGCGGCGTGATAACACGAAAATGGGGCTGTCCCGTCTGCTTGGAACGAACAGGAATCGTAAAGGAGGTTGGGGTGCTCGAGCTGAGCGAAAACTTGCTGCGTGTCTCACTCATTTGACGAGATTCTCGGCGGTTCCAGTAATACCAAGTTCCAAACGCCGCAGCTGAGCCGGCTACGCCGACTATGATCCACTCAGCACGGCGCTGGCGATGATAAGCGTCGTTGGTCGACGAGGCAGGACTACGACCAGCAGTTGCAGCGATTCGAGGCGTCGACTGCCTCGCTGTGCACGATATAGAAGAAAACGCACGCACTGATGCGGGGGCACACGCACGATGTCGCAGCGCACCGTGCATATGCATCACTCGCGTCCCACAGCGTCGCTGTCTCCCAACGAGTTTCTGGTGGCTCAGCTGTGGAGGCCGTGGTGGGCCCGCCTCACGTGTGATGAGTCAGCATGGACAGTACGCCTGGGCCTCGCTAGCCACTCATTCTCGCTGACCCATCATGGCTGGCTTTTTCCGCTCTGACAAGGCGACGAGTGGTGATTTGCGCAGCATCTATGGTGGTGGTGCTGGTGTTGGTGATATTGGTAGAACTCGTCCGACGCCGTCGTACTCGACGCCGCTAGCGAGTCAAGCACGCGTTCCCGTGCCCTCGCTTGGAGCGACGGCCGGTGGCGGCGCCAGCGTCAGTGCGCCACGCCCGCCACCCGTGCCTCAGCGCGCTACGCCCGCCATGCATTCCGCTGAGCTGCGTCAGCCGCACATGTTCCGTATTGTCAAATCCCCTCCTACATTAAACACGACGAACTGTGTTATTCTGAACCCACAGGAATGGGGCAGCACGCGCTACGTGTTGCTGTCGGGCCGCTTCGCCTTTACGGCTATCCCCGATAATACCAATACCATTGCCCCTGGTACAATTGGAACGGCTTTGCTGCAGCGGCAATGGGCGCGCCTGAGTGCAGAAGGCCACGATGTGGTGGTCGAGGCTTTTGAGCCGTCGGTGTTGGGCAAGGGCGTGTACCTGGGCAGTCTCGACATCGAGCTGGACTTTTTGAGTCGGAGCCAGATGCCCATGGCGCCCTTTAGTGCTGATGAGATGCAGGCGATCTTTGTGCGTGTGTTTGAGGCGCACGTTCTGTCGACTGACCAGATGCTCGTATTTGAGTTCCACGGCCAGAACCTGAAAGCCACAGTGCGAGGTGTGTACTCGGTGGATACGAGTGCCCCGCATCACATGGGTGTGGTGATTCCACAGACACAAGTCAACTTTTTCGTTGCGAATGGCAGTGCGTTAGAGATCAAAGCCAGTGGAAAGCGAGCGCGTCCGAATGCGATTTTGCAGCCCAACTTCAAGTTTGAGGACATGGGTATCGGTGGTCTCGACACCGAGTTTAGCGCCATTTTCCGACGCGCGTTTGCATCGCGCATTTTTCCACCTGATCTTGTCGATAAGCTGGGTATCCAACACGTCAAGGGTATTGTGTTGTACGGCCCGCCAGGTACAGGTAAGACGCTTATGGCGCGGCAAATTGGCAAGATGCTGAATGCACGCGAGCCAAAGGTCGTGAATGGCCCCGAGGTACTGAGCAAGTATGTCGGTGCGAGTGAGGAAAACATCCGCAAGCTCTTTGCGGAGGCCGAGGCAGAGTTTAAGAGCAAGGGAGATGAATCGAGTCTCCACATTATCATCTTTGATGAGTTGGACGCCATTTGCCGTCAGCGTGGATCGACGGGAGGCGGCACGGGTGTGGGCGACACGGTGGTGAACCAGCTGCTGTCAAAGATGGACGGTGTCGACCAGCTGAACAATATACTGATTATTGGTATGACGAACCGTCTGGATATGCTGGACGAGGCGCTGCTGCGTCCGGGCCGTCTAGAAGTGCACATGGAGATCAGTTTGCCTGACGAGCATGGCCGTCTCCAGATTATCAATATCCAAACGTCTAAGATGCGCTCCAACGGCGTGATGGACGACGACGTTAAGCTGTCGGAACTTGCGGCGCTTACGAAAAATTTTTCAGGTGCCGAAATTGCCGGTCTCGTCAAAAGTGCCACGTCGTTTGCTTTCAACCGGCACGTCAAGGTCGGTACCATGGCGGGTATCTCGGACGACGTTGCCAACATGCGAGTGAACCGCGAAGACTTTATGTGTGCATTGGAGGAAGTCAAGCCGGCATTTGGCGTCGCGGAAGAGGAGCTGCAGCAGGTCGTACGAAATGGCATCATGCACTTCGCGCCGCACATTGACGCCATCCTGCGCGATGGCCGTCTGCGTGTCGAACAGGTACGGACGAGTGAGCGCACGTCGTTGGTCACGGCACTGCTCCACGGCCCGGCCGGTTCGGGGAAGACGGCGCTTGCGGCGACGATTGCGATGCAGTCCGAGTTCCCCTTTATCAAGCTCATTGCGCCCGAGACCATGGTGGGCATGAACGAGCATGCCAAGATTGCGTATCTGAACAAGGTCTTCAATGATTCATACAGGAGCCCCTTGAGCATTATCGTGGTGGACAGCATCGAAAAAATCATTGAGTGGGTCCCGATAGGACCACGCTTCTCGAACCCTGTGCTGCAGGCACTCTCTGTGCTGCTGGGCAAGCAGCCGCCGAAGGACCGCCGGTTGTTGGTGCTCGCCACGACGTCCAACAAAGCCATGCTCAACGACATGGACCTGGCCGACGCGTTCTTGGCCGATATCCGAGTGCCTGACATTACGTCGCTGCGCAGTGTCGACCATGTGCTGCGCGAGACCCAGCTGTTTGCTACGCAGGAGGAACATGCGCGGTGTCTGGAACTGCTGACCAAGGCGGGTCTCGGCACCCAGGGCCGCATCCAGATTGGCATCAAGAAGCTCCTCTCAGAAATTGAAATGGCGCGCCTTGACGACGACCCTGCCGACAAGTTGACAGCCGCCCTCAACTTTATGTAGCTATCTAGGCCTGTGTTTGCCGACGGAGGCGTCCCGCACTTGTCCGTGGCTGTGTCGCGGCCGGCGCCAGCGACGCCCGTGTAGGCTTGCGGAGCTGCGCTCGCTTGGCGAGCTGCACGTCGTCTTCGAATGCGACGACAATCGACTGGTCTGAGCCGTACGTGTAATCGTCGCGCACGACGGTGCCGCCGTACCGTTTGAGGACGTAGGCGTACGGATTGCCGTGCTTGACGGCCTCGAATGACCACGACACGACATAGTTGCCTGTGGATGTGACGATCGACGTCTCAGCATCCGAGCCGGTATTAAAGTGGGCGGGTGTGAATCGCACTTCGGAGTCCATGTACGCAACGTGATGTGGACGCAACTGCAGACGGCGGGGCAAGGGCCGCGAGTCGGCGGGGAAAGCGCGATCGAAGCCTAGATGGCCCTGATAACGTCCCTCACCGATCAGCGTGTCGATGAGCAAGAGGTACGTGCGGCACGTCGCAATGACCCAGCGCCCATCAGCAGAGACGTCGACACCAATGATCGGATCACCTAACGACGGCAACGCGGTCTTGGCGTTCTTGCCGATCTGGTTGTCAAACAGGCGCAAATCGCCCTTGTTGGACGCCACGGCTAAGCGGCCTGATGCGTCAGTGGCCGCCGCGCTAAAGTCGTGTTTGGTCGCATACAGCTTAAACTGTGAGTCGACCAGTGTCTGGTCGCGCAGACGAGGATCGATGCGGAAGATGCCATTGCGCGACGTGCCAAGGAACGTCTTCTCAGCGGTCATAGGCGCATATTTGCTCGTTGGCAGAATGTTGTTCACAGGCACATCGTCGTGGACGTGCCACTCGTCCACGACCTTGCCGTACTCCAAGTCCATGCGGTATAGCGTGTGCTTGTTGCTGGGATCCATTAGCACCATATCCGTATCCTGATCATGCAACATGACACGCTGCGGCACAAAGGAGCGGCCTTGCGGCGTGCTAATGCGGTTGATGGCCGTACTAAACTCGAGCGTATCGTCGTCCGTGTGCTTAAACACGCCGATTTTGTCACCACGCACCACAAAGGCGCGGTCAGACTTGTAACCCACCGCCAAGGCTGAGTTGCGCTCCTGGCGGCCCATATCGGGCATCACCGGCGCTACATCGTCGACCTGAGTGGCGGCCTCGACGCTCTCCTCATCTTCTTCGTCCATCGGATCAAGCTGCGCTTCAATCGCGTCCACATCACTTTCGTCCTCACTGAGAGCGGCCGTGTGCCGCGGACTAAGAAGCGTGCGATGATGCGACTCACCCTCGTCATCTGTCATGGCCACATCCTGCTCATATGCCTGCTCCAGATACTGCTGCTCGGCACCCGACGCCTTGCCCCACTTTTCTTCGTGCAGCGTCTCCCACAGCAAATGTGAGAAAGTTTCCTGGAATGCATGGTACGCAGCCTTCTCGCCAAAGCGCAGGAGCCACGAGTATACATGCCGCTGCTCGTCATAATAGTTCCACACGGCACTCAGGTTCTCGAGTGAAAAGTTCATGTTCATGCGCGAGTCCACGCCCTGACTCAGCCAAGGCGACTCGGCTCCATCCACGACCATCCAGTACAAAAAGCGACCGACCTCTGCCACCTTGGCCGTCACATGCTTCTCCTGTCGCATAAAGAGTCCGCTAGCTTGGTCGTACAGGTACAAGTCGGCCGTGGCCGTTAGCACAACTGTCGGTTCCTGTGTCCCGGTGACACTCTGCAGTGACTCAGCGGGCGGTGCACGCGTAGGAGCGCCGGCGTTGGCAGTCGGCATGCTCATCTCCCCCGGCTTGAGACGCTCCAGGTCCTCGTCCGTGGCCAGCTCGTGACTCTGACCCGTCTTGCGCTCCCAAGCACACTGCAAGTACGTCACCTCGAATACAGACCGCATTACGGAATTGCACATCGCGGTATCAACAACAAACTCGAACGACTCGCCCTGGACATCGCGCCATACAAAGGACGGCGTTTGGTCCCGTACGCTGGTCCGGAACGCGAGGGCTTCATCGATGAGAAACGTGGTTTCCTCTATCACAGCATCTTCATCTTCCTTGTCTTCCATATGGGGTGTGATGGCCAGCACGTATTGGAACGGCACGGACGAGCGCCGGATCGTCGCCACAGCCCGCTCATAGACACATTCGCGTCTATCCTCACGCATCACGTACAACGAGCCGCTTGGGAGCTGCACGAGCTCAATGTTGTCCTTGTCGCCTGCGTTAGTCTAGCTTTACATACTCCACATCTTGCCAAAGACTGTGTGTAAGTGGCATGCTACGTACGGCTCTTGAGCATGAACATGATGGCAGGTGTGGAGATGCGTCGCTAGACGTGGGTCGGTCGTCAACCTGGTGGGATGCCACGTGACATTTTTCTTCGTACCATGACGTCGTTTTCGCTGCCGGTGATGGCGGCCGACAGTGAGCTTTGGGGCCCGCCTGCCGGCCCCAGTGCAGCCTCTGTTCTCCCTAAAGAGTTTCAGCAAATACCGTACACACCTTTTTCGAAGAGTGACCGCATCGGACGCATTGCTGACTGGAACTCGTTCGGCACGAATGCGGAGGACCGCAGTGGTGCCTCGGCGAATCCGGGACGCACGGCACGTAGTGCACGCAGTGCAGCTGCGCCTTCCTACCCAGCCGGTGCGCCTGTGAACACGTTCGCGTACTTCCACGGCGAAGATGAGTCGAGTTTCAGCGTGGTGGACCACGCACGCTCCGCTGCGCCACGGCGCTCGGCTGTTGGTGCTGCCGCGCGTGGTGGCCGCGGAGCTGCGACGGGTGGTCGGACAGCTGGCTTCGGTCGCGGCCAATCTGCTGCGGGAGGTCGTGGAGTGCGTGGCTCGGCGGGTCGTGCTGGCGCCGCTGATAGCCGCAACCGCCGTCCTGGCTGGCGTGATTGGGAGCGATCGCAGCGCAAGACGCGCGAAGCGTCGATTACCGTCGGCCCCGATTGGGAGCAGCTGGGTGAGCTCGACTTTGTGCGCATGGTCAAGCTCCGTATGGAAGTCGAGGCGCCAGAGGATGTGGCCTCGTACGGAACGCTGTATCAGTACGATCGGTCGTACGACCGGGTGAGTGTGCGCTTTGAGAAGCCGCTTCAGCCGCGTGATCGTGTGCACTACAACCCGACGACGTCTGAGGACCCAGTGTTCCACGAGCTAGCGACGCAGTCGTCCAAGCCGCAGGTATTTATCACGGACTCGATCCTCGCGCTGCTTATGTGTGCGCCACGCTCCGTGTACCCATGGGACGTCGTGGTCACCAAGACGGACGATGGCCAGCTATTCTTTGACAAGCGTGCGAATAGCGCCATTGACTTTTTGACCGTGAACGAGAATGCGACCGAGCCGCCCATGGAGCTGAATGACCCGGCGAATGGCCCTGCCCCCGAGACGAACACGCGCGCTCGGATCAACACGCCCGGTACTCTGAGCCTCGAGGCGACATTTGTGAACGAGAACTTTGGCTTCCAGGTGTGTGACGAGAGCAAGACGTACAGCTTTGAGCATGCCAACCCATTCCACTCCTCGGACGGCGAGGAGGGCAAGCTGGCCAGCTGTGGCTACAGGTACCGCCACTTTAACCTAAGCACGGACGAGAACGATCCTGTCGATATGGTCGTGCGCACTGAGCTCAATGCGTACGTGGCAGGTGCGAGTGACAAGAAGCCGCCGTCGCAGCTGATTACGATCCGCACGCTCAACGAATTCGACTCGCGCGCGCCTGGGGCGGGCGGTGCTCCCGACTGGCGCGCACGTCTCGACCAGAGCCGTGGTGCGGTCGTGGCGACGGAAATGAAGAACAACTCGTTCAAGCTGGCGCGTTTTGCTGTGCAGAGCATCTTGGCTGGTGCAGACAACATGAAGCTCGGTTTCATCTCGCGCATGAACCCATTGGATCCGTATCGCCACACGATCCTCGGCACGGCCTGGTTCAAGCCCCGTGAACTCGCGGCACAGATGGCGTACAACCTGTCGAACGGTTGGGGTATCGTGCGCACGATCATTGATGTAGTGCGTGCCCAGCCCGCTGGCCGCTTCGTGCTGGCCAAGGACCCGAACAAGCAAGTCGTGCGCTTCTTCAAGGTGCCTTGGGACTTTGACCAGCAAGACGAGGAAGAGGAGCCAGAGGAAGAGGAGGAGGAGGAAGTTCAGGAGGAGGAATAGACTATATATAGACTACGCACGCTTCTGCGCTCGGTACAGTTCAATCACACGCTGCCGCTCCTCATCCAAAATCCGCTGTCGCGCCGGAGATGGTTTGGGCCGAGTCGACGTGGGGCGTCGCTCTTTGGGTCGTGCGGTAATCGTAGGGGGGGCCAGTGCCACATCATGCAGCGAGCGTGAGGATGGTGCACGAGCAAACTCGCGCTGCGCCGCAGACTCGTCGTCGTCGTCGTCGTCTGAACCGGACGCAGCGCGTTTCTTGGCCTTGAGCACGTCGCGACGGCGTTGCCGCTTCTTTTGATTCGACTCTGAGCGCTGATTTGTACGCATCGATGCATAGATATCATGCGCAAATTCTTGCTCAACACGCTGGTTGAAATCGCTCAGCCGCTCACCAGGACGGATATGCATAGAGGGTATAGAGGGGTTCGTAGGCTTCGCAGGCGCCGCTTCTTTTTTCGGTGGTGGGCCGCGAAAAAGCTCAATGGCACGGCGCGGCATATCGCCCCACTCACCGCGGCGCTTGTTATCGGGCGGCAAATCATGCTCCATCGCATCGCGGTTCGCGACACGCACCGAATGCTTGGCGCGTTTTCGAGGCATGCAGACAAAGTGGCTCTGGCGCCGCGTCGCTATTTTTCTCTACATTTGTCAGCAGCTACAACAGGGGCCGAAGGAGCCGGGTCAGGACCTGGGTCACCGCGTCCACTCGGCGTTCCTTGCTGCGAAAGGTCGCCGCATCCATGCGTGTGCGCGCACTTTCGCGCATCTCCTGCACTTCTTTCGCCAGGGTATCTTGTAACTGGGGGGACTGTGTCGTGATGAGCAACGAGCACTCTACATCGAACTTTTCTGATCGGGCACCATAGTTGGACGAGCCAATGAGCGTCGTGGCTGGTGACAGGACAGGCTGCTCCAGTGACGGTCCTGTAATCCACAGACCTTTTTCATGGTACGTCCAGCCGTACTTGCTCCATTCTCGCAGCTCAACAGGCGCAAGAGGACCCTCCGACACTGGATCGGAGGCATCCACGTATGAGTGCACGGGTGCATGCAGTTGCTTGTCGACGACGCAGTTCCAAAAGAGCTTCTCCAACAACGTGTAGGCTGCAGGGATACGGCCGCTCAGACCCTGGCTGCCGTAAAAACCATTGGCTTCTGGCGACGCAGCAACCAGGCGGAAAAACACGGGTGCCTGAGAATGACGGTGAATGGCATCAGAGAGCACGAGGGATTTGAACAAGCCTGAGAGTGTAAAGTAGCCTGACGTGAGGTCCACCGTGGTGTAGGGCCGCGCAGATGTGGGACCGAGTGCGCGCGAAGAAAGAGCAGAGAGGTACTGTGTGAGAATGGGTATCATGTCTGTTTCCTGCGTGATAGCAAGTTGGCCGATTTGGAGCAGCGGCACTATCAGTGTATCGCCTGAGGCAGACGTTTGTGCCTTGGCTCGCTCGAACCACCGCATCGTGAAGTCTTGCAGCGCCTGGGTGGCAGACGAGCGCCAGTTCGTTTCGAGAAACGTCCTCGTCGAGGGGCACAAGCCTGCTGTCGCAATGGTCCCGTCCGTGTCCTCTGCCAGGAGAAGGTCGTTACCGCCATCCCAGTGGAGACGAAAGGCGCTTCGGGTGAGCTGTACATAGTCGGACGATGAGTCATCCATGTCCTCAATGTGGCTTTTGACGTGAGACAGCAGCGATGGATCACCGTCATACAGAAGTGCATAGGAGAATCGTGATACTAATAGAATAAGAGCGTGCAAGTAATTGGCTAGTGGCTTGTGCTCCCTAATCAAAAGGTAGCGGTCCATCCGACGCGTAAAATAGTCGCGCGATAAATTGGCGCCAGTAATAATGACATCGTCGTCAAAGCCATACACCTTCATGTGCTGCAGTCCGAACCCCTCATTAAAGCGCTTTCCAATAATACGTGAGGCAATGCTGTTGGGACGAAGCACAGGTGTGGCGTACAACCGCACATCCACCTGGTCCGGAAACATGCGGGCGAGGTGGGAGAGCAGCGAAGCACTCGATGCGCTCTGGGGACTCTCTCGCGTGGCTCGCATCGCATCCATGAGGATAGTCAATTGTAATTGTGGGCGCCGCGCAAGTGCCTTCGTCAGGAACATGGCAAGTTCACGCTCCTCTTTCCCGACGTACAGCGTGGCAATAAAGATACGATGCTGCGCCTTCATGATATGGTGCCGCAGTGTGCTGTAGAAGTGGCGCGGTGACGGTACACGAACCATCGAATGGGCCGACGCGCTGAACATCGGCACACGAAGCGCCTCGGACACAATTTCAGGAAGAAGAAAGGGCTGTTCGTGGGGCACCGACTCGGGGACATGCTGTGATGCCGGTGGCGAGTGTGGAGACCGAGACGCAGTGGCCATGGAGCGCCTGACAGGATGCAGAGTGCGTAGCCCTGCGTTGCGCGGAAGTACAGTTGGGTACGTCGGCCGTGGGGATGCGAAACACGCAACGTACGGCAGGGCGACGCGCGCACACAGCATGTTCCGGGCAGCCAAGGTTCATGCCGCCAGGCTTGGTCGACCATACTCGGTTGAGGCACGTGATAAAGGCCACCATGGTTACCGGTCTCCTGCGAAAGGGGCGACGGTATCTCGCGAAGCGAAGTAACGGGCGCTACGAGCTCTTTGGTATAGGAGAAGATGGCACTTCCTTGTCGCCATCAATGACCGAAGCAGCAGGCGACGATCCGATCGTGGTGCATGTGCTTAGTGTACGATGGGGCTGGATCACAGAGCCTTGACGTCGGGATAGCGGAGAGTTGTTGAGCGCATCACCAACACGCTCGCGGAGATGCTGCAGCTCTGTGGCGCCGTTTTTCTCGCGTGTATCCGTGTTCATGGTATGGGTATCACTAGGCATGCTGCTTCCTGATGGAAACCCAGTAGAGTGCGCTGGCGTCGTGCTCCTGGAAGAGAACACGCTCTCACTCCCAAGCGAGGGGACATGAGACGTGTCGTGCATTCTGTCATCAAAGGTGGCGCTTTTTGGGGAGCCTGGCTGGACCGCGACGGAAAACACAGAGCCTGCACTAGGTATGCCAGGTCGGAACTGAGAAGTGCGTGGATCAAGCTCAGGTGGCACACTAGTTTGATCCATCGGGTCGTTTCTCGCATCCATAGCCATGGCCGTAGACGATGGATTCGATGGAGCGTACAGCTCCTCGGCACGATCTTCTAGAATAGGTTCACCGAGTCGGATCCCAGGTGCCAATTGCTCCGCCTCAGGGATCTGCTCCAAATTGTCAGCCGTAAGCGCCACTTGCGTCGGGGCCTGATCATGGCCCGACGGTGGCGTGGATCCTGACTCAACTTGTGCATGCGAATTCAACACGCCATCAGCGGCGAGTTTGATGAGATGAATCCGCTTGTCTTTATACATGGTGCCTTTCCCGCGAAACAAGCCAACGGTGAGCGGCCCAAGAGCTGGCGGGACGCACTTGTGGCCATGCCTTCATGTTGCTGGGGTGGGACTGGGACATCGGCCGAAACGCCCGCAGGGGCCAACTGGAGTAACAGCAAGGTTCGAGCTATGGAGCATCTAAGCTACTGAGGGAATCGGTGTCACCATCCGACATGAGAGCAGGCACATCGTTATCAGAGGCGTGCATGGCTTCGTAGATGGTAGGTGAAGCATGGCAAAGAAGTTTGAGACCAGCCAGCTGGTTCGGAAGGGAGGGTCCAGGCCCCATGGTGGCATGGTGCAGGTGACGCAAAGGATTCTTGGGCGGCCGAGGCGGTGGCACGGTAGATAGATCGAGAGTCTTGGTCTGTAAGGGTACAGCAGGTAAGTGCATGCAGGCGAACTCATCTACTTGTGGCGCCGGCTTTCGACGCGGACGCTGACTCTTTCGCGAGGCAGAACGAGCGATCTTGATACATAGGGGCGTTTCTGCACGGAGTGGCGTGCCGTCTGGCATGATCGAAAAGTCTTGATTTGATACTGTTGCCTCGCCCGGCGCTCGCACAGATTGCGTCTGGACTCGTATAGATCCGTGCTTTCGTCCTATCGGGTGTATTGGCTTGACTGTCGACATCTTGATCTCACCAAGGCGCGCTACGCGAAGCAATGATTTGCTCCATCTGCCAGTTTTCAAGGGAGGCCTGGAATTGTGCCCTGAAGATACCTGCTCAAGGGGCGACAAGTCGTTGTGGAGTTTCTCCCGGAGGACAGATGGCTCCATATGCATGGTAGCACCCTGACTCGACATACCATGATCCAGAGGAGCAAACTGGGCACCATGTTCGCCTAGTATGGGACTGGGGGCAAAGATACGACCAAGGACCATGTCAGGTGGATAAAGTCGCAAGGGGTGGGCAGGGGGAGCTAGGGAGTCCATTATGACACGGAAACAGGTCAATGCAGGAAAGCAACAGCCAGTGTTGCGAGGGGAAAGGAGGGTCAGGTGGGGGAAGGGTAGACGGGGATGAGGGACAGAGTTGGTGGGCTGGGCTCAAGTCGCTCAAGCGTAGGGGCCAACCTAGATGAGAGTAAATTCTAGCCAGCTCTATAAAATGGGCCCATTCGCGGTTGTGGAGTCAGTCTCCACATCGTCAAGGATGCGAATCGCGTGCAAAATGTAACCGCCGCTAGCCGACGTGCTCATGTCTGGATGCGTTCGAGCCGGCAGAACTTGGTAACGACGCAGCCAAGGTTCTGTCACGGACACATTAATAAAAGAATGGCAAGCACGCAAGCGTGCTTGAGCTTCCACAAGCGGCTGTGTATGTTAGATTGATGCATGACTCAACGTACTTGAAGATGCGGACTGTGTACGACCACGTTCGCCGAACCAGCCAAATATGATGTCAGGCGGTGTATGATCGAGTAGGGTTCATAGGGACATGCAATGATAAGGCTGCCAGGTCAGTTTTTTGGGTACATACGCATCAAATTCTCCTTCGAAAAATTGCTGGCGCGTGGCGATGAAATCCTCAATATTCGCACGCTTTTTGCGCGCACGATTCCGCTCACGGTCCGAGGTATATACACGTGAAAGTTCTTCTGACATATGCGAAGGTAGAGTCCATCGTTTTTCCGTTGCCGCCCAATGCAGCGTCTTGAGTACATTGTGCGTCTGAAAGGGCATCAAGTTGTATTGCGGCATGAGCTCGAGGGCAGGCGGCGAGTCCGAGTCGTGAATGAGATGCACAGAACCGAATCCGCCAAGTCTTTCGAGAACAGCTCCGACAAGAAGACCGCCAATCCCATCGATGACCAAGTACTTTCCGCCTGGCTGCACATGCGAGAACGACAAACATTGGGACAGCGAATCGGCGCGCATGTTGCGTATTTTGTCAGGATTGCGATCAAAGTTGTAGAGAGCCACATGAAACATATCGGGCGTCAATGGTGTAAAATACTTGAGATGCTTGGACTCTTTGCGCTTCATGATCTTCGTTTGGCTGTACACGGTCCGCATCTCGTAGCTTTTATTTCCCTCGAGCTGCTTTTGGATAATTTCTCGGCCTGTGGCACCTGCCTCTTTCAGCGCCTTGATATCTTCGTACGTCAAAGACTGTGATTCGCCGTCGTCAAAGATATTCTCGTTCGTAGCCTCGCTCTCGACCAACGCCTCCGCCACAGCTTGATGCATAATGTCGAGCGATCCGTCGGGTTTAATTTCATACGTAGGCCCGAATGGCTTTCCTATAATGCGGTCTGCTTCAAATGATCCAAACTTTCCAATAGATATAATGCTTCCCTTCTCCAAGGTGACGAGCTTCATCATACCTGAGGGCAGACGCAGGTACACATTCATGCCAGGCAGAATGATCGTCGTTCTCTCTCGCAGCTGCGCATTGGTTGGCACAAAGGGAGCGGTGTAACGTGGCCGTTTGCGTGCTTGCTCATCTCCGTGCCTTTCTGCGTGTGCGTCGTTTTCCGGCCTTGTACTTTCGTCCATGGCAGCCGCACACGAGAAGCGCTCGCTGTGCTCACAGCGACCTTTGTCCTTATCACGTGCGGATCGACTCCACTGGCGTCGCGCTCTTGGCCTCTCCATCTCATGGCCTCGGCACCGGGCGCGTCCGTGCATGCCATTGACCATGACCCTGAATTTCAGGTATGTACGCTTTGCTCATATCAAGTCCGGCATCCAAGTGATTCTTGAACAACTTCGAGCGCAAGGAGCCTCTGATGAAGAAATAGAACGCACCATGGAGCAAGCAAAACAATTTTATCTTCAACAAAAGTACCCTATTTCTACTCACAGCAGGGATGCAAGGGCATCGGAAGTGAAGCAGACATCGGAGAGCGAGCAATACCCTCCATCCTTCCATGCGATCGTGAAGCTCATTGCGACGGGGCAGGAATCTCAGATCCCAGGTATTCGCGATATTCCCCTCCAAATCAACCCAGCGCCGCCAAGTGAGTCCAAGATGGTGTGCCCTAAAAAGCCATGGGAGCCGCGTTGAAAGTAACCCTGTACAATACCATATAGAGGGGCCTACCGCCCGGGCCATGTCGTCGTACGCGTCGTTGGCGGACGGGTCACATGACCACAGTAGCCTCCAATTTTTTATGACCGCGGCCCTTCCTTCGCTTGTGGTACCATGCCGACGATCGAGGAGACGCTGTCTCAACGGCTGAGCACGGAGCCTCATTTGTTGGCCAGAGGGGACTCGCTCTTAAACCAGCTTGCGCGGGATACCACCAAGTCGCTGTATGACAAGGGTGTCCAAGAGGAAAAGGCGTCTCTACCCTATATTTCAGCTTTGCTTGATGCATGCGTGCCTCGCGGACAACAGTCCGGCAAGCGCAAGCGTGCCAATGACGGGAGCATCTCGCAGCATCCCCTTTTTCCGCCGACGGAGCTGAATGAGCTTGTGCTCGAGGGCATGGGCAACGACCAAATATGGCACCAGCTGGAGCTACGAAGTGCTAAGCTCGCTCGGGTCCTTGACCATGTCATTTCCAGTGGACCCGAAGATGCGGACGAGGAGGAAAGCGAAGAAGAGAATGAAAAGGATGCTGAGGATCTTAATGATGATGACGAAGCATGGAATGAAGAAGACGACGAAGAAGAGGAGTCTGATGAAGGATTTGCCGGCGCCTCTGACCTTAGTGATGTCGATCCCAACGAAGTGTATTATGAACCTTTGCACACAGAGGAAATGCAGCACATGCGAAAGAAAGAAAAGGAGAAACAAGAGATGATGCAGATGTATGGCGTATCTGATCCAGCGCTCTACGATGCACTCACTTCCGCGTCCTCTGACGACGAAGAAGAAGAGGAAGACAAGGGAAAGCCTCGGCACCCTACTTTGGATGACGACTTCTTTTCGATTGATGAATTCAATCGTTTGACAGAGGCACAAGAGCGCCAGGAACATTCCTCTCGAGCTCACTTGTCCGGCGAAGAAGAGGAGGAGGACATGGACGGCATTGATCTATTTGCACCCTTGGACGAAGACGAAGGCGAAGATGAGATGGACGTGTCAGAAATCCGATATGCTGACTTTTTTGATCCCATCAAGAAAACGCGCTCCGCCAAGTCTGTGGATGCTTCTCCTCCTCGTACGGCGCAAGTGCGCTTCCACGATCAGGTCCGGGTGCGGCCCATCAAGAAGGCCAAATCGCAGTCTCTGGCCGGCTTTTTGATGGATGGAGACGATGAAGAGGATGCAAACGAAGAGGAAGGAGAGGACGAGGAAGAAGAGAAGGAAGGGGAAGAGGGTGAAGAGGAAGAGGATGAAGAGGAAGAGGATGAAGAGGAAGAGGATGAAGAGGAAGAGGATGAGGAGGAAGACGACGAGGAAGAGGAAGACGAGGAAGAAGGCGAAGAGGACGAGGCAGAAGAGGCTGACGACGATATGGAGGGCGATGCAGCAGAAGCGACTGCTGGTCGTGTTGCGCAAGACTTGTTCGCCGAAGAAGAGCAAGAGGCACCGTCGTCCATGTCGAGATACGAGCAGCATCAGGCCGAGTTGGCTGAAGAGATTGCGCGGTACGAGGACGAAAACGTGCGAGAGAAAGACTGGGTACTGATGGGTGAAGCAAGCACGCGGCAGCGACCTGTCAACAGTCTACTGGAAGAGGATCTTGAGTTTGAACGCACAGCCAAGGCAGCACCGGTACAAACACACGAGCATGGCGAGGGTATCGAGGCGATGATCAAGCGGCGCATCCTCGATCGGCACTACGACGACGTGGTGCGCCAGCGTGAGCTGGAGGCGCTGCCATTCGCTGCGTCCAGCATGCTGGAGCTGTCTGATACCAAGAGTGCCAAGAGCCTGGCGGAGCTGTATGAAGAAGAGTACCAAGCAGCTCGTGGTGAGGAGGCCGGTGACGGTGCGCCGCGCTCGGAGGCGGACGTCAAGCTCGACAACGATCATGCGGCGTTGGCGGCGGATATGGATACCCTCTTTAGCAAGCTCGATGCATTGAGCAATGCGCATTACACGCCCAAGGCGCCCAAGGCGGCGATCCAGACCGTGTCGAATACTCCGTCGATGGCGATCGAGTCAGCGCTGCCTACGACCATGTCGGCCGGCTCGATGCTGGCACCGGAGGAAGTATATGAGCGACCCACACACAGCGCGGCGCTAGAGGGTGATAAGAGCGAAATGTCGCACGTCGAGAAACAACGTCTGCACAACAAACTGCGCCATGAAAAGCGCCGACGGAATGATCGCATCAAGCGCACGGAAGAAGCCATTCAGCGCCAGCGTGGCGACGGTCCCCGCAACAAGAGCGAGACCAAGGCAGACAAGGACAAGGCGCTTAAGAGCCTGGTCGGCCACAAGGGCGTTACGGTCGTCGGCAAAGAGAAGCGTGAGAAGAAAAAGGCACCTGCCTCGTGGAAACTGTAGTTATAGGAATTCGCGCTCGAGTAGCGACTGGATGCGAGCCAACGTGTCGGCTGGCGTCGTCAGACTTGTCATGATGTATACAACCTGGCCCAGCGAGCGCAAATGTATCGGGAAAGACCCAGCACGCAGCGTTCGAAGCAGGTCGTCGGCGGCATCCGATGCATAACCGCCGGTGCTGCTCTCCAGCTCTAGCTTGAGCACCGTGCCTAGGGACATGATACCGCGCAAACGCTTGGCATACGACATGCGCTCTAGCCAGGCCGGATCCCATGACGCCTTCGTGGGCATTTCGTCGAGCATATCAAGTGTCTCGAGCGTGACCTGGCAGCCCACAGGATGGGCGGTGTAGCTGTGACCATGGAGGAGCGCATGTGTCTTTTGATCGCTCATCGCAAACGCGCGGAAAATGCTGTCGGACGCGAGGGTCACGGACATGGGCACGACACCGCCGGTCAGAATCTTGGCGAGGCAATTTATGTCGGGCGGCGTACCCAGCACATCGGCCCCCATGGCAAAGCCCAGGCGGTGTAGGCCCGTAAACACCTCGTCGTACACGACCGGTAAGCCGCGCCACCCTTCTGCATCGCGGTTCACACAGGCATCGCGCAATGGCGGATCTGATAGCGAAAAGAGGTCCTCGCGCGAGCGGACCACGTCAACGAGGCACCGTTGAAAAAGCGGATCGACAAAGATCATGCCCCCCGCCCCCATCACGAGTGGCTCCAGGACAAGGGCACCGAAGCGATGTCCCTCGACAAGGACAAGTTCCTCCAGACGCTTGTTCAACATACGCACATACCGCTCCGCCAATTCACTCTGTAGCCGTGCTGGCATATGGTACGCCGCCTCGATCGAGGGCAGTATGCCGAGGCACTGCGACTCGCCCCATTCGTCAGAAGCCGGGACCTCGATTCGGACCTTGCCCTCCTTCATTCGCAGCGCCGGCGGAGCCAGCCAGTAGCCGCGGCCGCGGTACCACGCCACATGCTCACTGAACACACTTGGCTCACACGCGTCCATCGCCCCGATCGTGTCGCCATGATAACTGCCTTGCAAACCCAACACGTGCCATTCGCGCGGCTTGCGTCCACCGAGCGAGCCGGAGCAGCGGCCTGGCGCGGTGCGTGCGAGTGTCGCTGAGGACATGACCGTGGGCGTGTACCGTCGCGCCGATGCTTGCAAGGCCATCTTGAGCGCGACTTCCATGCCCGTGCTTCCATCGTCTGTGAAAAACGCACGGCTGGCCCATCCGCGTCCAGGTGCGAGCGTCGCTGACGAGTCGTGGCCAAGCAATCGCTCTGCCAGTCTGACGGCTGGCTCATGTGCTACGCTGGGCGACAACACATGACCGTACCGTCCCGCGGCGTATGCGGCAGCCAGTGCGAGGCGCGGATGGCCGTGTCCCACGGCCTGCGTCCACCATGATGCTGATCCATCCATCATGGGCGACGTGCCTTGTCCTGGCACGTGTGCCTCAAAAAAGTCAGAGTGCGCACTGTCGACGATCGTCACGTCCTGTGGCGCTACGCGCGTATGCTGCGTAAAGGGCCACCACATGTGCTGGTGTGCACGCACACCCAGAGTATCGAGGGATGCATATCGGCGAACATGCTGATCTGCGAGGTATTGTACCACCTCTGCCATGGTCGTCAGTGTGTGCTGGTAGTAGGTCTGCATGCGAGCCACGTCCGTGGGCGTGTCAGCCACTCGGGCCGGCGGCTTTTCGATCGTAAAGAGGGGAATCCCATGCTCCGCAAAGTACTGTGCCAGGTACGTATCGTTGCCATAGTACGGCGAAGTGAACATCAAAACGACATCGATATCGTAGCCACGCATCCGCAGGCTCTCGAACGAAGCGCGCGTTGAGCTGATGCCACCCAGGACGCTCGATCCGACCAAGATAGTTGGAAGACGCAGCGGGCGCAGCATATCTGCCTGAGAAGACCCGCTCGGCGATGGCGAGTGAACGCCACCGGCCGTCTCGACAATCGCGGCCTCCATCCCGCATTCGTGCAGCCACGTTCGCAGATGCTCCACGATCTGTGCATCCCTGGCATGCTCATCAGGCGATTCTTGGAGTGCAGCGGCCATGTGCGGTGATACGGGCTCTGAAAACTGCACAAGCGTACGCGTTGGCACTTGTGGCGCAAAGGTCCGTACATGCAGCGCATCCATGTCCTGCTGCGCGCCTGTGCTCACCGGCTTGACGTATGCCACCTTGCTTCCTCGCGCTGCACTCGCGAGTAGCAGCGCCGTGGAAAAAATCGTCTTGCCGACATCCGTATCGGCACCAAACACTTGGTGCACCCGCCGCGCCACACTGGCCATCCTGGGGCCTGGACACCAGGGGGTGGGACGCGTCGGTCAAACCTGCATCACGTGATCGACAACACCAAGGGCTCGTACAAGGGACGCGCGGCGCCTCAGTTGTTTTCCGACACGAGACACATGTCCGCCGCGGACCAGGCGACGGATGAGGCGTCGTCAGCAGCGCCGCCGCGTCTCTCTGAGTCGAGCGTGCGCAAGCATACGTCGCGGCACAAACCTGCAAAGCCGATTGTTGGCGCGTGGTCCTGTACGTCGATGACCGGCCCCGCCGATACGACTCGCGACTCGCAGCCTCGTGACATGTATTCAGAGGCGCTATTGCCATGGCTGCATGCGTCTCATGCATTTGCCAACACAGATGTGGGAAGTAAGTCGCTGGACGAGGCAGCGGCGAGGCCATTGCCGCCGCTGTCGATGGCCATGCCCCTGGGACTAGGACGGCCTACCACCTCGAGCACAGCGGATGTCCCTTCCCACCCGGCATCGTCTAGCCATATTGGACTGCGGCGCGCGCGCACGACGGCGGAAAGGCCGACAGCATCGCCACCCATGCGCATGTCGCAAGACATGAGCATGCTGGGCGCGGCTCTGAATGCGCCCGAGACGTCGTTCCGCGTGCCGAGTATCCACGAGCTGCGCATCAACAAGGCAGCTGCGCCATCTCACGATGCGCGCTTCGTCAGTGGTGCCTCGTTTGTCATGTCACCCGACACGGCCAAGCACTTTGACACGGCCACGCCGCCGCCGCCCATCATGCGTCCACGCTTCCCCTCTGCCCAGGGCCCCATTGTGTACGAGACGCATACGTGGACCGTGGATCGGCCACGCGCCAGTACGTCGCCCCTCTCGACGGAGGCAGACTTCTCGCCGCCCGAGTCATGGGCCTCGGCGAATATGGATAGCGCAGACCCATCCAAGTTTCCGCATGCGGCCGCGCTGTGGGCTCGCCTGCCTGACACCTATACGTTCTCGCCGCCGCTTCAGCCCATTCATATCGTGCGTGGTTCGCCCCCGACGTGGGCGAGTACGTCGCCGCACATGACGACGTCCTCTACCCTTCAGTCGCCCGACCTGCCGACGACCACACACGGGCGGCGCGTTGAGCCGCATGTGCCTACGACGGATGGGCCAGTCCCGTACAGCAATGAAGAGCGTCCTGTTTATATGTGTGCGGCGCCCCGCTCAGAGTGGCCGGGGGATGTGAGTAGCCCGTCGGACGGGGGGCATGACACGACTTTGATTGACTGGTCGGACCAGCAAAAGGTGTCGAGTGTCGACCAGCTATTGCTCAAACAGTCCTGGTCGCCTCTGCCCGTCTCTGACACGAATACTACGTCGTGGACCGCGCCCTTGGATCTCGGTGAGCACGCGTCAGCGCTGGGCCTGCACGCATCGAACGAGCCACGCAACACACCCCCACAGCCTGTGCGTCGCCGCTCGAGTCGTAAAGCGCCGCCTTCGTCTCTCCCACTACCACCAAAGGGACGCACCGCCGATGCGTCAGATGTAGCCTCCCCACAGCGCGAGTTCTATGGCTCAGCCGGGGGGGACGACTCGAACGCGAGTCCCGTTGATGACGGCGCACCGCCCTGGATCCCATCTCACGATTCTGAGGCTGATGCGCTGCGTGCGCCGCACACAGGTACGGTAGAAGCGCCTCCTTCCGAGGTCGATGCACCGCCTCTTATGCCGGCACTGCAGTACACGCTGCCGTTCAAGCTCAGCAGCCGGCGACGTTACCAGCCACGGAACACCTGGCCATCACGCCCGCCTACATCGCCACCTGTGGCCCCTCGTGTACCGCGGCCCACCGTATCGGACGAGCGAGATGAGGACCTTGTGACTGTTGGCACCACGCGCCCCTCTGCGCGATCTATACCACTTGCTCCTCCCTCTACAACGGGCTATGGCGTCGTACAGCCGGCTCTGGATCCCGAACTTTGTGGACCTGTCCACAGTGTCGAGGGCCGTCGTGTCGAGGACGACGCCGGGCAGACATCGCATCTCTCGATGCTGGGCGCCGTGGCTGATCAGAGCCAGGGCTTCCATTTCGAGACGTACTTTGAGGCTTCGCTGCAGCGTATCCGGGACGAGATGGGTCGGACGGCGACGGCTCCGCTGGCCGGGGCAGTCCCTCTGCAGCGCCCAACCGAGAACGACTTGTTTCTCAATGCGCCGCCCATCAATGTCCGGTCGCTCGGCTCGCCTGTCATGGCACTCGATGAGTTCTCCTATGTCGTCGACAACGACGGGGCGGCACTGCTTCGTACATCGACACGGCCGCCGCTAGATGTGTCGAAGCAGGTGCCAGAGCTGCCGCCGGTTGACATGTACCTGCCTGAAGAGCATGAAGTCATGGGCGATGCTCCGCGGTCCTCGTACGACCAGAGATGGACGTTTCCGAACTTGGAAAGTCCTTTGATCGGCGAGCGCTCGGAGCCCATGCCCGCTGATGCGAAGTTACCGCTTGAATTCATCACGAAACCCAACTCGGTGCTTTCGCGTGGACGTCCTGTAAAAAAGACGCATCCCAGTATGTTTTATGCCAGCCTGCCGCAGTCACGGCGGTACCGGTACCGTGTGGCAGAAGCCAGGCCTACATCCATGCTTCAGGATGACGAGCCTGCACGGGACGAAGAGGATGTGGACGACGATCCATTCTCGCAGTCTATGATGGCTCCGCATACACCCGCCAAGCCAACTGTCCCATCCAAGGCAGCTTCGCCACCTGCTGCTCCGAAAGCCACGCTGCTGGGCGACTATGCGGCTCCTAGGCCCAAGCCAGCTACACGACCCAAGGAGGCGCCCCGCCAAGCGCCGCCACGCTCCGTGCCACCCCCTCGGTCCATGTCACCACCGCCCACCTCGAGCCTTGGCTCAGCTACCGTCAGGATGGCCCGTGATGCACCCCCACCGGCCCCGCCGCCATCTGCGCCCTTGCCACCCTCACCGTCCCCCCCGGCACGCGAGAGCGACGAGAAAAAGGCCCCAGGCAAGGATGCGGACAAGAAGTTTTCGACTTGGTTGAAGCGCATGGTGCATGCTCAGGGCAAAGAGTCATCGCCGGAACGAGCGGCCTCGTCATCACCGCCGGCCGCCGCCGCCGGACCCGCCTCGGAACGCGGCTCAGCAACGGGTGGCGCTTCACCACGCACGTCGACATCGACCACGCAGACGCACAAGTACGGCCGCCGAATCAAGCGGCCGGGCTTCGAGCCGACGCAGCCGGGCAAGTACCATCTGGCTGGCACCGTCTCGCTCCCGACGCTCAACGTGGCACGCACCGCCGAACAGCGCGCGCGAGACGAGACGGGCCTGCCAGAGACTGAGCCAGCGCTGATCCAGTCGCTTCTGGCTGCTCCGTCGAGCTCGACGGTCCGTGCGCGTGCTGGCATCATCAACTCTATTCCGTTTGTGGAAGAGGCCGTGCCGCCTGGGCAGGTGCTGGTGGCTGAGGAGCGCAAGGTGCTGGTGCGGCCTGTCATGTAGTCATATGTACCTATTAGATCTGTCTCTGCAATCTCGCCAGCAGCTCTTCAGCCACGGGCGTCATGTCCGTGCCGGCTAGCAGCACCTTTTGCAGGTAGTCGTGCGCCCGCTGCAAGTCGCCCGCAGGAGCAGCTGTGTCGGCCACGCGGCCGCGCTGCTTGTCTTGCCTGGAGTAGTATAGGCGACCGTGAAGTTCACCCATCTCCCAGCGAGCCGCAATAATGTAGCTAAACACAAAGCGCGCGAGCAGGGCCGGGTCCATCTGGGCCATGTTGCGGTCGACCACCTGCACCAGCAGGCAGTGATACATGGTGGCATGCACCGAGTCACCGTCCAGCTCATACAGCTCAATGATCCGAGCGATCGCCTCAATCGACTCCAGGTGTGTGAGCGGGCAGGCCAAGTGCCGTTTGAAGCACTCAATGGCCTGCGCACGCTGGCCTAACCGGTCGTAGCATACGCCCAGGGATGCCCACATGCGCGCATCATGCGGCCGGATCATCGCACACTGCTGGTAATAATCAATGGCCGCAGACCATGCCTCATTCAGCTCATATACATGCCCCAGGCCATGCCATGGCCGGTAATCGTGTGGATTCATTTCGATCGCACGGCGGTACATCTCAGCAGCGGCATGACTGTTCTTGACTTCCAGATATTCGTGGCCCAACAGGATCCAAGCCGCAACACATCCCCTGTCTATTCGCAGCGCCTGCTTGAACGACTCGACCGCACGAAAGTGCTCGCTGCGCTGGTTATAAAAGTTGCCCCGCATGCACCACACTTCAGCACTGTTGGATACATGGGCAAACTGCTGCACGAGCTGCGCGAGCGTATCTTCACGGTCGAGCACATAGAGCGTGTTAGAGTACTCACTAATGCCGTCGAGGCGGTACGGCTGCAGCTCCAGGGCGTGCTGAAATGTATCGGCTGCCTCCTCCAGATCTTGGTGCAAATACAGCGATTGGGCTCGGCACGTCAATAGGTACGCCGATCCCGGAAAATGCGAGAGAAGCGCATCAATGCGCTCAAAGTGTCCGTCATCAATCTGAGTCGACTGCCTCTGCGTATACTCCAGAAAGAAAACACTCATAAACGACGCCGGCAAAAGGTCGAGAATCTGCTCTCGCTCGGCGTTTTTCAAGTTGAGGGTGCGACTGAGTTCTTTCCATGCGCTCCAATTGTAAGGGAACGCACGCACGCTCGAAATAAGGCAGTCCATCGCATCAATACGCTTGTGCAGCATGCGAAAGATCACCCCTTTTAAAAAAAGAAGAAAGGAGTCAGTGGGCGATACGAGCTCTTGTAACAGGGACACGAGCGTGGGATGGGCACCTTCCCTATCGTGCTTGTCCGCGTACGCCAGAGGGGGGAGTAGCGCATTAGGATGGCTGGGATGCGAGTCAAAAATAAGCAATCTCGCATACAGCATCAAAAAGCGCGCCTTGTCCGTCAAATGTGGCTGTGACTCAAGCAACGAAACACATGCATGGTAATTATCGCGATCAAAAAACGTTTTGGCCAGCATGTATGTCGTGTCAAAGTGTTCTTCGAAAGAAGTTGGTATAGGCTCATTAATTTTCACATGCAAAGGAGCTTCTGGTGACGTTGGCGGATCCATTGAGCGCGCTGGTGAGGGTATGATACGGCTGCTTGGACCTGACGGCGACGCGTGCTCCCAACTCGTCCATGATGGTGCACCTTCTTCCGGCATCTTGTGAGCACTCCACGAAGGTGACTCCAGATTTAGAGCAGGTGTAGAGTGCACAGGAAACCTGTGCGAGTCGTCCCCTGCACCTAGACGCGGCGTGCTGGTGGGATGTACATGAGAGTCTGGCACGCACGTTAGCAGTTCCAAACACCATTGCGCTGCGTCTAGCAGGCCATGATCTATGAGGTCTTTGCTTGCATGCGCCAGTAAATTTCGCGCTCGATCCGGCGCCAAGTCATCCAGGCCATCCAGCGTCGCGAATCGATGTACCATCTGAGCGACACGCGTTGAGGCAACGTCGTTTGCTTAGGTGTTGCTTCGCCACGTGCCACGCGCGTCCCCAAGACATGGGATGTAATATTGTAATTCCTCGATCAGGAGGCGCCCTGGGCCCCTCCAGTCGCCCTTTCCAGGGCCATCTCTGTGACGGTCTTGCCACTCGCCCTCGTTTCTCCACGGATAAAGCCAACGGGCTTCGCTTGACCTGGATCTTGCTCGCAATACTGCGGCATGTCCCAGAAACCCAACGAAAAAGCACAGGACGCCACGTCGCACAATTTCAGCAGCGTGCTTGCGTCGTCGAAGCAAACCGCCCCCCCACAAGATGCTCTCAGTTGCCCTGCGATCCATTTGTATCCCTTGAACGATACATTTGTGTCGAAGCAGATCAATCTCGCTGCGACCAATTCACGGGAGCACATCAAGATTGGCAGATACTCGAACAACAAAACCGTACCAAGCCCAGTGAATGGCTACTTCGACAGCAAGGTTCTTTCTCGCGCACATGCCGAAGTATGGTATGAAAACGAAAAAGTATACATAAAAGATATCAAGTCATCGAACGGTACTTTTATCAACGGAACGCGCCTCTCGCCGGAATCACAAGAATCGGAGCCATTTGAACTACACAGCGAAGATGTCGTCGACTTTGGAATTGATATTCTCACGGATGATAATAAAGATATCCTGCACAGACGTGTGGCCTGCCGCGTGTTTCTGGTGATGACGCCTGAAGATGCACTCAAGCTTCGAAGTGATTTCACGAGTCTATATCGTGGTGGAGTGCACGGTGGCTCCCTTGGTAATGCTGGTCTATGCCCTGGTGCTGAGGGTGGTTTTCGACGTAACAAATCAAATGTGAATGTTGACCAAGTGATCATGCGACTACAGTCCGAGCTTCAGAAAAGCTCGATGGTTGGTTCAGATTTACATGCTTTGGGGACTAGTATTCAAAAAATTCATGATACTCTCGAGGGAGGTGCTGTATCCATTCAAGACGCGCCACATCCCGAGCTCGTACCATCTTCCGCACCACAAGAGCATTCAAGTGACTCTACGAAACAAGCTCATTTGAACCCAGCTTCCATGGCTAGCCTCGAAACTCAACTCGCCAACACACACAATTTATTGGCGAGTCATGTGGAGAAAATTAAGCACTTGGAGGAGACGCTGGCTTCCTACGAGCGAGTCAATGATGAATTTTCGTCCCTGAAACGCGAGGTGGAAGAGATGCGACTCGAGTTGCGGAATCGAAGAGCGCAAGAAGACTCACCAAAGAAAACTTTGGATGCATTGAGCGGCGTTCGAATCCTTGAAGATGGGTTCGACGATGCAACCAGTGTGGGAAGTGTGGAGACAGTGGTCGCGGACGCATCTCATCGTGCTATGCCCGACGACACTATGACCGATCACCCTATTGATGCCTCAGATGTCACCATAACCAAGGACGTGGAATCCGTTGTTCCATCTAACGCGTCAGCGGGTTCACAGGATTCTGCCGTGATCCCCGCTCTTCTTTCCCGGATTGAACGCCTCGAAAAGGCGTTACAACAGCAACCACAACGTCTTGATCCAGATGCATCATCTGAAAAAACCGATTTTTCTTTTCAAGAATGGAAGAATAATTTTGAGCGTCGGTGGGAAGAACAAACATTGGGATGGAAGAACGCTCAACAGAAAATCAATGGTGCCATTGAATCGCGCAGTCATTCACAAACAGCCAAGGGCTCGTCCGGTACATCGTTCCTCAATTGGCTCAACAAGCATGATTCAGAGATGTCGGGCCTGGAGTTTATGATCAATTTTTTATGCCGAGCCCTTTTTTTGATGGTGACTGCAGTTATAGCTCTCGTCATTGGAGTGGGCCTGATGAAGCTCTTATTTCCCCTGCTTAACATGCTATACGGCTGACAGCGCACATACATACACGTCGCCTGCCTCTATAGGACACACTTGTATATTAACTGCACGACACACATTTAATTGTACACGAAGCACAGTATGTGTGCTGCCCAGCATCAGTCGTACAAACACAGCGATCTGGAAGCAAAAGCCTTACATTTTTTAACTTGGCTATGTCTGTGAGCCTGCCAAGAATATGTAATATAGGCGTGCATGTCTGCCACCGTAGCTACAACTATCCCGTTGCGTCACCACAAAGATGCAATGGTATGAGAAGTTTAAATTTAAATGCATTTACTTCAAACGCTTGGCGCCAATCTCCTCGACCTTCGTTGCTGCACAGGTTAGAAACTTTATCATGGTGCCTTGGTACATACTAGGTGGGAGCGATTGCTTGAGCTTCTCAGCCTTCTCAACGTCATTCACAACGAGCGTGTACAAGAAGCGCGAGGCGCGCAGCTTGAACTTCGTCTGCACGGTGCGGTCGGCAAGCACCGTCTTCTTGATGCGGGCCACCTTGACGTCGTCGCGGCTGGCAATTTCCAAGAACTTCTTAATGTCCTGCACCTGCTTTGGCTAAACGTACTGTTAGCATCAATTCTTAAAAAATGACCATGCTGGCCATTATGCTGCACACATACCATTCTGTCGTTCGCGAATACGGTGAAGAGAAGGCTTCGATTGCGCTCGGCTACTCAACCGCCTTGCTGAGGCTCCAGCCTTGTGTAGCGTGCATCGATTCATCATCTAGTCACGTGGGCAACTATAATTTACACACGTGACTTCCTCGTTCGCGGTGCTGGAAAAGGTCGCCCTTGGGTTGGGTCTTCGACTTGTCCATCGTACATCGGCAACGTGAGTACCACGCCGTCTTTGTGCAGGAGAACCGTTTGCTGACACAGAATAGATGGCGCCTAACCAGGAAGTCTCACTCGGCCCCAACGTCGATGACGGAAAGATCGTTTTCGGTGTTGCCCAGTAAGTATCTTGGAAGCTTGGGGAGTAGAATATGCTCAAGAAGCTGCGTCCTCTTCCCCGACAGAATACAAACGAATAAATACTAACAACAACAGCATCTACGCCAGCTTCAACGATACCTTTGTGCACGTCACTGATTTGACTGGTAAGGAAACCATCGTCCGTGTGACGGGTGGTATGAAGGTGAAGGCCGACCGCGACGAGTCTTCTCCTTACGCCGCTATGCTTGCCGCTCAGGACTGCGCTGCTCGCTGCAAGGAAGTCGGCATCAATGCCGTGCACATCCGCTTGCGTGCCACTGGTGGTGTGGGCCCCAAGACGCCTGGTCCCGGTGGCCAGAGCGCTCTTCGTGCTCTCGCTCGCGCTGGTATGCGCATTGGTCGCATTGAGGATGTGACGCCTGTGCCAAGCGACTCGACTCGTCGCAAGGGTGGTCGTCGTGGTCGCCGTCTGTAAATGCGTCACCATACACAATATGCATGGCTTGCTATACTTTTTGTATGGTATTGCGTTACAGGGTGCAGCTTACACCCCTTTTGTGTCAGGCGGAGACACGCCCTTGATGGCACTTGGTCTTGTTAGACCGGTTTATACATATCGGACACTGTTCCAATTGCCAATACAAAACTGCTCTCTTAGGGAGCTTGAAACGTGAACATTTGTGTGTGCTACGTAGAAGGTTCGCATTAGGGAGATGGCTGGGTGTTGAGGCGGATAAGCGCAAGCTGGCCTTTGCATATGCTGGTCGGTATGTTACCTCGAGCTTATCTTTTGACGGTTCTCGATCTGGTCCGGTCAGCTTCAATAGAGACATACCATCATCTTCTCTACCATGGCTCTGTTTTGTCAATGATTTGTCAACGTACCTAGTCTCGCCATCCAAGTCACTCAGCTTGGAGTCTTCTGGTGCGATTTTTGATGTATCAATTTTTGGATGATGCGTCACGACATGAGGCCACCACTCATTTTGATTCGCTTTTTCGAGGTGCACAGATAAAATGTCACCGTCTGCGACGTTAGTTAACAACATCGGTCGCCTATTCACGTACCAATGGTCCAAGTGCACTCATCCACTTTGACAGGTTTAGGCAAAGCTCCCTACCTGTCAGCGAATTAAACGTACCTCGACAAAAACTGTTTCGTTTATTTTGACGGAAAGAGCTTTAGACTTAAAGGTGACTTGCACTTGGCGCGCGCGCGTTCCTGAGGGCACTGGCACATTCACTTCCACATGATCCAATTTCTGGGACCATCGATAGGGCAACGCCGCCTGTTCAGCATGCTCCTGCTTCCTCTGCTTAGCATCATATTCATTTTGCTCATCTAATGAGAGCTTGGAGTACTCATCTGCATCCAACGTCATGGTCGTTGGCCAGTGTTCACAAAGACTTCTGGATCCACGTGACGATCAGAGGTGACGCGTCAGTGTCCAGCTTCCAAATTTTGTCACATCGCGCAGTTTCCATGCTATGTACTCGTTTCATAATGGTCATTGGGTTGGGACATCCGAGGGTTTTATAAATACATAGCTTAATTCACCATTTGCTCCGTTTACTCCCTTCGTTTTCAAGTAACCCACATGCTTATTTACAAGGGACTGAAGAATGCCATGATCACTTGAAGAAAGATCAATACTCGTGTCATTTAGCATTGCATCTTGATTTGAGATAAAAGCGCGCGTGGAGAGACGCTGTCTTTCTGCCACATGCTGAAGAATGTCATCAAATTCAAAAGACTGTGCATGATTCTGGAAATCATAGTGCAAGTATCCGACAAACTGACGTTCCAATCGCTTTCTGTGCACCTCATCCAACATGTTTTCTGTTGGCAATTTCGAGGCTGACACAAATCCTGGAAGAGTGAAATTTTCCACTTTGGAGGGCTGTTCAACTTGTGTTTGTACTTCTTTTCCATTTCCACCACAAACGCAGCCCAGCAAATCATGCGTTAAACATGTAGTATTGGGGTGATAACCGAATACGTCGCGTAATTCCTCTTGAGAAAATGTGTCGCTAGAAGTAGCAACATCATTGTCTTTTGCCGTCTCATTACTCATGAGTGAATCGCTAAGTCCAATTTTTGTTATTTGCCGCTGGTATATTTTTTCGTCCATTGAACCCACAAGCAGTAGTCGGTAGATAAAACAAGGCTTTAACTGTCCATCACGATGTATACGAGCCATTGCTTGCCGATCTGTCGCAGGATTCCAGTCGCTGTCAAACAAAACGAGTCTGTTTGCACCAATAAGATTGAGACCCACACCACCTGACTTGGAACTTAAAAGAAATACAAATGGCTGCTTGCCTAAATGATCAGACCCAGAATCCGAATTGAACTCATTGACCATCTTGCTGCGAACGTCTGCCTTGGTGCGTCCGTCTAATCGAAGAAAGGGAAACTTTTGGCGTACACAGTATCGCTGCAAAAGATTCAGTGTGGACGTAAAGTTCGAAACGATAATGACACGGTCCTGGGTATATCTTCGAATTGATGATAGAATACGATGTAGAACAAGAAATTTACCACTTAGAAGACATGGATCAATAGATGCGGTATATGTTTGAAGTATGGTATCTGTAACCTTCACCAATGCCTGATCATTTGCGCCCGGGTTACGGGCTAGATCTTCCGCATCGGGCAAAATCAGCTCCGGTGAATTACACAATTGGCGCAAGAGTGTAATATATGGGAGATACGTTTGGCTTTCACCAAGTAGTAATTGATGATTAACATACTCGGAAAATATACCATATATGACCTTTTGAATGGGTGTCATGGTACAGAAGAGTGCCATTTCCTGTCTTGGGGGAAGATATTGTTTCAAAATATCCGCAGTGCGTCGCAAAATAATACCTTTGGTTATAACCATCAGTGCCTTGTTTCGCTTTTTACCGAGCTCCAGTGTTTCTTCTGTACAATATTGTTGTCGACTCCGCATAATCGGATCTTCAAATATGCGCTTAAAAACACTGTATTGGTCGAAAAGGCCAGGGTATACAAAATCCACCATGGTATAAAATTCACGCAAGTCATTTTGGATTGGCGTGCCTGTAAGTAAGATGCGACGTCGGGTTGGTAACAGGTCAAAACATTTTGTTGTTTTTGTATCTTTCGACTTCAACCGGTGACCTTCGTCGCAAACGACAAGTCCAACACCTGGCGTCGCACGCGATAATTCCTGAACACAATTGCGAAGCCGCTCGTACCCTAAGATAAGGACCTGGTACTGACGATGTGAAACAAATCGTTCCACTTCTTTTCGGCCATCGCCTTCTACCGCCAATACGCCAATTGAACTTCGACCAATCCATTTTCGAAATTCCCGTTTCCAGTTGACCACCAACGTCAAAGGACATACAATTAGCACCTTTTCCACTGTGCCAGGGCGGATGTTGGAAAAATAGCAATTTTGTCGGAGCAGCGTCGCGATAAGGGCGATAGTCTGGAGTGTTTTTCCGAGGCCCATTTCGTCGGCTAAAATGGCGCCTTGACCAGGAGATGTATGACCTTGTTCAAGGGAGCTTATTCCTGTCACGGCTTCATACATAAATTTCACTCCCTCAATTTGATGCGGTCGCAGAATGCGTGACAAGTCTGGATCCAAGACAACATCTACCACAGGTTGATTGCGTCCGAAGAGCTCTTGATGCTTTGTGTTTGGACGTTTAAAAACCACTGAACCGGGTACATCTGGGTTGTACCTAGGGTGAGGCTCCTGCAATAGTATACTACCTCCCGAAGAGGCATTATGAGGTGAAAATGATGAAGGGTTCGGAGTCGAATAAAATTGTGACGCAGGAATCGGTCTTTGTCGTGCTGCTAGGCCAGATTTGGACAGTTTGTTACGGTATGGGGGCGCACTAGACTTTCCATTGTTTTGAGGCTGAACAATATCCATACCATTTTCAGTGAGCGGACGCTCCACCATTATCTCCTTGCCTGCAACATAAAATTCATCACCTTCATGGACGTGTTGTCTCCGGAAGGCAGCATTTGTCACTAGCATGCTGCCATCATGTGCGGATCGCAGCGAGCATGTAGTTTTATTGCCATGCAAAATAAGAATAGCATCACCCTCCCATGTCTTGTGCTTCCGTGTCTGGGGTGCGCGCCACTGGCACAGATAACTGGGCTCTTGTGCACTGGGCAGTAAGGGTACAGGTGCGATGGGCGTGGCGCTTGAAACAGTTTGCGTTGTGTTCACATCAGATGATCTTGTATCATCATGTTTTCTTTTAACCGGCGTATGAAACTTAGATAGTAGCTTTTCTTCCGCTTGTTCCGACGAAAATGTTGCCATAAAGGGCAAAGTTCAGCATGACGCGTGTGTCATGGTTAAGTGTCACCCACGTGACTACAAAAGCAGTGCGCCTGAGCCTCGAGCATATGCGAAAGCACAGTACAAGCTATAAGAAATCAATGCCAATACCAAATTGGAGACCTTTGCGGATCCCGTCACCAACTCGGGCCACGAGAGGGAGACCGAAGTTAAGCTCTAAGCGGACAGGGCCTTGCTGAAACAAGACCCCGAAACCTGCTGAAACAGAAGGCTGAGCTAGCTCTGTCCAATTATGATTCTTCCGGGCAGCGCTCGGCTGCACTTGAGCTAGCTGACCCATGTTAGTAAATGCATGAAGCTTTAGCGGCCAGTGCGATCGCATCGGAATGGGGGAAAGTAGGCTTGCACCAACAGCCCAGAAGGCATCACCGCCTAGTGAGTCATGACTAAATTTCGGACCAAGACTGTTCAGGCGAAACATACGGATACATGTTGGTCCACCTAGCATGAAACGGTCATTTAAACAAGGATCGCAGCCATTCAATGGTATAAGCAAGCCTGTTTTGGCAGCAAGCGACCATGTCAAACCGTTACCAAATGTGTCAGACACGCTAGCTTGAGTATCTGTTTTGAAGTATGAAGTGTCACCGCCCAATCCCGCATATTCTGTGAATGACCTGAAATAAGAGCCCACCATAGTGGCAAAAGTATTATCGCGCGTGTCATGCTCAAAGGTATATGAAATGGCCGATTTAAAAGATGGCTTTGCTAGTCGTCGAATCGACAAGGATGCGTCTGGCAGGATATGGTGAAAATGACGATGACTTGCTTCGTATGCGAGCTCATGCCGAGCTCCATCTCCTTTCGCATAAATGAGCGATGAACGTAGCAAGTGCTGACCTTCATGAGCGCGAATAAATGCGGTCAGATCACGATGCTGAGAAATGGCAGAGACATTAGCCCAAAAATCTGGACAAGCAAACACAGGCGAAGAAAATACGAAGTTGTAAGAGTGTTTTGTTCGAGTTCCTAGGGACGCGCTGCCTTCAAGGGTCTCTGCGCCACCAAACACATTACGAAGTTTGCCCTGAACAGAGGCTGTACCTTCGCTATTGCCGACACTCGTGCTTGTGCGTAAGAAAAAGCGACTAACGGGTTTAATCTTCAAGATAACATCCACATCCTCTGTGGGATGTTTGTCTGAACGCAAAGGCTCAAATTGCACTGAGATATCCTTCGCCAATTCCATGCGCGAAATATCCGAACTGAGAGATGTAATCAGCTGCAGAATAGAAGGCATAGTTGTAGTATCACCAGGCTTCGAGAAATGCAGACGGTGACCGTATCGCACCTGTGCCCAAGGCTCCGTTGCTACCGCTGGGTCCATGTACGGGCGACAGAGAGCCATCAGAAAGTCATGACGCGTATCCTTCACACCATAGAGCAGAATATCATGTAGCCTCAAAATAGGGACATCTGTGGGATCAATGATTGGCAGTTGAATCTGCTTCATGGCTTTTTCCAGATTGTGTGTTTGCGGGGGTGGTGGCGGTGGCTCATTGTCGCTTTCATTTGGACCTCCCTTTTCCAGTTTTTCAACATTCGTAGCATTAACTTCTTCTGGATCAGGTGCAAGCGCATGCGCCGCATCACTCATCACGTCTTTAGCGCTCATGACTCAAGAAGACTCGAGCAGCAATATACACGAGGAAGAGTCGACGTCAGCGCACCGGAATTTAGGACGGCAGCGACATCATCAGGCACCACGTGGCCTTGTGGAGACAATGACCCACCTTGCAGCCTTCCGCTGAACCTGCTGCACGTTACGCAGAACATTTTTGCCATCTTTTCTCCTGGCGACGCGAAAGGTTTGCCATGTTTGTGCTATCTGAAATTGAAGTGGGTAAACGTGTATATCTGACGTGCAGGATATAATAAAAGTAGAACCGCGTCAATTTTACAAGCCTAGCGCGAAAGCCATTTTGGATCAGATCAACGTCAAATATTCTAACAAGGTACGTGCTCTTCGTTGTCGTTTTATTGATACCGGCAGATTTTGCAGGATGTAGGGCTGTGTATATGCGTCCATGACATACTAGATTCCAGTGAAGGACGTATCAGATGGGGAGATGGTTGTCTATATTATACGGTCGTGTTTCGCCTGGTCGTGTTTCGGCCATTTGCCAACGAAGTGCTCGTTGGGCGCATATCTTCTTCTTCCTCTGATTCGATCCGTGTAACGATGGGATTTTTTGATGATATTTACATACCCCCACATCTTCTTCCAAGTCCTTCTGCATTTGATTATCAGGAGCAAGCATGGTTCTGGCTCCTTGATCCTGCGTCAGATGCACATGTGGCCGACCCGCTCTTATCTGCGCCTGAGGAGAGGATGTACCTAGATGTCGGTGAGATTATTCGGTTCGCTATTGAATCTGACAGTTTTTATGACCTCGAGCCAGGTCCTGCAGTGGGCGAGGGCAAGCTCGGCGATGCGCCGTCTGGCGTCGGTAACATTCCAGGCGACTCGAGCTCAAAGCGGGGTAATTTTGCTTCATACAAAATCATCGGCTCCATTGCTGGACAGGGACTGGGTCTCGTGTCCTGGTGGGCGGGCGCCGAACAAGTTTCTGTAGAATAGAGCTCCCAAAAAGCCATGTATGGAAAGCACTACGAAAACAATTATGGGTGCTCTTCGCGCAGTCAGTCATTTCAGTGCGACTCTGATTGAGCAGAGATAGTTAGAACGACCTTGGCATGCTGGAGACTCGAGTCAGGGATTACCGAAGCAGTAGAGGTAGGGAGAATTGTGGGGGGTGGCTGGGTAGAGGTATGTGGCGCAGGAATAGCATCAGATCCATTCAAAGATATCGTATCACGAGCACGAGACTGTCCCAAAAAGTGGATAGGCGCAGGCATTGTCGGTGGCGCAGCATCTGCTGATACTGATCGCACCAAGGGCTGCGTCGGAGCAGTACCATCAGAGTATGCGAAAGATCCGAGACTCGTTGGCACTTGCGAGGGTGCTTCGGCAGGTGTCCTAGCAGAGGCCACGTAAGGATGGGCGTGACGAATGCTCGTTGTCTGGAGGTAAGACATGGGGTTTAATTCGTTTGGGGGGAAAAGAGCAATGCTCGGTGAAAGAGGCGGGCGTTCTTCATTCTTCGGCGATGGCAAGCGGGCCACGCTGATAATAGGCGTGTGAGAAGGCTGTACCCGTTTGTCGTCATTAGCGCGAGACACTTTGTCGTCCATAACAGTGGGATGAGGGCTTCCTCCATGCGACACATTGTGCGCAGAAATAGAACGCTGGCTCATAGAAGGTCGCTCCAAGTGCTGCTGCTGTAATTGGCCTTGGCTCATGTCGCGCGACTTATATGACGGCTGAGTGACATTCAGCTTAGACGCATTGCGTTCTTGGTCTTTGAAAGAAGACATCGGGACTTCGTCGACTTTGCCATCCGTGTGAGAATTAGCTCGTCGGCGCTGTGAAAAAGAGCGAAGCAGTCGGGGTGACTGACGTGAGGCGTGGTCGCCATCAGATGAGCCCGGTGCTGGTGGTTTAGAGTGTTCGGACATATAACGTTGTTGCTCCATGCGTTTTTTACGCTCTCGTCTGGCAAATAAGGCACTTGACTGTGCATTCAAATTTGTACCGGAGCGAGCAAGATGCGCCCCGCCCCCGATATGAACGTGGTACTCGCCGACCTCTTCGTCTGAGTCGGAAGGAATAATCATGTAGTCCTCGAGATCATGCGATGCAGTGGGCGTTGTGAGATCTTCGGGGCGCTTGTCACTCGGTGGCGGCGGCGTCAGTCCGAGTACAAAGCTGTCCTGGTAGTTAATCAAAAATTCTATTACACTGACGGCCAGTGTATGCTCGCTTTTGGAAGTAAGGTTTTGTATATTGAGAATGGACGGCTGGAACACAATAGCGAGATTTTGCGCTGTCATCTTGTTTTTAGCCTGGTGATGCTTGAACAGGGCCAGCAAATCGAGAATATACAAGAGAACATACTGGTTGGCCTGGGGACATGATTTGATGAGCGTGCGATACCTTCCCAGTTTGGTGTCCAGGTCAAGGTCGCCCCGTTCGAGGACGCGACAAAAGTTTTTAAACAAGTTGTGCGGAATGATTGGTTCCTGCCGTGTCAGTTTCAAAGTAACATACTGGCATAAGAATCAGGTAGCGGCGCAATACACCGGCTACATCATGCACGGTGAAAGGGGTCCAGTCAATATCTTTACCATACTTGGAGGTCAGTGGCGCGACATGTCACATACATTGGGAGGAGTGTTGAAGATGTCTTGGAGTTCTCGCATACGCTTTTCCGATCCGCCAACACGGAAGACACCTTCCACTTCGACACCGTTCTGTTTTAGAAATAAACCTGTTTTGGCCACGAGAGCAGGGACATAGCCCCAAACATACTGTTCCCCATTTTCCTTAGCAAGACTGATAGGCACAGTAGTGTATTGCAATGCGGTTCGAAGTGGCGCACCGAAGATGACGGTTGGTTGCTGCTCTGTTGGCTGGTCCTCACGGGGCGATTGCAATGAAGTGCGAGAACCAAACAATGACAGCCAAGACCTAGGCGCCGTAGGTGGGAAAGATTCTTCCCTGGGCGAGGTCATGGTATGAGGTCAATGACAGGTACTTTGACACCGACGTAGGAGATAGGCAATACACAGGTGCAGAACGCTAGCACGTTGGCAAATGAGGCGAGGGCGGAAAAATGCTGCTGATGGCTCTCACAGGCCTTAAATGGAAAATCCACGCGTGCGGATAAGTGCAGATACCTAGACTTTTTTTTCGCGCGCGCGCGCAATTGACGAGACTCGGCGGCTTTAGAGGCGTCCATGCACCCCGCCATCTTATTCGAGCAATTAGAGGGTCTGACATGCTGACTCATCCCATCCCTACGGAGTAGATGGCAAACCAAACGCCATGTGTGTGCTTATGAAATACAACACCCCGAATTCTCCGGCCAGGCTCCTGCATGCACCCAGAGCCGTGATAGGGGCGGTCACTACTTGGGGTCATCGTGGCAGTGGCACAGTGTGTGATATGCATACCCCTGCGCATTTAGTGTAACAAATTTATGATGCTTTGATGTCAAATAGAATGCATCGTGACATTGAGAGCAGATTGAGGAAGGCACGAGCCATCCCAATCTGCGCTCTCTGGCGAGTTGTTGGAATAGGCGGCTTGTGTCGGCGTCGTTGAGCTCCACGCCCAGCTGTAGCACGTCGCAACGTAATCGGTAGGCGTCCAACATGGACTCCACTACCACTCGCACTTCCGAGTACCGGTGCTCTTGCGTGTGGGTTACGCTGTCAATAAGACGCCGGAACAAGTGAGCCAGCGTGATCATGTCAGAAGGCACAGATGTGATTAATGTCGTGAGTGCCTCCTGCGTGAGAGCACGCGAGTGCTTTGCAACATAGGTCTGCAATGGACCATGCTTGGATGCATACAGCGGTACGAGAGAGTGTTCCAATTGCATGAGCGCACGCAGCACTCGGAACCACAGCTCGCGTGCATCATCCACCGTTGCATTTGGCACGGTGGTGTGCTCTACACATAACCGCACGGACATTAGCACAGCCATATGTAAGTAGTCGAATTCTTGACGAGTCTGTTCATGTATGCACTCAGCTTCTGAGTCCGTTGTGGCGTCGATAGAGGCGTCCAAAGCCATCTGGGTGTTCTGTGCCATGTGCGTTACGAGCGCATCGAGTGCATCCATCGCTTCATGCGTCCGCCCGAGGCGGTCGAGGCACCATAGATATGCATCATGCACGCGGTGCTCCTTGGCGGCACGGATCACATGCTCCAGGTCAAAGTATGCCGAGTCATACGCATCCAGCAATGGAACAAGCAGCGCAGGAGAAAGCTGGCACACCAGGTCAATCCAAGTAGTGCACAAAAAGGGCGGACGCGGCGTCATATGTTCCAACGGGAAAAACGGTTTGAGGTACAGGTACGCTCGAGTCGGCGAGTCACTTTTTTGCAGCTCACGCAGTACTTGTTCCTGCCAATGCTCCCAGTACCGCATCACCACATGTGCCACGTCACCCAGGAGGGAATCAGGCACATCACGTATACAGGCCATCCACACGGGACACAGTGCCTCGCGCTGCGCAGGTCGACGAAGGCCGGGAAGCGTTAAAAGCTCTGCCACACGACGAAACAGCTGGCCCGGCGCGTGATGCTGTCCGTCTTGATCACGAGCATAGAATGCCAAAAGGGCATCCCACCTGCGAGTTTTGCGTAAAGACGCTTCATACACGCGCCAAAATGCAGCACGCTCGAGCCTGTCAATGTGAGCTGCGTCCCAGCATATGGGATGCGCGGACAAGAGGCACTCGAGGGCGAATTCGCAGTCGTCATCGCATTTTTCTTGTGTCAGCACGTCGAACAGCCATGCCACTTCAGCGTCTCGCAGCGTGATAAATTGAGGGAACTTGGCAGCGTTCCGCGCGACAAACACGGCTGTAAAGAGACGCGCAGAGGTGGTCACCATGTCACCAACAGCCAAGAGAATATGGACAACATGCTGATGGGTGCCATGATCGTCTGAATCCGATTCGAGCGCCAGATCCAGCACGCCGAGGAATGATACAGCATCAAAAGCAAGGAGTTGGCGCACATACGGCCAGGGATCAGCGTCATGCACCGGGATCAATGTGCCGTCGGGAGCGCTATACATATGCTGAGAAAACAGCACTGATTGGACATCAAGAACCGCTTTGACAGGATCATCACTTGCATCGAGAGTGGGGTATCGTAATCCTCGGAGCCATGCGCCGAGAATGGGAAAGAGGGCCTCGCCATGCTTGTCAAGGTGTGTGAGCACGAGTGCCAAGAACGCAATCCGATCTTGCAAGACATAGTCATATATGTAGGCTAGCGCATGCCACAAGCCATGCTTCGTACACAGTGGCAGCGTTCGATCCAGATCAAGGCACAGCGGATCGACATGCAGTATGAGCTGCTCGATGTGGGCATAGTCCTGCATACGATCACGATACGACAGCAAATGCTGCATGATCGTCGGCGCCGGCGCCCGCATCTGACCATGCAGGATATAGTCCTCGACATGCTGCACCAGCATGGCCTCCTGTCCATGCGCCTCATAAACATGATACACGTCGCCAAAGAGCACATGGAACTGCTGGGTGGCCACCGCTGCTCGTGCACACAGTCGCACAAATCGATCCGCATCGAACGAGCCAAAATGGCGCACAGCTTCGCGCTGCAGGCGCTCGATGCGCTGCGCGACAACCGCTTTTTGTTGTTCAGGCTCAGTAGGCAGGCCAATGCCTGAGCCAAGAGCCGAGCCATCATACAAGCTTAGCGCGTGTGCTAATGCCTGCACATACTCGTGATCGGCCTCGAGCTGCGAAAGACGAGCGTCCCATGCAACAAAGTCGCCGACGTACACGGTACCCTGGGCGAGCACAAAAGCCTTGCTTCGCCAGACAGTCATCGTGGGCCACGGCTTGCTCGGCATAAAAACCAGCGGATCGTGCGGCTGCCATTCCGTGAAGCTGTGATATCGCATATCGTACAAGTGCCAAGTCTGTGTCGTGATGACCAATAAAAGCTGCCTGTGAATCCATTGCAATTGCACCACCGACTGCGGCGCCACACCCAGCATTTCCTCTCGTATGCGCAGTCCAGTGGTGGGGCGCTCGTCCACCGTACGTGGCTTGACACGCACAGCACCAAGATGCAGTATGTGCAATGCATCTCCGAACGCGTAGGCCAACATAGGATTGTGTACTTCCGCATCCGTATGCGTCGCAGGAAGCCAGGCTAGCGCGGCCGTATCGCATGGAGTATGAGCTATCACACGATACCACGTCCTGGCTGATGGCTGCAAACCAATCAGCAGCAGTTTGTGGGGCAAGAGGAGGGCTGTAAATTGGTGATCGTCCGATACATGACGCGTGGTACCTAACGGGAGAGATGCAGCTGCATATATAGGAGACGATGCAGCTGCATCATATTGACCGTATAGGCGCAACGTATCATTGGACGCCATACCCAGCATGCGCCCTAATGAGTGGTAAAAACATAGGCCGCGAGCATCTGCACTCATCAGTGCCGTTTTGCGAGCTCCGACAAAGTCAAGGTGTGTGATGGGCACGTTTTCCATATGACCTTCACCCTTTCCGAGCTCCACAATAGCCGGATCGATCGGCGCCACATGCCGTGCTGGTTCCTCGGGCTGGTACATGTCGTACAAGTATATGTGTCCGGAGGAATGGCCAACACTCAGGTACGTGGCATCTCGGTTCATCGATAAAGCTGTGACAGCTTCGTTAGAGACAACACCACAAACACATCGCTGGCGTTGCGACATGTCAAACACGACCGTCACTCCTGTAGCACAGCCCACGGCCATAAGTCCGCCTGAGACATGGAGGCACGTCGGCTCTCCATACTCACGACACGCTCGAGTAATTTTTTGCAAAACGTGAAAATGAAATAATGGTCGGGCAATGGGCTCCTTGTCGTGCGGCAGCAACGAGTTCTCTGTGGTCGCAGATGTGGATAAAGGTCGCGAATCCCCGCTCTGTATAGACACCGTATCACTGTGATGTGAGTACGTACTACCAGTAGCACCCCATGGCGCTTTAAGTCGATGTGTTACGTAGAAAGGCCATTTGGACGACGAGGCCTCCGCCTCCATGCCTGCTCCGACGTCACTGTCGTGGCTGCACCGACGCGAGCATCACTAGTGTCAGCGGCCCCAAGCGGAGACTCATCTCTGGTGTCACGTGTCGCGCACGGTCAGCACAGGACCACTTTTTGTCAATATGTACCTACATTACGGCGGGGGAATCTCAGACTGGGACGAGGCAAGGTGTGGATCTTGCTGCAGCTCGTCCTGTGGGGGAGGAGGCGCACTCGACTCACCCTTGCGAGCGAGACGACCCTTCTTGTCCAAATACTCATCGGCCTCATCCGCTTGCTTGAAAGGCCGCTTACCGAGCAGATTGGTCATGTCCTCACGCGTGATGACCTCACGTTCCAGAAGCAGCTTTGCCACCTTTTCCACATCTGCCTTGTGTTCCGTTAGCAGCTTGGTTGTGCGAGCATGCACCTCCATCACTAGCGCACGCACTTGCTCGTCCAGCAGCTCACCGGTGCGCTCTGAATATGGCTTGTGCATTGACTCCTGTTCTGTGCGGTATGACACGGGGCCCAGCTTGTCATTCATACCATATGATGCGCAAATCTCGAAAGCCAGGCGCGTGATCTTTGAAAGGTCATCTTGTGCACCAGTCGTAATGCGACCAAAGAACAGCTCTTCCGACACACGACCGCCCAATGTCATGCACATGCGGTCGTGCAACTGCTCCGTGCTAAACAAATAACGCTCCTTCGGCAGGTACTGAGCATAGCCCAAAGCACCCACACCGCGTGGAATGATTGACACCTTGAGAAGCGGGTCAGCGTACTCGAGGAACCATCCACACACAGCATGGCCTGCTTCATGATATGCTACCGTCGTCTTCTCCTCTGGACTCAGCACACGCGATTTGCGTTCAAGACCTGCAATCACACGCTCAATGGCCAATTCAAAGTGGCTTTCGTCGATGGCAGGCGCCTCAAGTCGAGCAGCGATGAGTGCAGCCTCGTTGCAAACGTTGGCAAGGTCCGCACCACTGAACCCAGGCGTCAGCGTGCTAAGCTTCTCGGCCAGCAGGTCCGTGTTTACATCCGATGCCAACTTCAATGGCTTAAGATGCACATGGAAAATGGCACAGCGGCCGCTGATGTCCGGACGATCGATCGCAATATGACGATCAAAACGACCAGGACGAAGTAAAGCTTGATCTAACACATCAGGACGATTAGTACCAGCTAACACGACAACATGCTCATTTGTGCTGAAACCATCCATTTGTACAAGTAGCTCGTTCAGCGTGCTTTCACGTTCGTCGTTACCGCCAAAGTTGCCACCCTTACCACGCGACTTACCAATCGCATCAATCTCATCCACAAAAATGATGCAAGGCGCCATCTTCTTCGCCGTGGCAAACATGTCACGGACACGCGAGGCACCCACACCAACAAACATCTCGACGAACTCCGAGCCAGATACACTCAAGAACGGCACACCAGCCTCACCCGCCGTAGCCTTGGCAACAAGTGTTTTACCAGTACCAGGAGGTCCACTCAGGATAGCACCGCGTGGAATCTTAGCACCGAGCCGCTCATAGCGTTCAGGGTTTTTAAGGAAGCTCACAAATTCCATAATTTCCTGCTTCGCTTCATCCATACCTGCGACATTTTCAAACTTGACTTTTACGTCCGTCTCCTGATTAAAAAGCTTGGCACGGCTCTTCCCGATTCCAAAAATACCGCCGCCGCCGCCACTGCCTGCGCTGCCAGTAGCACGACGAGTGAAGTAGAAGAGAAGGCCTGCAAGGATAATAGTTGGAGCGAAGTGGAGAAGCGTGGAAGCCATACTGATAGACTCGTGGTACGCGACTGGAATACGCTCATTCGATGGAATTCCGAGCTCGCGTTGGGCCTCCTCAAGGTGACGCTCAAATGCCTCCACGCTGCCCACACTGAACCAGTACTGTGGCGAGCCAAGCATTTGGGTGCCCGGTTGTAGAGCATACATGTTTTCCGTAGCATTGTTGTGCAAGTACACGTTGACCTTTGAGCGATTCACCACGACGAGGCGGTCTACCAAGCCCTTGTCGAGGAAGGCAGAGCGGAACTCTTGCCAAGTGACTTCGCGAGAGGATGCTTCAGGCGACGTGAAGCGATACAAAATATACGTAGAGATGATCGTGGCAATAATCATATTCATATTGGCACGCATATCATTGTTGTTATTGTTTTTGTTGTTGTTGTTCTTGTTATTGTTTGGGCCTGAAGACGAGGTCTTTTTGGATTCCTCATTGGAGCGAGGCTTATCGTCATTTGTGGGTGTGGGACCACGCTCATGCTTACCGAAAAAGTGCTTGATGTCTTCAGGAATGTCGTCAGCTTTTTGGCCTGCTTTAGCTTCACGCAGACCGCGCTCAATAGACTCTTGAAATTCTTTATCGTTCTTCTTGTCATGCTCTGGACCAGGCTGACCCGCCGGAGTGGCAAACCAGCGTGCAGCCAAGAAATAAGGCTTGCGCATTTGTGAGCGCTCCATAAAGGTAGAAGCAGCATTGTGCCTGATCGAACGTAGTGGTGAGCGCGTACCAAGCGCGACAGAAGCAAGGCCAGCGCTGCTCGAAGATGCAGCACGAGCCGTAGCTCGAGACAAAGTAGCAGTCAACATGAATAATGACTGCACGTCACTGCCTAGTGCTGATGAAAGTTTTTGCAAACACTTCAGATATTCCTGCCGATGCTTTATGCGACTTGAGACACGCAAGGGCGGTATAGAAGCGAATATGCAATTATCTGCGTGTGTGGCGTTCCGGTCTGAGCGTGGCGACGTCGCCTGGTCTTGCCGGCTGTCAGGCTGGCGACTGAGGGTGCGCCAGTCATTCTCACGTGATATCGGCCGAAATTGCCACAGTCGCTTCCTTTTGATTGCACGACTATATGCGGCTTGGCCGTAGAAAAATCCACGCACCACGCGTCGCCAGTGTGGTAGAGCATCGCGTGTCGCGTCTTGATCCTACTTGGTCCCACGCGTACCCACTAGTGGTGTGTATTTACTGTATATCGTCTGCCGCACCTTATATCTTGACTGTCGTATTTAGCGTTGTGTGTGGGCATCGCCGGTCCATCCATCGCCGCTGGTGCGATCTAATATGGACATATCATCATGGTTTCGAATACACAATGAAATGCAGCAGCAGCAAGAGGCACAAGTACCAAATTTAGCATATCAATTACCTCAACAGCAGCAGAAACAAGAACAGCAGCAACTACAGCAACAACAACTACAGCAACAACAACTACAGCAACAGCAACTACAGCAACAGCAACTACAGCAACAGCAACTACAGCAGCAGCAGCTACAACAACAACAGCAATTACAGCAGCACTCACAAATTCCCCATTTGCCTTTTTCACTATCTCAACAGCAGCAACACCAACAAGCTCAACAAGTACAGCAGCAAGCACAGCTGCAGCAGCTACAGCGAATACAACAGGCTCAAAATCAGGCTCAACCTGCACCCAATGTAATGGGGCAGCCGAATACGGCGATGGTCACTCCTGTGCAGCCAGTGCAGTCACAGTCTGCTATGGCACCTGATATGTCTGCGCAGCAGCGGAGAAGCACACCTTCTG
>ERZ500978.82-NODE-82-length-72223-cov-7.392750_pt1 | contig 72223 bp, 42 predicted proteins | sample MGYA00248870_ERZ500978 | MGnify/ENA primary metagenome ERZ500978 (study PRJEB25958, sample SAMN03398513) | human skin metagenome | study: EMG produced TPA metagenomics assembly of the Human Skin Microbiome Metagenome (human skin metagenome) data set. | reverse complement strand
TCTTCCTCTTCTTCTTCTTCTTCTTCTTCTTCGTCGTCGTCGTCGTTGTCTTCATCTTCTCCCTCCTGCCCTTCGCCTTCCTCGTCCTCGTGGGTTTCATGGTCATGGCCGTCCTGATGGTCATCTTCCTTCTCTATGTCACGGCCTTCTTCAACAGCAGGACGCGCATCTTCCCCGTCTTCTTGCTTGACGGGGTCATCAGGCCGCGTCGTACGCGGCACGTCGTGCTCACTCGCGTCCATCAGCACGTCGTGTACAAAGGCAGGGAGGAGCCACGATGGGCGGTGGATGTGTGTAGCTTAGTCAGCATAACCCGACGTTCGGCGACGAGAGCGCTGGCACTTGCCTCTTTTCCTGTCTCTTATTCCGTATGAGCCTTGCTCGTGCTGTGTCTCTCTGCCCCGTCCGCGGCGCTGTGTCGTCGGCGGCATCGCTGGCAGCCTGTGCTGCACCTTCTTTGGTGCGCAGCAAGCACACGGGCGCGGTGGCGAACGCCGCCCGTCGTCCCTCGACGCGCGGCGCGGCGCTTCCCCTTTCGCTGGGTGCTGTGCGCACGTACGCCGCCGAGTCCAGTGGCAAGTACGTTCGTGCCAAGCCACACATGAACATCGGTACCATTGGTCACGTTGACCACGGTAAGACGACGCTAACCGCTGCCATTACCAAGGTGCTCCACGAGAACTCAGGTGAGGGCAAGTTTGTGGACTATGCCTCGATTGACAAGGCGCCGGAAGAGAAGGAGCGCGGTATCACGATCTCGACTGCGCACGTCGAGTACGAGACGCCCAACCGCCACTACGCGCACGTCGACTGCCCTGGACACGCCGATTACATCCGTAACATGATCACGGGTGCTGCCCAGATGGACGGTGCGATTATCGTGGTGTCCGCAACGGACGGTCAGATGCCTCAGACGCGTGAGCACCTGCTGCTGGCTCGCCAGGTCGGTATCAAGAAGCTGGTCGTGTTTGTGAACAAGGTCGACCAGGTGGATGACAAGGAAATGCTTGAGCTTGTGGACATGGAAATGCGTGAGCTTCTTTCGACGTACGGATTTGACGGTGACAACACGCCGATCGTGACGGGTTCGGCACTCGCTGCGCTCGAGGGCCGTGACGAGGAGATTGGCCGCAGTGCGATTCTGAAGCTGATGGAGGAGACGGACGCTTGGCTTGACCTGCCGCCGCGTGACCTCGACAAGCCGTTCCTGATGCCCGTGGAAGATGTATTCTCGATTTCGGGTCGTGGTACGGTCGTGACGGGTCGTGTCGAGCGTGGCACGATCACCAAGGGTTCGGAAATTGAGATCATTGGTCTCGGTGGTCACCTCAAGACGACGCTGACGGGTATCGAGATGTTCCACAAGGAGCTCGACCGTGGTGAGGCTGGTGACAACATGGGTGCTCTGCTGCGTGGTATCAAGCGTGAGCAGGTGCGCCGTGGTCAGGTCGTGATTGCCCCCGGTACGGTCAAGCCCGTGAAGAAGTTCTCGGCGCAGATCTACATTCTGACGAAGGAAGAGGGTGGTCGCTACACGCCGTTTATGAACAACTACCGCCCACAGCTCTTTATCCGCACGTCGGATGTGACGGTGTCGCTGACCCACCCGCCGGGCACGGAGAACGCTGACGAGGCTATGGTGATGCCAGGTGACAATGTCGAGCTGGTGTGCGACCTGGTGCATGACATTGCTCTCGAGGAGGGCTCGCGCTTCACGCTCCGTGAGGGCGGCAAGACGGTCGGCACCGGTATCGTGACCAAGATCCTAGGCTAAGTAGCACTTAGGTAGCCAGGAAGGGCACGTGTCCCATCAGCAGGCAAGCCACGTGGGGATGGCCGCGAGCGTCGCGTGGTCCACGTAAAAACTATATAGTACACGTGATCTTCTCAGGGCTGGCACCTACCGGGTGGGAAAACATGTCGTGGGGCAGCGCGCCGCCATCTTCCCAGCGCTGGCCCAGCCTTTGTGCGTGCTAACCACGACTTGTCGTCATCATGGCTCCTCAGGACAAGACGCAAAAGGGCAGGAAGACCCGCTCAGCTCTGAGTACGTACATGCGATCATACTAACAGTACAGACGATGTGGTGACTGTATGTATCGCCAGCTAGGCATGCCCACTAACCGAACAGCGTGAGTACACCATCCACCTGCACAAGCGTGTGCACCAAAGGCAGTTCAAGAAGCGCGCTCCCAGGGGTGTGAAGGAAGTCGTCAAGTTTGCGCAGAAGACGATGGGCACGAACGACGTGCGTCTTGACCCCAAGCTCAACCAGGAGATCTGGAAGCTGGGTGTCAAGGACGTGCCTCGCCGTATCCGCGTGCGTCTCGAGCGCAAGCGTAACGACGATGAGGATGCTAAGGAGAAGCTGTACACGTACGCCACGCCTGTGCTTGGCATCACGAACTTCCACGGTCTCCAGACGACTGTGATTGAGCAGGACGAGTAAATGCCCCCGGGCCTATAACCTAGTTTCTGCGAACCCAAAATAAATACGCGTTTGTCGCCATCATGCCCTATATACATGTGTGTGTGTCTACGACTCGTATGTGTGCTTGAGCCGTGGTGCCTGCTTGGTCATGCCGCGTCCACCTGACGAGCCGACTGTGTGTGAGTAGATCGTACGTACTCTTGGCGTAAGGATCGTCGGGTGTTTTGAACATGCTGCGATCGCCTGCGACGCCGTACTTTTTCTTGACAGCCTTGGCCTGGAACTTTTGCCATGCCGACTGTCGCATGTCGTGCTCGCGGTTCTTGGCCGCTTCGCGCTCCCTCTTTTTCTCCGTGCGGGCGCGTTTGCGCTCGCGCTCCTCGGCCAGCTCGTCCCTCGTCATGGGCCGCGATGCGCTGCTGCTACTGCCTTTGGTGGACGTCGGCTGCGACGCAGAGCGTGGACGAAGATCCGCCGAGCTGACCACATCGGTCGTCTTGAGCTTGGTAAAGAGAATCGAGTACACGGGATTCTCTGCCGAGCCCGTGACCGTCGTGATTTTCGCCGGGTACCAACGGTCATCCGTGTGGTGTCGTGCCATGCATTCGTCGCCAGCCTGGTACCTGTGCGTCTCCTGCACCGGCTTGGGCTTCGCGTCCGTGGCGCTGTGATACTCTTTCGTGAGATGGATCAGATTCGCCAGCTCATCACGCAGTGACGTAAGCTCGGTATTCCCAGGATCTGCCTCAATAGCATGTTCCACCTGCGATAGCTGGACTGCGGTGAGTTAGACCAACGTACACTCGTACGTGCGGAGTCTGGCGTCAGTCACGGGCCACGTACTCGGATGCCATGGGCGGAGGGACAACGCTCAACCTCCACCCAACCTCCGACCCTCTTGCTTATGGCCCCCCACCTGTGTCGGATGCCCGATGGTGCGCGGATCGGATACCGAGTGCTGGGCGCCGAGCATGCGCAGGGGCCGACGCTGGTGATGGTGAATGGTATGAGTGCCGTGATGGATGACTGGATGGAGCTGGCCGTGCCCCTGGCGCGCACGCGGCAAGTGGTGCTCTTCGACCACCGGGGTCTGGGCGAGTCGCATGGCACAGGAGACGAGGACATCACGATTGAGCTCATGGCACAAGACGTGCTGAGGTTGTGCCAGGCGCTGCATCTTCGACTCGTGCACTTACTTGGTTTTAGTATGGGGGGACTTGTGGCGCAAGCGATCCTGTCGCATCCGGACGCACAGCCGACGCAGGACAAGGCCGGCATGGTGATTCACGGCATCGAGGTGCGCCGCGTGATTCTCGCAGCTACTTTCACCAAGTCGCCTCGCACAGATTTCCGCCTCGACGGTGCGGCCATACCTGATGACGCTACACGAGCCGAGCGGGCTATGGCACAGCTGCAGTACATGCTCGCGATGCAGTACCATCCGGCGGTCCTGGGCGAGGGCCGACCCATGCAGCCCAAGCTGGACGCGCGCATGCGCCGTGGCCTCGAGGCACGTCGGCCGCAGAACACGATGGCTCTGCAGGCCGTCGCCATCGCGATATACCAGGGCCGCGACAGGCTGCGATACGTTCCACGGCACATGCCCATTGCGATCCTGCACGGCCGCTACGACCACATGGTCGCCTATGACGAGGCACGCGAGATCGAGCGCTTCCTACCGCAAGCCCGCCGCCTTTTCCCGCACGTCGATGGCGATCGCGAGGCCTACGGCCACCTGTGGTTCGACTACTTTGACGTCGACACGGCTTGGCTCCCGCCGCTCGTCCACTTCCTCGACCGGCCGGCCACGGCGCGGATGTAGGTGGAGAAAGATATGGGAATTAAACACGCGACGCGTCGTAGAGCAACGTAGAGAGCAAAATGGCCGGCGCCGGGGCGTGTCTTGTGCCCACCTACCCGTCCGGATGCCCATCGTCAAGCGCAAGCCGGTGCAGCCGCAGGGGGTGCCTGCATCGCTGCTGTCAGCGTACATGGAGCGGAAAGAGGACCGTGCCGTGTTTTTTCTCGCAGCGACGGGCGAGGTGTTTGAGGAATACGAGCCGTATGCCGCGCGGCTGAGCTACTATCATCAGCGCATCTTCCAGTGCGAGTTGTCCGGCAAGTCCAACCTGACGTACTTTGAGGCCGCTGAGAGCGAGGCGCAGCACACGCGTGCGATCCAGTCGCAGTTCCCCGACGCCCTCAAGGTGCCGGTGCTCCGAGCTGCGCAGTTCCAGACGTGTGGGCGCCTGTCTGAGCTGGTCGAGCGCGTGTATGAATGCATGCGCCAGCGCTTTTTCGTGGGCGAAGAGGTGTCGGTGGAAGATGGCGCTCGCAAGCTCGGCATCGTCCGTGGTGGCTCGTGCCCTGCGCATCCGGATCGGCCCCTGCATGCCGACTTGCAGGCAGGCGACGAGCCGCGGGACGATGCGCCGCACATGTATACCTATACCATCGAGCTGCCGGCCTCGCATACGCGCCTCGAGAACGTGCGTGCTGAGCAGCTGAGCCGCGGGCGCTTGGCATTTACCAAGACGATCCTTCGGCGCTTCCTTCGCGATGCGCTGTGCCGTGATGCAGCCGGTCTGATGTGGCTCGTCCGTGAGCCGACCGCCCGACGATTCGGCCTGCCTACCGAGGTGCCTGCTCCGATCCAGCAGAAAATCGACGAGGCTCAGGCCGCCAAGCGCCGCAGGTCGAACGACGACGCTCCGCATGCCAAGCGCCGCGATACCAAAAAGGAAGAGGCGCCCAAGCCGGCGCCCAAGTTTCCGTGTGAAGACACGCTACTGGATCCCATCACGCCCGATGAACTGCAGGTCCAGGTCACCGGCGAATTGCCGCGGCAGGCGCATCGGCCGCGCCTCGATAGCGACGACCATCTGAATGTGCCGCCAGAGCTCTTCGAGTCCTTCTTGGCCGTGTACTACTTTTTCCTCTCGCTGGGCGAGCCACTGGGCATCTCGCACATGGCCCTCGATGACTTGGACGGCGCACTACGCCACCCCGTGAGCGATCCGCCATGCCCGCTCCTCGCCGAGGTGCATGCGGTGCTCCTGAACGCGATCGTGCGTGACGGCGCACACAGTCGCGACTTGGCGCCGGCGGCCGTCGCCCAGCGTCGAGCGCTACAGGACGTGGAGATGCCGGAGGAGGAGCCGGGCGACGAGCCGCAGGACGCGGCGTCTGATGTGAGCGAGCTGAGTGACTCGCCCGAGCGCCATGTGCTGGACGCCGCGCGGGAACTGAGCGAGGGATGGTCGCGGCGTCAGCTGAGTGACGAGTACCGCCGGGGCTGGGAGCGTGCGGTCATGGGATGCCTCGTGGATCGTGCGACGCCCGACACCGTGCCGCGATACCTCGGCATTTTGTCGCACCTGACGGGCGTCGAGTACGACGACGATGGATCGACGCCCAACGCCCACCACACGGTCAGTGAGCGGTACGCCCACTTGCCGCTGAGCGACAAGATCCACATCCTGCTGTTTCTGTGCGAGCTGGCCGTGTTGACCCGCGATGTCAAGGCGTACTACGACGAGTGTGAGTCGCATCTGACGGAGCTGCGCAAGGAGCGCGTCGAGTTGGCGCGCCTGCGCAAAAAGACACGCGAGCAGATGCAGACGCTGGACGCGCCGGCGGGCAAGGAGGAGGAAGAGGAGCATGAGGAAGCCGCGCCGGAAGAGCCCGCCTCCGACTCGGACTCGGAGCGCGACGAATTGGCGTCCGACGACGTGATGGACGAGGTCGATGAGGCGGATCGATACAAGCGGCTCGCCGGCACGCGGCAAGAGGCCCTGCGCGAAAAGGCACTGCAGCGCGAGGAGGAGGAAAAGCGCCTCGCTTTAGAGCAGGAGCGGTCCAAGGAGCAGGTACGGGAAACGAAGCAGCTGCGCGACGAGCGCCGCCGCCTCGCCGAGTCGCTGCAGTGGTGTCTCCGCCGCGAAGAGGCGATTGAGCGCGAGTTCCGGCAGTATGCACAGATCCCGCGGCTCCAGCCGCTCGGCTGCGACCGGTTCCTCGACCGCTACTACTGGCTCGACGGCATCGGGTCGGCCGCGGCATCGGCCTACCAGGCTGGCCGCCTGTTTGTCCAGGCACCGCACCGCCGCGAATGGGACGCGCTGTGCACGGACTATGCGGGCGGCTCCGCCGCGCTCGACCGGCGACGGCGCTCCGAGCTCCAGCTCGACGAGCCATGGGCCTGGGGCGCCTGGGGCGTGTACACGCAGCCGGAGCAGATTGAGGAGCTGATTGCCTGGCTACGGCCACGTGGTGTACGAGAACAGGCCCTCAAGGCGCAGCTGCTCAAGTACCGCGACGCTATAGAGGGCGGGATGCGGCGGCGCATCGACGACATTGCTCTCGGTGTGCGTGAGCCGGTCGTCGAGACGCGCCGCTCGACGCGCATGCGGTCCGAGCAGGCGACGCAGCTGCGCATGCCGTATATGCAGTGGCGCAACACCGCACGTACTTAGTGCTCGGGGCCTTCGCCACCAGGCACGAGCTGCTGTGAGTAGAGACGCACGTACCGCACAGATGTTGTTGCCATTCAAGAGCGTCTTGGACAGATGCACCTTTTTGTATCCGTCGGGCGTGTTTTCGCTGCGTCAGTCGTAGGGACGTACTATTCCGTCACATCTTCCAGCACCATGTCTCGTCGTCAGTGCGCCATACGTACTCACATAGTCGTCAAAGCCCAGGAGCTTGCCGACAAACTCGCGCTGCCCCTTCATGACGACCCAGATGCTGCTGCCAATACACCGATCCACGAGCTCCAGTGGCAGAATCGTCGCCGACATCGTGGTGGAGGGAGACGACCAGCGCCGCCGCGTGACACGCTGCTTACGTCCCCGCCAGAATGCAGGCCGCGTGGCTGGTGGCGTGGGCGCTGGGCATGGCCGCCCTGTGCCTGCCGTGGCCTCGTGTCGTGGGCGAGACGCGCCGCATCGTGGCACTCGGCGATATCCATGGCGACTATGCGCACGCGACGGCCGTCCTTCGTGCGGCGGGCCTTTTGCACGCGCACCGTGATGCGTGGGCCGGTGGCAAGACGGTCTTTGTGAGCACCGGCGACACGGTCGACCGTGGCGACGACACGATCCGCCTCTATCAACTGTTCCAGCGGCTGCGGAACGAGAGCCGCGCACACGGTGGCGACGTGGTGCATGTGCTGGGGAATCACGAGATGATGAACGCCATGATGGACTGGCGCTACGTGACGCCAGGCGACGTCGCATCGTTCGGAGGCGCGCACGAACGGCGCGATGCCATGTCCCTGCACGGCTGGCTCGGCACCGAGTGGATGCAGCACTACCAGGTCACCACGCATGTCGACCTGCTGCCCGCCGCGGACATGCCGCTCTATCCCACGCACCGCGCGTCGTTCGTCCACGGTGGCGTCACGCCCGCGTTTGCCGACATGGGTGTCGACGCGATGAACGACGTCGGCCACACGCTCCTCGAAAAGTCGCTCGCCCGCCGCGGCCACCTGTCCAAGGCCGAGCACGCGCTGTGGTCGAGTGACGGCCCATTCTGGTTCCGCGGCTACGCCCAAGACCCAGCGAAGGTGGTATGCACGATGGCCGACCAGGCGCGCTCGTCCCTCGGCGTGTATGCCCTCATCATGGGACATACGCCCCAGTTCTCTGGCATCCGCACTCGCTGCGATGGCCGCGTCTACCTTATTGACACCGGCCTCAGCCGGGCGTACGGCGGCCGCCCTAGTGCCCTGGACGTGTCGTCGCGTCGCTGGGGGCCCTGTGTGGTGTCGACATTTTCCGCTGTGGACCTATCTGGCGCATACCACACGCTGCATCACGCATGGCAGTGCCCCTACTTGCGGTTGGGACGCAGGCTGCGAACCACATGACCGACGCGCCACATCTCCTGGTCGGCAATGGCGTCCGTCTCGCGGTCGTAGTCCTCGCGGTACGTCTTGCGCGAGCCAAACTCGAGCGCACGGCGCGTCTCCGATCCGTCCTTCACGCTCTGGTACAGGCGCTCAAACACGGGCTTGCACGCAGCCTCGAACTCGGGCGCCCAGTCCAGCGCACCACGGCGCGCCGTCGTGGAGCATGCCTTGTACATGTAGTCCATGCCGTTCTGGGCAACGAGCGGGTACAGCGACTCGAGCGCCTCCTCACACGTCTCGTTGAACGCCTCTGAGGGCGAGTGGCCATGCGCACGGAGCACATCGTACTGCGCCTTGAACATGCCCTGGATACCACCCATCAGGCAGCCACGCTCACCGTACAGGTCCGAGAACACCTCCTTCTGGAACGTCGTCTCGTAGATGTAGCCCGAACCGACGGCAATGCCAATCGCCACAGCCTTCTCGAGGGCCCGGCCCGTCACGTCCTGGAACACGGCCACCGACGAGTTGATGCCACGGCCCTCCTTGAACAGCGTGCGCACCGTGCGGCCCGAGCCCTTCGGCGCACACAGAATCACGTCAACATTCTCAGGCGGCACAACATTCGTCTGGTCCTTGTACACGATCGAGAAACCGTGCGAAAAGTACAGCGTCTTGCCGGGGGTGACGTACTCCTTCAGGTGCGGCCACGTCGACGTCTGCGCGGCATCCGACAGCAGGTTCATGAGAATCGTGCCCTTCGTCGCAGCCTCCTCAATCGAAAACAGGTTCTTGCCCGGCACCCAGCCGTCCGCCTCGGCCTGGCGCCACGACTCGCCGTCCTTGCGCACACCGACAATCACGTTCAGGCCATTGTCACGCAAGTTCAGACCCTGGCCGTGGCCCTGCGAGCCATAGCCCAGCAGTGCAAACGTTTCATCCTTAAAGTAGTCCTGCAGCTTCTCGAGCGGCCAGTCCTCACGCTCGTACACCTTCTCAGGCGTACCAGCAAAGTCGAGCGTCTTCATGCCACGCACCTGCATCGCCACGCGCGGCACGGCCGTCGAAGGCGACACACGTGGTGCAGCACGCGTGGCGAGAGACATCATGCGGGCCGACACACGGCGGGGGGCCTTGGAAACAGTGCGCAGCGCAGTACGGGTCAGGGGAGCACTCATGGTATGGACACAACCGAGTCACGGCCGTGCGGTGGGGGAGAGCGGAGGTGGGCCCCGGCCGAGACGACAGCGGAGCGACGAGTGACTCGTCTCATGCGCGCATCCTGATTGGCTCGCGCCCTGACACCAAAGGCGCTCGCCCCCTGTCGTAAGCGAAGCACACGGCTTTCACACCATGCTCTGGCGGGCGCTGCGGGGCGGACGCGGCGCGTCGCGCTTGGCGTCATCGCAGGTGCGCTATGCATCAACCAACCAGACGTATATTGAAAAGGTCGTGCAGAAGTATGCGGTCGACTGGGACCCGGCGGTGCCAGTGCGCTCCGGCGACTATGTGTCGATTCGCCCAGCCACGGTCATGACGCATGACAACACGGGTCCTGTGATCTCCAAGTTCCATGCGATCGGAGCTAAGCGGATTCACGATCCTGCTCAGGTCGTGTTCGCCCTGGACCACGACGTACAGAACAAGAGCGCCAAAAACCTCGACAAGTACGCGCGCATCGAAGCGTTTGCGCGGGAGCAGCATGTCGACTTTTACCCCGCGGGCCGCGGTATTGGGCACCAGGTGCTCGTAGAAGAGGGATATGCATTTCCACAGACGCTGTGTGTCGCGTCCGACAGTCACTCCAACATGTACGGCGGCGTGGGTGCGGTGGGCACGCCGATCGTACGCACGGATGCCGCAGCGATTTGGGCCACGGGCAAGACGTGGTGGCAGCTCCCCCCGATGGTCAAGGTCGAGCTGACTGGGACACTGCCACCGGGCGTCACAGGCAAGGACGTGATTGTGGCGCTTTGTGGCTACTTTAAGAACGACGAGGTGCTGAATGCCGCGATCGAGTTTACGGGCGATGGCGTCCGGGCCCTGTCGATCGATGAGCGCCTCTCGATTAGCAATATGACGACCGAATGGGGCGCTCTGGCGGGTGTGTTTCCCGTCGACGATACCACGCTGCAGTGGTACGAGGACTTGCTCCGCCAGATGGACCGCCTGCAGTTCCACTTTGGTTCCTCGCCCCGGCCGTCTGAGACGCATCCGCGTTTGACCTGGCAGCATCTCGAAAAGCTGGCGAAAGAGCGCTTCGAGGCTGATGCCGGCGCATCGTACGCCAAGCATCTGCGCCTCGACTTGTCGACACTCACGCCCCACGTGTCCGGTCCTAACAGCGTCAAGATCGCGACGCCACTGCATGAGCTCGAGCAGCAAGACATTCCGATCCACAAGGCATACCTCGTTTCGTGCGTCAATTCGCGTGCCTCCGATATCAAAGCAGCTGCTGACGTGCTGCGCGGCCGCAAAGTGGCGCCTGGCGTTGAATTCTATCTTGCAGCGGCAAGTAGCCTCGCGCAGCGTGCAGCAGAAGAGTCAGGCGATTGGGGTGCCTTGCTCGCTGCGGGAGCCAAGCCCCTGCCTGCTGGCTGTGGTCCATGCATCGGCCTGGGCACCGGCCTGCTGGAGGATGGAGAGATCGGTATTTCGGCGACGAATCGCAACTACAAGGGCCGTATGGGCAGCCCAAAGGCTCTAGCCTACCTCGCATCGCCCGCTGTCGTGGCGGCCAGTGCGGCAGCTGGCAAGATTTGCGGACCGACACCGAGTACCGCCAGCACCAAGCCGAGCCTGTCGATCGTGGCTGAGGAGACAGCTGCGCCTGTGGCGTCGTCGCCTACGACTCTGCACCCAGCCTTCCCGCCTACCTTTTCCGGCGCTCTTGTGTTCGTGCCGCAGGACAACCTGAACACGGATGCGCTGTACCCCGGCAAGTATACGTACCAGGATGACATTACGCCTGCGCGCCAGGCCGAGGTCGTGATGGAAAACTACGATCCGTCCTTGGCGGCGTCGATGGCCCAAGAACGCGCCGAGCGCGCATCGAAACAGGCCGCGTCCTCGATCGTGCTTGTGAGTGGCTACAATTTCGGCACCGGCTCGTCTCGTGAGCAGGCCGCGACAGCCCTCAAGTATGCCGGTGTGCCGGTCGTGCTCGCCGGCTCGTTCAGCGACGTGTTCAAGCGGAATGCGATCAACAATGGCCTCATCTGCCTGCAGTGCCCTGAGCTGGTCGACGACCTTACGTCGGCGTACGCCAAGGATGGTAAGCGCGGCGCAGGTGGCCGACAGCCGGGTGAGTTGAGTGTGTGGTTGCGTGATGCGACCGTGTCGCTGGACAACAGTACCGGCACCGTTACCCTGCTGCACAGCGACGGCAGCGAGAAGCGGTACACGACGCGGCCAGCTGGTATTGGGCGCTCCATTCAGGACATGTACGTAGCCGGCGGCATGGAGTCGTGGGTGCAACAGCGCTTGTAACTTTTTGCCACACGCAGTTGAGTCACGATGCTGGACTGTGCACCAGCTTAGGTGACGGGAAGAACTCTTTCTGCGGCCGTCGCACTTGCGACACAAGAAGCAGTCTGTGCTGATCCGTGACGTGCCATGCGTGGTCCGCGCCGGTGAGTGCTGGGCTACGACCAAGATCCCGCCACGTCCTGTGCCCATCTTCCAAAGCGGGCGTCTTCTCACGCTTCGATGATCGCCAAAGGAGGCTTTGATCCGCACGAGGCACGCGCTGTCCTAGCTGCTGGGATCCAACCGTGGTGCCCGCACGCGACGAGCAAGGGGATGCCAGCGACACGGACTCGTATTATTCCTACAGGGTATGGCAAGGATGCTGCCGACCTTGGGGCTGCATGCGCACAAGACACGCCTAGGACCGCATTCGTGCGCGTCCTTCGGCGATGTAGGCGGCTCGTGAGCGCCGCTTGAGGGCCATGCGATGTGTGCGCGATTGCATGTGCTTGTCGCGCTCATTCTCACGGTACAGAAACGGCTGCGCCTCGTCGCTCGTGCACGTGTCGCAGGCAACGAGTCTGTTGCGTTCGAGACGGCCGCCCGTCTGCTCCGACACGGCAAGCTGCTCGGCAGCCGCAGCGCTCTGCGCACGAGGATCAGGCATGGGATCGTGTGCGATGAATGCCTCGAGGATGCGGTGCGCTGGATCCGATACGCGTTCTTTCCAGTACGCTGGATCTGTGGCATCAAGTAAGTACAGCCACACGTCCTCCCCGCGCTCCTGCGCCTTGCGGATCTCAGGAAGGAGCTGATTGCGGATCCACGATGTCTGGCGCTTGGCGTACCGCCGCGTCGCCGTCTGCATATCAGTGATCGCCGCGGCAAAGCGGTCGTCGCCGCCATGCGTCAGGTACGCATCAAACTCCTTGTACCCAATCGCCTGGAAAATGCCGCGTGTGTAGTCGGTAGGCGCGTCGCCCGCGATGCGCCGCAAGTCGCGGATCTCGTCCAGCAGGCCACGCTCTATCATGGTTTGGATGCGTGCATTCAGACGCGCATGCAAAGCCTCTCGCTCACTCCACACCCACAGCACCAGCCGGCGAGACGGCTCACGACGCCCCTGCTGCCGATCTTCCTCGTCCTGAGCACTGAGCCAGGCCGACTGCGGAACACCTGTGTCGCGCAGGATTCGCAGGCTCCGGTACACTTTGCGGTGGTCGCGATGGTGCCAACGCTGGGCACTGGCCCGGTCCAGGTGCGCCAACAGAGGCCACAAATCCCCTGGCGGTGGAGGGGCTTTGGGGTCGTCGCCGAGGGCGTCCCACAGGGCTCTCAAGTCGGGAGGCAACGAGGCGATTCGGGCGTGCACGTCGCCCTCGTAGGCCGTGGAAGGGACTTGCGAAACGAGGCGCCCAGGAAAGAGTAGGTGCTGTACGTAGTACGTCGTGCCTCCGACGACGATCGGCAGAGCGCCTTCTTGTTGTAGATGTGCGCACAAACCACCAGCGTCTGCGACAAACTGCGTAATGTCATACTCTTGGCCGGGCGACAGGAAGCTGAGAAGGTGGTGCGGGACCCCAGCCATCTCGCTGGCGTCGGCCTTGTTCGTAATCACATCGAGGCCAACATACGTCTGCATGCTGTCCGCCGAAATGGCCTCGGCATGCAAGCCCAAGTGCTGCGCCGCGTGCCGCGCCAGGTCAACGGCCAGCTGCGACTTGCCCGTGCCCGTGCTCCCAATCACGGCGACCACGTCGCGGTGGCGGCGCATGTCCTATGGTCAGACTACAAGCCGAGGTCCTGTGGTCGTTGGTGTGGACCGGATACGTACCTTTCTGATCATGGCCGCGGCAATGGGGTGGTAAAAGGACTCGTTCTCCAGAAACGTGCGCTGAGCGAGCGCCGGCTCAACCCTGTACAGAGCCTTGAAGATCGTGCGGCAGTACTTCATGCGGCCTTGCGATGCGACCCACGCGGCGGCTTCTTCGGCATAGCGTCCGCCCTGCTCCTCGAGGGCGACCTCATAGAACCGCAAGCGCACTTCGGGGTTCTGTGCTGTGCTTAGCGAGTATGTCTCGTCAAGACGCGTGGCGTAGGACAGCGGGACAGGAGGCCCAGCGTGCAGCCGCTCCAGAAATACAACGACTTGGTTGGCGTTCCAGCCTTGCATGTCTGACGCAGCGAACGCGCCGTCGACACCGTCGCCGATCGCCTTGATCCAGCGCGCAGCAAGCGCGAAGGCCTCGGCAGCAAGCGTTTGGTCGTACTCCATACGCACAGGCAGCTCCAGGCCTTCGCCATGCAGCCACGCATCCCAATCAACAGTCTGGAGCGCCTGACTCGCGGTAGGATGCGTCGCAAAGTAGGCGAGCAGATGGGCTTTCCATTCCTCCGTCGAGATGGAGCGGCCCTGGAATGTCGAGAAGTAGGCTTGGATGTACGGTGCAAACACATCGAGGCCGCCCACGACGCGCTCAAGGTACAACAAAAAGTTCGCGCCTTTGTCGTACGGAATCGACGAGAACGCGTCGTCAGGATCTTCCCCATCGCGAAACTCGGGCACGAGGCGCTGGAACCGCGGTGTGTCCTTGAAGCCCTCGAGCGAGTCACGCAGGGCCTTGGCGCCGATAATGTACGAAAAGCCACGGTGCGCTGGCCCATACAGCTTCTCGAGGAGCAGGCGCTCCAGGTACACAGTCCAGCCCTCGTTCAGCCAGAACGATTCCCAGTTCATGCACGAAATCAGATTGCCGCTCCATGAATGACACAGCTCATGCAGGAGGACATCCGTCGCGCTGCGATCGCCACACACAAGCGACGGCGTCAGCGTCGTTAGATTTGCATTTTCCATACCGCCGTACGGGAACGACGGCGGCAGCACAACACTGTCGTACCGCGTCCATACATACGGCGACACAACCTGCTCCGCGGCTGCGAGGAAGGGCTCAGCATCCCGCTCAAACTCCCACTGAACGGCATCCGCGTCCGGCGGCTCGGCCCATACGCCCGTACGTGGACCCAGCGCGCGAAACTCTAGGAGCCCTCCTACAATCGCAATAAGGTAGGTGGGAATCGCCACCGGCTGGTCAAATTCATACACGTCTGAGGCCGACGAGCGCCGCAGCGCTGACATGAGCACGGGGATCGATGAGTTGACTCGCGCCGTGTACGTCACTTTTCGCGAGGGTGTGTCCATGCACGGCACAAGCGAGCGGCCGTGAATCGCCTGGCACTGCGAGTAGAGAAACGGCGTCTTCTTGGCACGCGTTTGGCTGGCTGAGAGCCACCCTAGCGCTGTGCACTTCGGCGTCGTGGCATAATCAATGGCCACCTTGACCCTGTCTCCCGCCTTGCGTTCACCCACATGAATGCGCAGAGGCTCACCCAGCGGGCCACGCCGCGCCTCGAGCTGGTACTCGGCCCGAGCGCCATCCACTTGCACCTGGCGGATATCAAGATACGACGTATCAAACGTGGCATGCGCGGTGCCGTCCTTTTGTACCTCCAGCTCATGCGTCACTGTGCCATAAATACACTTGGCATCCCAGTCGATCGACCAGTCAAGATGCAGATGCAGCGGTTGGATGTCGTTGACATTCGCACACGAATGGATATCGCGGATCGGTGGTATCGGTGGAGCGGGCACCGCCGTCGGCGCAGGAGGCGTCCAATTCATTCTCGGAATCGATGTGCACAAAGTACGAAGGGGGCGAAATGCACGCAGTCCAGGCAAGCACAGTCGAGCAGACCGGACCCAGTGCATCCACTTGGTGGAAAGAAAAGAACCAGCAGGGGCGGGGGTGGAGGTGTGTCATGATGTGTTCCATGACGCGTCCCAGCGACGCTGTGCATCTTGCATGTCTAGTGCCAAGTGTGTCTGGTACGCAGCATGTTCGTAACGCAGGATCGCAGCGACTCTGGGCACGCAGTCAGCGCATGCGCGCATCGCAAAGAGTGAATACACGAGGGTGGATATCGTGCATGTATGTACAGTAGCACCGCTATGGCAGGGACCACGCCTGATGTACCAAGGAAGCTTGGTGCTCATTGGTGTATGCAGGCTGTGGCAGATTCAGGTACAGGCTTGGCGCGACGACATTCAGCGCACAATGGCAAGTCTCCACGACAAGCCCAAGCGGTCACACGACCTGTGCCACAATGTGCTGCCCACGGCCTTTACGCTGCCGGACATGGAGACGACCGACTCGATCATGTACGAGCCATGTCCAGCACTAAAACGTCATACGCAGACAACAGTGCCGTGGGTCCACGATGTATGGAGCGAGGCACCCGACGAACCCTGGCAAACGTCTCCCCAGGAGCCACTGGCACCTTTAGATCTGGGGCTGACCGACATTGCCTTCCCCATCTCTCCCAAGGACTCGACTTTCGCTGAGCTGCCACACAGGCACATTATTGCATCCACATCCACGCCGCTCCCGACCGTGACCCGCACAGGGCAAGCCCCAAGTCGTGCGGCACCGAAACGCAAATGCCCCTCGGACCAGAAGGTGGGTTTTGACGAGGAGGAGTGGGAGCGTCGATGCGAAGCAGCAGGAAGAGCCCCATGCACATGTCAGTGGTACTCAACATGGGATAGGGCATGGCCCAAGTGCACTATCAAGCGTTTGTGTTTGTGCACGAGCCACGCCTTGGAAACTCTGTGGGACACCACGGTCGGGACACACATCCGCGTCCTTGAGCAGCATTACCAAAATGAACGCAACTTGTGCCGGAATCAATGGGCACAGCAACAATGGGAGGCAGATGTGCCAGCCATCGAGGACGAATATACCCAGGAGGTCGGTCGTGGTGAAACGGTCGTGGACGACGTCTTCCCATGGACGAATATGGGCGAATGGCGTTGGGACGTACTTGAGGACGATCTCGGGCATGATGATAGTATATCGAGCGCCAACACTTCGATTGTTCAACAGGCTGCACGGTGGATCTCCCCCAACGTGTCATCAGACTCGTTAGAACGACCGCGACTATCGCGGGCGCATGATGCCTCACCCATAACCCCTCTCCTCATGGGTAAGGAGGTGTCCACGGCATCCATGGACGCAGACACGCATGATTTTTACATGTACATGCAAGTCGTGCGCCAAAGCGTACCTGAACGCGCCTACATCCCGTTCCCTGAACTAATACCCCCCAATCACGTCGGACCCCATGTACCTGTCCACGCATGTATGTACGCCTTACTTACGCAGTCTGGCACACGTTGGTTTTGGCATCGTCGGGCGCTTGTCGTCTCATCCAACAGCAGCCGTATGCAGAAATTCACGTCTACATGTGACAAAAAGGTTGGCAAGGACGGGGTTCGAACCCGCGAATGGCGGATGGCTTACGTGAGTGAAAAATCACCCGGCTTAAGGCCGCTGCATTAGACCACTTTGCTACCCTGCCAATCAAATCAAGGGTGTTGCAATGCTGTTGGAATTTATCATGAAGCGGCACTTGTGTACACCGCCAGCACATATCTATCTACAGGGTACATGGGTATCACCATCCTTGCTCTGCTGCCACTTCTTCCAGGGCATTTGAGTCAATAGGGAAGTCTTCATCTAGCACACGCGAAAAGCTGTCGTCTGAACTGGGTTGGTTGACGTCAACACGAGTGGAACGCCCGGGGCTCACGATAGGATCGCTTTGAACGCGTTGTATGTGAGTCCTGCGACGTTTGTGCTTGGGCGAGGATGCTTTTAATTGCGGCGGGGGTGGCGGCGCAAGGGAGCACATGTTGTAAGTGTATGGGTGTTGTGCTCGCGCGCGCCGCCGCGCGCGGATATTTCGTGTGACACTCGGACTCTTTTGGATCTCAGGCACCTGGCTCACATTCTCTTTTTCCACGTGCTCAGGTACATACTCACGGGGCTTGGCGGGGGGGACGGCAAGAAGAGGTGACAGTGCTTCTCGTGGTGAGGAGCTTGGCTGATCCCATGCAATACGACCTCTTGGTGAAGGAGAGAGGCTCCTGTGTCTGTTCGGTGTGCCAGATACGTGCGGTGTGCCAAAGTTGAGCAGGTCAAACAGCTCCGACATGCACGGCAGCAAGGCAAACAGGCACAAGGTCGATTTTTGTGCCGTCAAGTGAGTCACGTGATGATGTTGTCACGACAGGCAGGGGCCAAGCTAAGCGGGAACGTTGTCAATAACCATGTCGGTGCCGAAGCAGGGACCTTTTATTCTGGTGGCGCGGTACGTGCTTCCACACTGACAGCAGCTTTGTCGGAAAGGGTGAATCGGAGACTGATGAGCTCGAGCGTCTACTTCTCAACGTGACGAAGCGGGCCAACTCGGATGCCGAGCCGGGCACCAAGACAGTACGTGCGCCGTGCCACTGACACCAGTACCGCCTATCTCGTAACGCAAATGACAAATGCAAGCTGATCGTGTTCGAGGAGTACGACAACGAGGCTGCTTTGCAGGCACACCAAGCCGCCGATGCTTACCAAGCAGTGGCAAAGCGTGTGTCAGAACTCGCCTCAAGCTTCGACATTGATTTCCTACATGAGCTGCACCCTTAACATGTTGTATGGACCCTAGTTGGCCGTAGTGCTCTCGAGAATGTAACCTTCCGACGTCGTAGGCACCGTGAGAATGCGCAGCGAGTTGGTGTGTCCCTTACCACCGCGCCAGCCCTGGACCGCCACAATGGTGCCGCCCTTGCGGACGAGGCCGAGCTTAAGAGCCTCAGAAAGGCCGAACTTGATGCGGTTGTCGACATCCTCCTGCCAGCGCGACATATCCTGGATGTGCGGCAGCGGGTAGTGGAAGGGATAGGTGCCACGGTTCAAGTGACACGTACGTGTCGTGTACTTGTTCCGGGTAACGACAAGGATGGGGCACGGGGGGCGGTACTTGCTGACAAGACGCGCAGTCTCACCCGACGTGGACATGAGCAGGATGGCATCAGCACGCTGCTCGAGACTCGCCGACACGGCCACGAGCGATATGGTCTCAATTGTGGACGTGGGCAAGCGCAAAGAGCCACGAAGCTGGTTGAAGAGAGCCGTGTACGACAGACTGTCCTCGGCAAGTTGCGCTGACTCGGCCATGTAACGCACACTTTCGACAGGGTACTCACCCTTGGCCGTTTCGCCACTCAGCATGACACAGTCGGCACCATCGACAACCGCATTCGCAACATCCGACACCTCGGCGCGGGTCGGGCGGTTGTTGTAGGTCATGCTCTCGAGCATTTGCGTGGCACAAATCACGGGCTTACCAGCGAGATTGCAGCGAGCAATCATCATCTTTTGTGCCAGGAACACTTGAGGTGCGGGGATCTCAATGCCCAGGTCACCACGGGCCACCATAATACCATCGGCCTCGTCCATAATCTCATCGAAGTTGAGCACACCCTGGTGGTTCTCAATCTTGGCGATGATGCGCATGCGGGGCGCATGCTCTCCAAGAATCGAGCGAATCAGAATAATGTCTTCGCGCGAACGGATGAATGAGGCAAACACAATGTCGGCTTCTTCCCGCGCGGCAAACTTCAGGTCTTCAATGTCCTTTGGCGACACGGCCGGCAAATCGACTTCAGTCAGTGGCAGGTTGACACCCTTGCGCGAAGAGAGAGTGCCATTGTTATCGGCACGCACGATCACGTTGTCGCCCTCAACACGCAGCACACGCAGTGACAGAATACCGTCATCAATAAAAATCTGGCGACCAGGCTCGACCTTCTTGGGCAGGTTCTTGTAGTCGATATAGAGATGCTCTGCGCTACACTTGTCGGCGAAATGCTCGTCAGTGGTGACAATCATCTCGTGACCAGCCTTGATCTTCACATCTTCGTTGTTCAGCATGACACCCGTGCGCATCTCCGGGCCCTTGGTGTCCAGAGCAAGAGCGAGCGGACGGCCAGGTGCTTCGCACTCGACTTGGCGACAGTTTTCAATCACACTCTTAAAGTACCCATGGTCACCATGACTCGCGTTCAGACGAATAATGTTGACACCAGCGTTCCGCAGCTGGTGCAGCGTCTCGACATTGTTCGTCTTGGGACCGATCGTTGCAATGATCGAGGTCTTACGCATCGACTTGTTCTGGATCTTATACTCGATCGGATTGAGTGAAGCATACCACTCAATCTGAGACATGCGTGCAAAATGGTTCATCATGGGGGGCAGTGGTGGTCGGTGGGAGAGAACTGGGCAGGTACCGCGCTTGGACAGCAACGCGGGCCGCCTAGCCTTTATGTGGAGGTTTAAAAAAAAACGTTCGGACACGGTGCCATAGGTGGAGGCATGCTGGGTATCTATGCATCAAGCCGCAGGAGCCTCGAAAACGACTCGGTGCCGACCGCAGGTAGACTATCTAGGAAGGCAGGCAGCCCTTCCTCGTGACCAGGCATGTGCTGGACTAGCACAATGCTAAGTCTGATAATGCGAGAGAGATGGAGTACATGCTCTGCCTTTGCATGTTGTGCGTCCCATTGGAACAGCGTGACGCGGGCGAGGGACAATGGCACGGTGACATGATCGTAAGGATGGATCATGGCAAACATGGCAGCTATGAGCTTCGTAGCCCATGTGTGCTTCGCAGTTGTGTGTAGGGCGACTTTAAGTAGCTGCTGCGCCATGCCCGGCTGCAGTCCCTTATATGTCAGGTGGCCAACATATTTGGCCAGGCCTGCCCATAAACGACCTTCTTCATTGTGCATCAGCACATCACTGATCCACTCATACTTAGTTAGGCGCGGCTCTACGACACTCTCAAGTGCCATAATAAAAGAGGGGAGATTAAATTCTGATGTGGACAGCACGAGGATGAGGCGTTCGTTTGTAAGAAGAGGCAGCACGGTATGAGCCAGTACGGACCGGTACAGCGGCGAAAACACTTCCGAGGTACTCGTGAGCATCTTGTGAATCACACGCACGTATATCACCACGTGCGAAAGAAGTTTGGCATCATATTGTGACTTGGCGAGTGTCGACGATGCAAACTGCACGAGCCATTGGACGGCACATGGCACATTGTACGCCAATGGCACCTGTAAAAAGTAGGAGCATGCCGCAAAGAGCGCCGCATCGTCGAGTAAGGAGTACATATGTGCCTCGAGCAACAGTGAGAGGATCGTCGGCGTGATACGGTACATCGTCCAAGGTGGTGACGCCGCTAACAGATCATCAGTGATGGCCTGGCCCTCCACGAGACAGCGGCACCACCGGGTTATGAGCGACAGACTCTGCTCAGGAAAGGCATGCATGTTAATGGACGACATGTTTCGCGTCATGAAAATGTAGGCATACCCACTGGACGGAATACCCGTTTGGTCGATGTAGTACGACAAGTACTGCAGAAAAAGAATGACGCGCCCTATCGATGCCAGCTCGCTGTGGTCCTGCCACATGCGCTGCTCGATTCGCGATAATACACGCACAAGGGCATGCGCCATCTTTTGTTTATTGATAAACAGGTGCAGCATGTCTAGCACATGTGGCACATGTGGTTCGAGCATGAGGCAGACAGCATGTACATGCGCAAAGTCAGGCGTGAGCGACTCGGACCAATCCGTGAAAAGGTTACTGAACTCATTTGCGATCACAAGCTGAAGACGCGGCTCCTGTAAAGCTTGGGCAAGCAAGGCGCCACACGATTCGGGGTGCTGACCGAGCGCCGTTCGGACAGCTTGTGAAAACGAATGGATCTCTGCATTTGAATGTAAAGGCAAAGATTCGAGACTCACAGGACCCGCATCGAGGCCGCTGTCCCAGGCGGCGAATGACGCAAGAATCAGCGCGGGCAACGGGACTGCATACGTCGATGTGGCCATGACACATTCGTCCAGTTCGATCCAATCACGGATGGGGTCGTACATGTGCACAAAGCATGCAATCATATCGCGCATCACGAGGCCGTCCCTGTGAGACGACGGAACGCTCCCGTTCAGAAAGACAACCAGCGGTGGCATGACACCCCCAATGATATGCCGCCAAAGAAGGGCGTGTCGCTCGGACGCGTGTGTCTTGAGCTGCACGGTCGCAGCTTGGGCCATCGCGACCAACATCTCGAGCACAAATGCACAGCCAACGTCATGAGGCGGTTCAATGGCATGCAGCAGACGTGCTTGGAGAAGACCGAGGGCCGAAAGGTATTTTCGGTGCCAGTGCAAATGAGATTCGGATAGCCCGTGGATCAAGAGTATGGTTTCTGGCTCAGGTGCAGCTGGGGTAGGTAGCAAAGGTCGATGGCGTCCACCAGAGGTTTCCGCTAGACGCCAGGCTCTCTGTAACGAGGTGGCATATGTGAAGAAGGCTGGCGACTTCCACAGAGAAGCGTTTGGAGGCGACTGTGCGGCGGCATGGTCGTCAAAAAGATCGTCGACAGCCGTAATAACCGATAGGCCTTGTCTCAGCGTAGCAACAGCTTGTTTTGTCGCCTCATTCTGTTTGAGGGGTATGTTTTGCCAAGCCTCTAGCACAGTACGACGTAATGGGATATCGTCCAACACCGGCCAGCCTTGAAGAGCAGCGCCGGCGATGAGGCGCCTACATAGCTCGGCACTCGGGCCTTCTGCCTGCATGAGTTGAAGAGCCGCATGCCAAAAAGACAGAAAAGACTCTGTCGACGCCACACCGCGCTGTATGAAATGGTTGGTCCATATCGGTGCATCGCCCACGGCATCGAGAATATGCTGACACAAGATGCCTAGGGTATCTTGATCGACCGTGGCATCGATTTTGCGCAGAAGCACTGTGATTACGCGTCCTGCATCACAATCGCCCATGTACCGTGCGCGCTCAAGACAGAGGACATCGAGGTACTCGAATAAAAGCGGCGGAGCGGGGCGTACAAGCAACACAAGGTCCAAAAGCACGTCAGGTAATACTTCGCCGAGCTCAGTAAGCGCACCCTGCGCCTTTGCCGTTTCAATGAGACGTGCATGCAAAGAAAATGGCGTCGCTCCATGCGTCAAGCATGCAAGCACCTCACGCCGCACACCGTCCGCCTGCATCAACAAAGAAGGTGGAGGAGTGTCGCTAGACGAAGCTTGTCCTTATGCTTCGGGTGCCTGTTCGCTCTCTGATGACAAGCGCCCTGCGGTGGCGTGCGACGCCGAGCTTCGCGTCACCGCCGACGCCGTACCATATCTTTGACCGTGATACCAAGTGTCTGCAGCGCTCGCGTGCAGCCGTGCGCAGACCTCTGAATGAAGCAGGCACAGCGTTTGAGGCCGATGACCGTCGGCGCGGAGAGGTGTCGCGACTGACCGACTACGTACGTGATGCCGGCGCTATGAGTCTCGCAGAGCGTCTTCAAGATATCCACCGGCCCTTTCCTACTGTGGTGGAGCTCGGTGCTGGCCCTGGCCTGCTGCGCCATCACTTGGATGTGGGTGGCGTAGGCATCGAGAAGCTTGTCATGTGTGATATGAGTGAGGAGCTGCTTTTCCGCGACCGGCACCTCGACAAAAACTTCCCGTTTGAGATTGAGCGGCGCGTCGTCGATGAGGAGATGCTGCCGTTCGAGGAAAATTCGCTGGACTGCATCGTGGCGTCTGGCAGTCTACACTGGACGAACGACCTGCCTGGCGCCCTCATCCAGATCCAGCGTGCTCTCAAGCCAGACGGCGTGTTCCTTGGCTACATGCTCGGTGGCGACACTTTGTTCGAGCTGCGCACGAGTCTGCTCCTGGCCGAGCAGGAGCGACAGGGCGGCTTGTCTAATCATGTGTCCCCCATGACTGATACTCGAGACGTATCGTCACTCTTGACGCGCGCACAATTCACACTCCAGACGGTCGATATGGACGAGATTGTCGTACACTACCCAAGCATGTTCGAGCTCATGCAGGACCTGCGTGACATGGGCGAGAGCAATGCCGTAGTCAATCGCCGGCCGTATCTGCACCGCGAGACGCTCTTGGCCGCTGCCGCTACGTACCAAGCTCTGCATGGGACCCCCGAAGGGCACGTACCAGCGACATTTGCACAGATATTCATGATTGGGTGGAAGCCATCGCCTGATCAGAAAAAGGCGCTCCGACCTGGCAGTGCCTCGCATTCGCTCAAAGATGTACTATGAGAGGTCAGGACCATCAGCGACCGTGTTGCGCACCGTGTGCAGGAGCGTGGCGCGCCAGCCGGTAATGGGCTTCATGCGGTCAAAGTCACGCACACGCGCATCGAACGCATCGAGGTCGCTATGCTCGCACGCTTCGAGCACGCCATGCAGGAATTGGGCCTCGGTCGTCGAGGGGAACGTAGGGTCCTGCTGTGCGTAGAACGCCATCGCCCGTGTCGCTGCGCCGTGGTCAGGGATCGCGAGATAGCAGAGGCCGGCATTCAGGTAGTATTCCTTCACGCTGTACTTGGTCAGGTTGCTGTTCAAACTCGAGGCAGCCACAGCTTCCCAGAGCTCAATGGCGCGTGGGTACTGCTGGAGCTGAATGGCCAGTTGCGCCGCCTCGCGCTGGCATGCCGAGGCTGTGGCTGTCGCACCTTCCTGAAGGTACCAGTTGGCAGCACGTTCGTACGCCTCAAGACCCTGGTCAAAGCGGTTCGGGTCCTCGCGGTACAGTTCTGCCATGTTCTTCTGCCGGTCGGCCGCCTGACGGAACCGACCACGCTCGACGAGCAGGTCCGAGCACCGGCCCAGAGCCATCACAGCCTGGTCTAGCCGCACCATGCGGTAGCACTTGCTCGCTTCAAAGTACGTATTTGCCGCAAAGTCCTTCTCATTGATCTGGATCTCGAGGTCGGCTGCCTTGATGAGCACACTGCCTGCCTCCTCCATGCGGTTTTCGGCACGCAGCTTGTGAGCAGCCTCCTTATACAGTTCAATGGCCTCTTCACGCTTGCTCTGAGTGGATGAGAACCAGCCGCCGGTAGACGATGCCTTTTTGTCGGCGCGCTGCAGGAGCTCTTCTGCTGATGAGCCACCCATGGTCGCTGTCGAAGCCCCGTCAGCGACCCACTCCACCACCGTCGTACGGGGTTGGTCACATGACACGTGTGCATGGGCCAGTCTACTTGCCTACGGAGGCGCAGGTCATGTCGGTCAGGAGACGCGTGATGTGAGCAGGGTCTGCACGTCCTTGCGTGTGGCGCATAGATTCTCCAACGAGGCGCGCAAGCACTTTATGCTTGCCTTTTTGGATTGCCTCAACTTCGGCGGGGAAGGCGCGCACAACTTCCTGGCAGAGCGGCCGGAGTTCGTCGTCATGCATGCGGTGCAAATTGTGCTCATGCACATGTTCGCGGATAGCTAGACATCCATTCCGCATCGGAACGTTTTTTTCGCGCACAAATGTCCGGAGCAGAGCTTGTGCAGTCGACTGCGTGATAATCTCCTCATCGAGCATGTGAATGAGCTCGGCCAGAGCCGTGGGCGGCACGGGATTGTGGTGGAAGGCAAGGCGCATTTGGCCGAGGAACTTGGGCAAAATATGGATAGTCCAGTTTGCCGCTGCCTGAGGCGCACACTCGAGCCGCACGAGCTCTTCAAAGTAGTCGACAGCATCCATCTGCGCCGTTCGTGCATCGCCATCGTCATCAGCATTGAGACGCAAAAGCACATTGACGTCGCGCACAGAAAGACCGTATTGCGCTCTCAGACGCGCATGTCGTGCATCAGGCAGCTCAGGTAGCGTCTCGGCCAACGCTGCGAGCTGCGCGGGTGATACATGGAGCGCACCCACATTGGGCTCAGGCATGAAGCGGTAGTCCAAGGCGTCTTCCTTGCGGCGCAAAAGGTAAGTTTCGCCCGTGGCCTCGTGAAATCCGCGCGTAGATGACTCGAGCGCACGACCTTGTGAGACTTCGGTGTACTGCCGCCGGATCTCAAAGTCGAGTGCATGCATCATGAACTTGATGCTGTTCAAGTTCTTGATTTCCGTGCGTGGTCCGAATGGCTCGCCGGTGCGGTGGATCGAGACATTGGCATCACAGCGCAGTGATCCCTCATTCATGTTCCCGTCTGAGGCACCGACGCATCGCAAGAGCTGCCGGAGCTTGCGGACGTACGCACCAGCTTGCTCAGGTGTGCGTAATACGGGCGCACTGACGATCTCCACGAGGGCTACGCCAGCGCGGTTATAGTCAATAAGGCATACCTGCGACGCGTCATCGGTCGCTGCATACGTCGTCTTGCCTGTGTCCTGCTCGAGCTGCAGCTGCACGATAGGAATATCGAGCGCATCGTCTGGCGATGACAAGAAGCCATCTTCGAAGCGAATCGACACAGACCCATTTCGTGCAAATGGCTGTCGGTGCTGCGTGATTTGATATCCCGTAGGAAGGTCAGCGTACACATAGTGTTTTCGATCAAAGACAGACACATGCTCAACGTGACACCGTAGAGCAAGAGCTGCTTTGAGTGCAGCAGTAACAGCTCCCTCTTGCAGGCATGGAAGCGTCCCGGGGTATCCTGCATCGAACGACGACACGAGTGTGTTGGGTGGCGCGTGCAAAGGCGGTGGTGGGGTGGCTCAACGTTAGCAGCAGCACGTACGACTGAAGAGCTTGGTCGGCGCAAGAAGCTGTGCATGGCACTCAATGCCAATGACTGCCTGCCAACCGGGGGGAAGGAGCGGTGGGGCCTGGCCGCATGGGCGTGCGGTCTGCAGTGACCGTGTCCCCAGTCGGGCCCAGCGTAGCATGACGTGAAAAAAGGGCCCCTTATGGCCGTGGAGGCCGTGCGTCCATCGATGTGGAGGTGACACGTTGTTGACACGCAACGTACCACAAAACCCCTCGGATGACACCCTTGGATGCAGATGATCCGAGCGTGCAGGCGCACCTCACGCGTCCCCGCAAATGCATACAGAGCGACGCAGACATGCATATCTGGCAACAGAGTGATGCGCACCATACCATCCTGCTGTTTCTCATGCAGCTGAGCGAAGCATGTGTGATGCAGCCTACACGCGACGTGGTATGGCACGAACGCGAGACATATGCCGCATCCGACTCGGTCATTGATCGTGTGCTGGCACTGATGATCGAACTGGATACATGGACAGACGAAATTGTGCCTGATACAGGTCCACATCGCTTTGGCAATCTGGCATTCCGGACGTGGGGTGCGCGTCTGCAGGAACGTGCAGAGGCTTTGCTTCGCCGGTGCCTTCCACCCCACTTGCATGCATTTATCACGGAGCTCTACGCATATCTGGTGGACGCATTCGGTTCATTCGTGCGCATCGACTACGGCACGGGTCATGAGCTTCATATGGTGGCATGGCTCGCGTATCTATACCGCCTGGGGGCGTTGTCTGAAGAGGGTGCTGAGGCTCGGATAGCGCTCGAAGTCATTCCCGCATACCTGCGTGTGGTGTGGCACCTGCAAGACCGATACACTCTCGAGCCAGCTGGCAGTCATGGCGTATGGGGTCTGGACGACTTCCATTTCGTGCCGTACATCCTGGGCGCCGCTCAGCTCCGCGACACGACCATGTCGCCGCTGCAGATGGCTGACCTCTCGCTCTACCCCCACGCACGAATGCGCGAGCCACGCGTTGGTCCACGCCTATCGCCGCGCGACACGATCATGTACATCGCTCCGACGCATACATCACCGATGCCCAACATGTATACGTCGTCGCTTGCACGCATCCATTCGCTCAAGCGTGGACCATTCTCTGAGCATTCGCCCCTCCTCTTCGACATTTCGCGCAACGTGCCTACGTGGCCCAAGGTACATGCAGGCATGCTCAAGATGTACGATGCCGAGTGCCTCCTGAAGCGCCCGGTCGTCCAGCACTTTGTTTTTGGTGGCGTAGGGTACGTTTGGCCTCACACCGAGACCCACGCACCACCACGGCCTGTCCGAACGACACCTGCTGTCGGCACCCGCCTCACAATGCATCCTCGACATGCTCAATGACTACGGCAGCTGGTTGTCTATGGCACGTGACGACTTGAGCTGCTGCAGCTGGGACAGGACCACGTCCAGGGGAATGGTATCGGTCTTGCCCTTGGCTACCTTGGGATCCGTGTCGCGGTTGCGGACGTTGACGCTGCGGCTCTCCTTCTCTTCGTGGCCTACAACGAACACAAAGTTGTATTGCGCAAGTTCGCCGTTGCGGATCTTCTTGTTGAGTGTGTTGTCTGACAGATCGACATCCGCGTAGAAACCGTGGTCCCACAGGGCACTGCGCACATCCTGTGCGTACTCGTACACCGACTGCGTCACTGGCACAACCAGCACCTGGCGCGGTGAGAGCCAGAATGGCCATTTACCGGCAAAGTTCTCAATGAGGATGGCAATAAAGCGCTCAAGACTGCCAACGACAGCACGGTGGATCATGACAGGACGCTCTGTCTGGTTCTCGCCATCAGCGCCGCCTTGCGGCGTCTTGTACTCAAGGTTAAAGCGCTGCGGCAGTTGGAAGTCGAGCTGGATCGTAGCACACTGGTGCTGGCGGCGCATGGCATCGCTGATCGTAATATCGATCTTGGGACCGTAAAACGCACCGTCACCAGGATTCAGTTCCCATTGGCCGGGCACGAAGCGGTCAAGCGCAGACGCAAGGCGCTTCTCGGCGGCATCCCATGTGGCAACGTCACCAAGGTGCTTCTCAGGGCGCGTCGACAGCTCCATCTTGAACGTAAAGCCAAACAGGCCGTACACAGTTTGCAAGAAGTCGAAGCAGTGCATCATCTCATCCTCGATCTGCGACGCGCGGCAGAAAATATGCGCATCATCCTGAACAAAGCGGCGCACACGCGTCAGACCACTCAGAGCACCACTCGCCTCGTTGCGGTGAATTACACCAAAGTCGGCAAGACGCAGAGGTAGCTCCTTGTACGATCGATCACGACTGCCAAACATGAGACAGTGACCCGGGCAGTTCATGGGCTTCAGTGCAAACGTCTCCTTGTCGACAGACAGCGCAAACATGTCATCCTTGTAGTTGGCCCAGTGACCGGACGTCTCCCACAGCTTCGAGTTGTACATGTTCGGCGTAATGACCTCGTCAAAGCCGCGCCGGCGGTACTCGCCCTTGATAAACTCCTGCAGTGTGTTGTAGATACGCGCACCGTGTGGCAGCCAGAAACAGCTGCCAGGACTCAGCTCGTGGAACATGAACAGCTCTTGCTCACGGCCGATGCGGCGGTGGTCACGCTTGGCGGCCTCGGCCAAAAAGTGTTTGTATTCGGTCATCTGCTTCTTATCAGGGAATGAAATGCCATACAGACGCTGCAGTGAGTCATTCTTCTGGTCACCCAAGAAGTACGAGGCCGAGTTCTTGAGGACCGTCATGGCTTTGATGCGGCCTGTGTGCGGAATGTGCGGGCCAACACACAAGTCAATCATCGGACCGCAGCGGTACACGGTAGTAGACGTGCCATCTGGGATCTTAGAGTTGATAATGTGGACCTTGTACTTGTTGTACTTGAACATCTCCAGAAGCTGCTCCTTGGTCAGCACCGCACGCTCAAACGTCTGCTTGTCCTTCACAGCCAGATTAATCAACTTCTCAAGGGGATCAAAGTCCTCAGAGCGAACAGCACGATCACCGCTATCACCCATACCCATCTCATAGTAGAAGCCTTCGTCTGTGGGCGGGCCAATGCACAAATGGCAGCCATAGTGTCGTTCGGCCGCCTCACCGAGAACGTGGGCAGACGAGTGCCAGAACACGCGCTTGCCCTCAGGATGGTCAAAGTCAAGCAGCTCTAATGTCGCGTCTCCCTCCAGAGGACGCTCCAAGTCCCACAACTGACCGTTCACCTTGGAAATCACAATGCGCTCGCTCAGGCTCTTGGAAATCGCCCTGGCAATGTCCATAGGCGACGTCTCCCAGGATAAACCTTCGCGCGTCGAGCCATCTGGCATAGTGATTGTTATGGGCTTGCGCTCCGCGGCAGCACGCGCAGAATCCTGCTCCGCCTTGATGCGCTCAAACATGTCAATGCGGGCCTGGAAGAAGGCTGGACGTGGCTCGAATTCGAGCGGCATACCACCCGCACTTCCGCCTTTTGCCTTCTTATCAGGCTTGGAATTTACGCTCATATCCTTCACGGCGTTCGCAAGCTGTTCAGGCGCTGCACTCGCCTGGTTCTCACTTGACGACATCGTGCGACTAGGGTAGAAGGAAAGCGCAAAGGTGGAATCCTTTTTTGTTCACGTGGAGCTAACACGTGATCCACTGGACACTCGCCTTCCTCACGACGCACCTCTCAATACGTGCCTCCCGAACATGGTAAGCAACACTCCGTCGAACGGCGCTCCCGCGCCGTCCAAGCAAAAGTCCAAAGCCTACCTCTCGAGTGTTGCAATACAGAGCGATGCTATCAAATACAGGCAAAAATACAAAGAGTTGAAGCGCAAGGTTCACGAAATTGAACAGGTACGTCTGATCCGTGCTCAGACATCCGCAGGAAAACGACAAGCTCCAGGCCCTTACTCTGCGTATTAAGGGTAATATTCAACGACTTCGTCTGGAAAGAGCGTGCGTATCTAATCTACTTACAATAGCATTCTGTATGAACATCTCGAGTCTCGGGTGCAGCAGGTACCTGTGGTGTCCGAGATGCCTGAGGCTGAAGCTCCAACACTTGAAGCTGACGTCGAGGTCTCGGCCAATCCAGACGAGGCATCTAAGCTCAAGGATACGCCTAATGAGCCTCGCGAGCCAGCCGTTGCTACATCACCAGCTCCAACGGCATGACAGACCCGTATAATTCGGCAAACTTGCGCGACGTAGCCACATACCCATGCCATAGACGTGAATCTACCCTGCTATGTCTAACGCGGCCATGTCTTGATTTGGCTGAGGGTCGTGTCATTATGTCAGATTGTGGAGTTGTCAAATTAGGCAGCGTGGCTACGAGGATAATGGCACCTGGTCAGGCTACTGCATTTCCCATTAGGCGCTGTGACGCTGATGTCATTCCCGCCAGGAGGGAATGTCTTCCAAGGCAACTCTCAGCAACAGTTTGCTCAATATGTACAGCAACAGAAACAGCAGCATCATATGCAGACCGGACAACAGCCTTTTCAATCTCCGCAGCTCGGATTCTCGGGCTACTCCAATGCACAACAGCAGCAAGATTTCATGCCGAATATTACACCGCAGCAAATCCAAGCAATACTTAATCAAAAAAACCCTGCCATGCAGACAGGTTTACAAGGAAATCAGTACATGCCATCACCCATCATGTCGCAACTCCAACCCGGCATGCCCATACCCACCAGTATGCCTATGCCTTCGACTCAACCTCATCAACCAGCACCCCCACGACAGGCAAATGGCTCAGTCAGCATTATAGCTGACCTAGTGAACAAGGCAAAGGCAGGATTATTGTCACCTATACAGCTCGCACAGCTGCGAGCGATCCTAGGGCAAGAAGGCACACAACCGAGTCCACAAAATCCAGTGATACAACCATCGATGTCGACTTCGAGCCCTGTCATGCCCATGCAGTCTGTGCCCATGAAAAAATCGCCAATGATGATGTCGAATCAACAGCCCACGGCTGGCCCCAACATACCCCAGATGAATATGCTTCTCAATGCGGCCAACGTACAGCAGCCCCAACAACAAGCGAACTTGCTACAAGGCTTGCAGTTCATCCAGAAAATCCAGCAACGACTTGCTGAAATCGACCAGAAATTGGCAACGTCTATTCACGAACATGAGCGCCAAATGCTTCAGCACAACCGCCAAGAACTTCTTCGTGTGCAGGGAACCATAATCCAGAAACTCTCACAGGGTTCGCAAATGCAACAGCAAAATTTTAACTCGTCTTCGCCAAATATCATGCCCAATGCCACTTCTTCATCCTTGACCAATTTTCCCCAGCCGAATTTCAACAATGCGCCAAAACCCTCGATGAATATGATGAATACACCGAACGCGACCACACACATGTCACCAGCCAATTCGTTTCAAATGCCGGCCAACATGCCTGCGCCCACCCCGTCGCAGCCTGCCGCAAACTTGGCCATCACACCTGATCAGTTCAAACGAGCCCTCGTAGTGCTGCAGCATCGGCACGGCAAACCCGTTCAGATGAACCCCATCGTGAACGGTTGCCCTATTGATCTGTACCAACTCTTCAATGCTGTTCAGTCGCTGGGTGGCAGCAAAATTACGACACAAAAGGGCCTCTGGAACACTGTGGTAGGGTCCCTGGGCTATGTATCCTTGAACCAAGCCCAGGTCTCTGCATTGGCTGTTCAGGTCGCACAAGTATACAAAACGTACCTTGAGCTATTCGAAGAAGTGTGGAACCGGGCCATGGTGCACCAGATGTCTATGTCCCACCAAATGAACCAGGCAAATGTGCCAGATATTTCACAAACCAGCCAAGGGTCTGCGCCCATTCCCCCCAGTGGCATATCTCCCAATGCCGTATTTGACGCCTTGGTGCAGCGTGCCAACCAGCAAGGTAGCCCTCCGTTGTCGTCCTATCAAAAGGATCATTCATTGTCGGTGGACTCGAGTGAAACAGACAAGCTTTCGGCAACCAAGCCACAATATTCTGTCGCTAGCCCCAAGACCCCAGTTGGCAAGCCGTCCAAGGTCGTATGGCCCCAAGAAGAACAAAGGTCTACGCAGTCCATGGCCTCCGATCAAACGTTAGAGAAGAGCCATACTGCGTCGAAGGACAAAACGAAAAGACCAACTATTCGCGTTACCACTCGGATGCTGGAAGAGGCACGTTCATTGCTGTACAAAGTGGAACTGAGTCTCTCTGTGTCCCGTCCGAAGCTCCCTGTCATTGAAGATATCCCTGAAAGCGAAAAAGCAATCATCCTCCAACAAGTGGAGCAACTAGTCTCTCTCAAGACGACCGTCTCGGCTTTGCTGCCAGTGTTCCTCGCCATGACCCAGAACCTCGAGCCTGCGAAGCGTGTCAAAATTATGATCTATATCTTTGAGGATCAATTGGCACTCTTACCATCTCGGAAATGCATTATGCGTCTTTCAGATTTGGAAAAGCTCAAGGTTCAAATGACACGGTGTATCGGCTTCGTTAGAATTCATGATGAGAAGCTGGCTCGAAAAGTCATGGCTAAAGCCGTGGCTGATCAGCCTGAACTCCTTCAACGAAAAGCTTTGCACTCTGTCGAGTCAAGCGCAGAAAATACACCACCTGTCTCATCAGCACCAAAGCAGATCCCTTTGGAAAGTGCAGGGAAGAAAGAGGATGGTGACGACGACGACATTGAAATCACTGCTACCAATATTAAGACACCGATCAACAACGCCACATCACCAACTCAATCACTCAAAATTTCGAGCAAAGAAAAGACATCTAACATACCCCAGGTATCCGCGTTGTCCTCTCTCGAACCCAAAGATGTGCCTGGCCAGGCCATTAACAAGCTAATGACGGAACAGATCCAAAATGAGCAGTTATCCCAAAGTTCGCCGATACAATTTCTTGAAAAAGCCTGGAATAAGCTTATCACAGCTGAAACTCAAGCAAAGGCAAGCAAGTTCAATGTTGACGTTTTGAGACACCAGTTGGAAGACAATACGTCTTGGCCTAGCACCAGTCTGGAGTCTCTCATTTATACAGCTATTGATGTCCCTTGCCAACTTGGGCTCCACGATACTAAGCAAAGGAATGAATACTCAACTCCCTTGTATACTAAAGAACCCTTCTTAAAAAATGATGCGGACGGACGCCACGCAAGTCATTGTTCTGATACGAAACTGACCTCTTTCGATAAGATAATTCTGCATCCCGCGCCAGAGGCGTGGAGGGAACAGGCGGCCAATGAAGGCGGCGAGAACAAACTGGACGATGTGACCAGGGAAAGCAATCAAGATTGGTGGACGAACGAAGATATTTTTAAATAAATTAAACATAAATACAGCTTAAAAATTAAACACAATTACTAGTAATAAATAGTACGTTTAAACATATCACCCAACTATTATATTTTATTCCATAAATTATTCCTCTCCAGAATAAAAATCAATACACAAGCAATACTTATTTAAATATAACTAATTACTTATATACTATTATAAAAAGCAATAATAATACTTGAATATTTTAAAGTATGAAATTCATTTTTCACATTTATAATTTTTGATCAACTCAATATCTTTAATTGGTGCCAGGTAAAGCATGCATTAAATATTTAAAAATTAATACTATGAAAGTAGATATTATTTTTAGAATTTTTAGGAAGGGTCTCGGCACTATAGGTGCGCGAAGAAACTCAAATGTTCGCTCCTTAGCGGGCATTCGCAGACATCGCAACAACATGTCTTGGTTGAGCAAAGATGTTATTGCTCGGGCAATTCCTGATTTTGTATTTTTGTCTGTGGTGACATCCCTCGCGCTCAACACTACAGTTCAGCTTCGTCTTCGCGATGAACGCAATCGTGAGTTTATGATTCAACGTGAACTCCTTAGAAGATTGAGAGATCAACTACGTATTAGCCGCCGGCGTACATTAAGTGATACACCGAACATCTGCAAACAATTAGTCCTTGCGGGACTAAGACCATCTGACTATGGGTTCGAAGGTGTGGTTGTAAAAGATGCGGAAGAGACCACCAAAGCGCATCATCCCCACCTATCTTGGTACGAAGTATTCTTCACCGGCAGGGCGCTTTCGCCGGCCGTGAAAATCGAGCCTCAGGACTTTGGGTCGGAGCAATGGGAACAAGATTTTTTAAGGATGCTCGAAGAGCTAGACAAAGCGGAAGCACAACCAAATGCGTAGGCAGACGTGCATGAATATAATCACTATACATTGTTCCGCAGCAGTCTCTATTCCGAAAAAGTGTATGTTAGAACAGCAGGTATATGGTCGTCACTTGGACGCATCGAGGCCGTTGCAAAGCTGAATGAGCTGGCTCATGAGGACACCACCTGAGTTTGACACATCCTGTGTGTCTGGTGCAGAGCCATTGGTGTTGTTTCCAGCGCGAAGCTTGTAGTCTTCGATGAAAATTTTAACCGCATCTTTTGCTTGTGTCGTAGAAACGCCTTTCGGTGAGCTGATGGAAGCCAACCGCAACGGAGCTTCCAGTAATGGATCCATGCTGGAAAGCACATTCATGCACGCACCTTTTTTAACGGCTATGGCCACGTGATTCCGTCGAGCCTCGACACATGTGGCGCGCGATCCGTCTTCGGCTCTTATACTTGACAAGCATGGAGTACGTGAAGCTTGCGGTGACGCATCCGTCAGAGCTCCGTTCTCTGATCACATACAAAGTATGGCGCGATCCTGTGCACGACTTCAGGAGGAATCCTGAGGCAAGCGGCTTTGATCGTGAGCGCATGCGGGCGTGCTGGTCATTCCTGGATGCGACGAGTCGTAGCTTTGCTGCTGTGATCAAGGAGCTGAAAGGTGAGCTGAGTCGCGTCATTTGCATCTTCTATCTTGTACTGCGTGGACTTGATACTGTCGAAGACGACATGACGCTGAAGCCGGAGGTCAAGATCCCACTTCTGCTGGACTTCCACAAGAAACTGAACGAACCGGGCTGGAACTTTACGGGCAGTGGCCCGAATGAGAAAGATCGCCAGCTTCTGGTAGAATTTGACAAGGTAATTGACGAGTACCAGCTGCTGAACGAAGGATGCCGCTTCGTCATTGCAGACATTTGTGCGCGCATGGGTGCTGGAATGGCATCCTACATTGAGTTGGGCAACTCACCGACTGGCCTGACGATGCAGACATGGGGCGACTATGACCTGTATTGTCACTTTGTTGCTGGTCTTGTAGGGGAAGGCTTGTCGGGGCTGTTTGTGCAGACGCAAATCGAAAGACCGCTCATTGGCCTGCAACTGTCCCTGTCGAACCACATGGGTCTATTCTTACAAAAGACGAACATTATCCGCGACTATGCCGAAGACTGCCGCGAGGGCCGTTCATTTTGGCCGAAGGAGTGCTGGGGCACAGATGGTGTGTTTGTGCACCAGGGTGAAGTCCAACGCGGCGTAGTTGAAACACGTCGCGGCTCGGGTTCGTACAAGTTTGCCGACACGATTGAAGGTCGGAAGGCAAGGCAAGTGCTGTCGGCTATGCTTCTTGATGCCATGTCGCATGTGACGAGCTCACTCGAGTACCTGATCCTGCTGCGTGACCAAAGTGTGTTTAACTTTTGCGCGACACCCCAGGTCATGGCCATCGCGACTCTCGGCAAACTTGTGGAAAATGCCGACGTGTACAAAAAGAACGTCAAAATCCGCAAGTCGCTCGCCGTGCGCCTGATTCTGCGCTCGACAAACCCACGCGATGTCGCAATGATTTTTCTCAACTTTGCTCGCGAAATCCATCAGAAGCTGAGCGCCGATGATCCCAACTATGTCCGCTGGTGCGTTGAGCTTGGGCGCATACAAATGTGGTGCGAGTACAACTTCCCATCTTATGTGCTCAGTGCGTACCGTAACAAGAACTCAGACATCCGGGCGCACGCATACCAGTCGTGGGTGTTTGCGCGCGACCGCGAAATCCGGTACAAGGCCCTTGGTAAGTCGGAAGAACAGCTTAGTGCTGAAGCTGAGGCAGAACGCCTTCTTGATACCGACAAGGGTGCGTACAAAATGCTCTTCGCGGTGATCGGCCTAGCGATTGCGGCGATCATCTTGATCGGTTACGCGTGCTGGATGTTTGTGTGGTACACGATCGAGGGCCGCATGGACCCCTTGTCTCTCTTCCTCTATTACTCGTACCGACTAGCCAGAGAGCGTATCTGGGACATGAAAATCACACTGAGCCCGCTGTTCTGGTACAGGTTCTGGTCTTCTCTGTTTGACCAAGCCGCAAGTCTTACCATGGAGGACATGCGTGTCTTCCACGGACACTAGGTACTCATAGCTATGAACTCTCTTTGAGCCGCTGCCTCTCTTTCCTGCCGAGCCGCTTCTTTTTCGGCTGCTCTTGTGGTTGTTCTCGCGCGTCCATATCGTCGCGGAACCGCTTCAGGCGCTTTTTCAGGTTGGCCGGTCGAGTCGGTCCACGGCGGTATGGCTGCATGTGCTTGAGACCCACCACGTTGTTCAGGTCAGCGTCATCTGCCATCAGGATGTCGACAGCGCTCAAACCGTAAGTGTCCTTCGGCACAGAGGCGTACTTGAACCGCGTCGGCGTATCACCAATCATGTCCTCGTAGCCCAAGTTGTAGTACTCGTCCATCAGCTCACGGGCCTCTTTCTGTCGGTCCGCCTCAGGCACGCGATTCTCGATCTTCTCTGCATCCATGTCATTTTCGTCCACGACATCATCTGCGTCTTGCTGCTTCTTGGCAGCTTTCTTCTCCTTCTTTTTAAGCGCCTTGCGCTCTTTCTTGGACAGCTTCGTGTCCTGACCGTCCACAAAGTCAGCGTCCATGACGTCCTCTGCGCTGCTCTTGTTCTTTTTGCTCTTTTTCTCGGGCTTAGACTCGGCCGCAATAATTTCATCAATGTCCTGATCCCACTGCGGCTTGTCGTTGTCGGCTTGGGCATAATATGCATCATCGAATTGCGCCTGCATGAGTCGATCATGCTCCACGGGATCAAAGTCCTTGTCGAAGTCGATGCCGTCGAATGCATGTCCGTCCATGCGGTTATCACTGCCTGATACTTGGCGCAGCTTCTTGAGCTTTTCAGCGATTTCCTGGCGCTTGAGAGCTTTAAGCTGCTCAAGCTCTCGCATCTTGGTCTTCTTCTCGCTCTTCTTGCGTTCCGTTCGCTCGTGCCGTGCCTTTTTACGACGGTCATCTGGTCTTCGGATAGAGTCTTCCGTGTGTCTTGGAAAACTGTCAATGGCGAATGCTTTTTGAGCCAGAGATGGATCTTCAAAGCGGAAGTTGTAGGCATGCTCAAATGCATCGGCTGCCGAGTCGAACGAAGCCTCCGACTCAAGCTCCGCGGCCTCAGCTTCCCAATCGCGGGCATTTGGCGCAGTCGTAGGCATGTCACTGTCGACCCATCCGCGATTCATGATGTAATTCATTAAAAAGTCTTCGCTCTCTTTGGACCGCGATGCATCGTCGGTGTGATCCCGGAGCAGGTTGCGAATCTGGTCCTCATTGCCCTCATCGCCGAGCGCATTCATCAGAGCTGAACGGTAGGTATCTTCACCATCAGCTTTACGAACATGAAACAAGTCGTCGTCCTCGCCGTCCTCCCGTGCTGCATCGAGGAACTCGGCACGGATGGCTTCCTGCTCGGCGTCATGCGTTGCTGGCATCTTCGTGTCCATGGCAGGCTCAGGTTGACGCATAGTAGCATCTGCAATGTCCTTGGCAGGATCACTCGAGTTCTTCATGGCATCGAGCACGCGGCTGCGTTGGTAGTCTTGCAGCGTCATTTTTTTTGAGCTGCTGCTCCTAGCACTCGGTGCCCCTTTCCTTAGCTGCGCCTGCTCGGTATCGAACACACGGTTATCTGCATCATACAAATCGCTTCCTTTTTCTCGAATGCGCTGAAGCGTGCGCAGAATCGCCGCATCTACCTGAGGTGTGAGCTGCTCGCCGTCCTCGTCCTCGGTCACGTCTTCCGAGTCCGACTCATCACTGTTGTCCTCTTCTTCTCCGTATTTCTGCTGGAGCTGCTCTAGATGTACTCGCCGCTTGTTATGTTGGTACCTTTCTGCGTACGACTGGTTAATGGAGAGCTGCTGCTCGTCTGGCGCCTCGGCAGCGTCTTCAAACAGGTCTACCATCGTCGTGAGAGGTCGTGCGCTGATCGGCCGAGCAAAAAAAGTTGTAGCTCCACCATCTTTTTTTCTTACTGCTACGATGGGCGACACTCCAGGCGTTCACCGCTATGTGTCGTTCCACGAGCGGCTCAAGCATATCAATATCGACCTGGCGCGCGAGTCTGGTACCACATGGGGTGCAGCATCGAGCCTGCAAGTGTCGGGCCTGGATGCGCCTGCGAGTGTGTTTGCTGAAGCGACAGGCGCAGCCGATGTCTCGACCGTGGCCGAGGCGTCCGACATACACAGCACGGCGTTTGGCACGGCGCTCGAGCAGTGGTACGAGCTGAACTTGAGCCTACCATTTCACACATTCCATGCGCGTGTTATGCCCATGGCCCAGTCTCTCGTGCTGCTCCTGCACCACCGCGACGAGATTGCCGCAGCGCTCGACACGTTCCTTAGCGACACGCAGCACTGGCTCGCATGGGACGCACTCTTGGACCTTGTGCCGCGCATGGCCTTTGACCTTGGACCTGAGTTTCTGCATGTATACCAGAGGCTTCTCACCGCCGTGTTGCGTGCTTCCTGCACGATGCACAAGAACCTGACGCACGGTGACGATGCACTAGCTGCTCGGATTGTCGAGCGCGCCTTCCACAGTGCTGCATGGCTTTTTCGTGCCGTGTCGTCGCTCATGCGCACTGACGCGCCCGATATCCTGCTTACGAGCTGGTCGATTGTGCGTGGCGTCTTGATCGACAAGCAGACCACATCTCATGCATGGCGCTTTGCTACGGAAGCTCTATCTCATCTTATCCGCAAGGCGCCCATCTCTCACCTCAAGGCACTCCAGGCACGCATGATCGCTGATGCCGATGACGCATCGGCAGAGGGGATCGCTGCAACATGGGCGAATAGCTGCCAGACCGCCTCCCATACCCTGCATTCACGCACTCGAGAGATGCTGTCCTGTGTGCTTGTGCTGGATGCTCAGCCTGTTGAGTTGGTCCGCCACCTTGGTTCGTGGATCATTACCTCGTTAGCGCATCACGCTCATGCGGAAGACATGGACCCTGTCTTTGACATGCTCCTGTGTGCCGATGCATCTGGCGACGCTCTACATACTCAGCTGGTGTGGATCACGACAGCCGTGGGCACACGAAAAGGGACGCGCGTATCTGATGACGTTGAGGCGCGCCTACTAGCATGGCTCGTGCACCTGGACAAGCGACTTGTGTGGACCGCGGACCATGTGCCGCTCCTCGAGGCGTATACGGCACTCGTATCTACCGCCCTTCTTCGTGCACGTGTCCAGGACATGACATCGCAAGGCAAGCGCCTCCTAGATGCATTTGCACAGCGGCCGACTCGCGACCACTTTGCTGTGCCTTGGTCAGCGCTGCATGGCCTGATCCGCGTCCTCAGCGATCCTGCCGTGGCATGGCGCAGCTTTCGCGCATTTGGCCTGCCAGGTGCCCTTGATGCCACGACTCGCGCGTTGGAAGTGGATGAGGCGTCCGCTTTGGCGCTGCTAGTGCAGCTTGAGTCTCAAGGTCACTTGGCGCCGCTCCTCGAGGCTCCGCCGACGACGGTGGTCCTCCGCTGGGCGAAGCGCATGCGCCACACTGTCCAGCGCCGTATTGACGCCCTTGCCGAGCACCTCGAGCGCGCCTCGCTGGATACCGCTCGGTGGGAGTGCCTGTTGGCTGTCCCACTCGCATACCTCTTTCCAGCGCACATCGACTCACTCGCGACGTCGCTAGTGCGTTGCATCCATGCGGCTACGGACGCCGACGTGCTGGGCACTCTGATGGCGTCTCTTGTGCGGTGCAAAGCAACGCGGGCCATCAGCGACATGCTGGCGGACACGAGCACTTTTGTGCGTCTGCTCCAACCGAATCGTGCCGTGCTCCCGGCCATGGCTGACATGGTGCGCATGTCCCAGCGGCGACTCGACGTATCGGTCGTATGGCCTTGCCTCACTGACGCCATCCGCGACTCGGACCGTGTTCTTGTGCGTGCGGCTCTCGATATCCTTGCGTCAACGGTACACGACACGACCAACGTATTCAAGATGCTCTCCGATGTTGAGGGCATGGCGCTCGAAGTCCAAACGATCGCGACGCGCAACACCAAGCTGCGGCAGACGCAGCGCGAGGCGTGCCGCGTCCTTGCGCGCGACGACGTACAGCTCGAAGCACTCGTGCACTATACGGTCGGCACGCTCCGGCTCAATTTCCGGCCAGTGTGGGCCGCGAGTCGTGATACGCTCGTAGCCCTGTGCTCGACCGTGCCCGAGTCCGTGTGGCGTGTCTCGTTCGCCGAACTCCGTATGACGGAGGCTCTTCTCCAGCAAGGCACGCTTCGAGTGCCTGCTTCTGTGGAGCCAGAGCCTGAGAAGGAAGTGGAGACCACGGCCCTTGCTTCGCTGACCGATCCCTCCTGGCAGCAGCGGTGGCAGTGGATGCAGCGGCACCTATGCCTTGCGAACACGTCGCCCACGACTATGGCGCAAAACATGCTGCATGCGCGCAGCGCAGCGCCGGATGTGCGACTGGACGTCGCGCACTATGCGAGCGAGATACTGCGTCTGTATGCGCAGCACGTATCGCTGCCGGAGCGGCACAGTGCGGCGTTCGTGCCCCATGTCCAAGCGCAGTGGACGTCGATCGTAGATGCCGACGAGGCGGTTATGCCGACGGCACTGCGTGCTGAGCGCCTGCGTCTCATTCTCGATGTGTTTGGTGCATTCCATCACGCCGCACGGATGCACGACGCGGCTGATATGAAGGCGCGGTTCCTGGCTCTGTGTGCGGATCCGGAGCTGGTCGTGCAGCGTGCGGCTCTGGACTGCCTTCTGACGTGGCGCGACGCATGGCTCGAAGCGCACACGGAGAAACTGCACGCGCTTCTCGAGCCCGCCAAGTTCCGCGATACACTTGCGCAGCTCGATTTGTCCGCCTCGTCCGAGCAGTGGGGCTCGGCTCGGCCGCTGACGATGCAGGTCATCCTGCGCCTCCTGTATGGCATGCTGGTCTCGCGGCGCGGTCTGCGTACGAGTGGGGCGGGCCAAGGCGCGCGGCGCACGGCCATTCTTGCGGCGCTGTTCGAATGTGCGCCCGATGAGCTCGGCCTGCTAGCTGACCTCATGCTGACTTCGTTTGCGGATCGTCTCCCTGAGCCACGCAAGCAGCTCGGTTTCCTTGGTCTGCTGGGCGACGTTCTCGAGCATCTAGGCAAGCCGCTTGCTTCGTCGATGCCGCGCTTCGTGCATGTGGTCATCGCGATCGCAGCCAGCTCCGAGCCTAGCGATCCGACGATGCGTCTGCTCCGCCGGACGGCCCTACGACGACTTGCTGATCTTGTGCGCTATGCCCACGTGGACTGGGCGCCGTTCCGCACGCGCATCCTCGACGACATTGTACTCCCGCGTCTGAAGACGTTCGCCGAGGACAGTGTCCAATCGCCATCGTCTCTCTTGGATCTGTGCAATGCATGGGCCTCGCAGCACTCGACTCTGTTGTGCTTCCTCAGCGACGAGCGTGTCCTGAGCGGCGTGTATGCCGGTCTGTCGAGCGCGAGTATCAAGCCCGCTGTGGCGCACACGATCCTTGATATCGCTGAGCGTATCCACGACGCGGCGAGCGACGACGACGAAGTTCGCGACGTGATTGTGGCGCCCACAGCGCCCGCGCTGCTCACGCACCTTGTGCCACTCGTTCGACACACGGTGAACGCGTCGTTTGCGTACGAACTCGCCTCGCGCGAACGTGATGAGCTTCTGCGCAAAGAGCTCAGCACCATGTCATACCTGGCGCCGCACATGACGAGGGCCGACGAGGCAGCCGCCGTACTTCATCTGCTCGTGCCGCTCATGGAGCACAGTGCACGCGCCGTGCAAGAACGCGTCAAGACGGAACTCCTGCGCACCGTGACTCTCCTCCTGCCGCGCGCCGGGCATGCCGGCCCGGACGTCGGCGTGCTGTACGCTCTCTTTGCGCGCCTCGGAGCTGAGCTCCAGTCGCCGCCTGCACGGGCGCAGTACACCCTCGCGCTGTCTGAGCTCGCCAACATCGACCATGGTCTGAAGCGCGTCACGACATGGGTCGCACAGCTCAATGCGTACCACAAGCTGCACGAGCCGGATATGGATACGCGTCTCGAGGCATGGGACGCCATCCTCGCTCCCAGCCCAGCCGTGGACGCCCGCGAATGGCATGCACTCCTGTACCAGGCCCTTTTCTTCGTGATGGACACCGACGAGCTCGTACTCCGTACGAATGCCGCCGCCCTGCTCCAGCACTTTGTCAAGGCGTCCGTGAACGTGGATACCCTCCCCCTGGTGCGCGACGTGTTCCTGCCGTCCGTGTACCGCCGCCTACACACGCGCGCTGAGCCCGTGCGCAAGGAGCTGTTCAACGTGCTGGGCATCGCCGTCGCCGAGCTGCACACTCACCTGCCACCGTTGGCCGAGCTGCACGTCCTGCTTGCCGGCGACGACGAAGCAAGTGTATTTACGAATCTCTTCCACATCCAAGCGCACCGCCGCGTGCGCGCCATGCACCGCCTCGCAGACGCAGCGAGTCAGCTGCGCAGCAAGACGCTCTCCGAGCTCCTCGTCCCGCTCGTCTGGCACTTTCTGCTGCCCAACGCCTCCGGTGGCATCGACATGAACATGGCGAACGAGGCCCTCGCGTGCATCCGCCGCATGGCCTCGCACCTGCAGTGGGGCCACTACTACTTTTGGCTCAAGCGCTTCCTACGCGAGCTCCAAGAACATGTGGCGAAGGACGACACGTCCGCTACGGAACGACTGCACGTGCGTGGCATTGTCGGTGTGCTCGAAGCGTTCCACTTTGACTGCACCCAGCACGTGGACCATGTGGATGAGGATGCGACACTGACACAGCCCGACGGGCTGCCGGCCGCCGTATCCCTGCACCTTGCCACCACGATCTCGACACGTGTCCTTCCTCCTCTCTACGAGGCCCTGCATACCGATGAAAACCGTCTGCCACCCCGTCTGCCCCTCATTGTCGGAGCCGCCCGTCTGGCGCTGCACCTGCCCGCGGACCGCCGCCCCGTCGAGCTGTTCAAGGTGTTTGGCGAGCTGGGCCGTGCCCTCCGCAGCAAGCTCCAATCGACGCGCGATACATGCCGAGCAATCGCCCTCCAAATGCTGCAGGCGATCGGCGCGGCGTACCTGCCGGACGTCGTGCACGAGCTCCGGCGCATGCTCACTCGCGGCCCACAACTGGCCGTGTGTGCGTACACGATTCACAGCCTGCTTGTCGCACTCAGCACCGGCGACGCGCCGCCCCTCACACTGTTGGACCGCGGCGTGCGTGATATCACAGAGGCCGTCATGGAAGACCTGTTTGGCCTCACCAGCGAAGACCGCGTGACCGTCGAGTTCCGCACCAAAGTCAGGGAGCTGCGGCAGAGCAAGAGTCTCGACTCATTTGAGCACCTCGCTCGTCTCGCCGATCCAGCGTCTCTGCAAGAGCTCCTCATCCCCCTGCGCGGCGTCCTCGCCACGTCCATCGAGCCCAAGGTCGTGCACACCGCCCACGAATGTCTGCACCGCATCGCGTCCGGCATGAGTGCGAATCCCCATCTCGATGCTCAAGCGTTCCTCGTGCTGTGCTACACCCTCATTGCCCGCGGTGAAAAGGCACTCCAAAGCCGCGTCGATCAAGCGCCCCACCTCGCCCAAAACGCTCATCTGTTTGTCGAGCTTGGCCTCGATCTGCTCACGACCGCACTTCGTCGCTCACGCTTCGACATGCACGACCAGGACACCATTGCCAAGCTCGTGCCGCTGATTCGAGCAGTCGGTGAGACGCTGTATGCTCGCCATGCACCTGTCGTCGAGCGTGGCTTGCGTGCCGCTGCAGCCCTCTCACGGTGCCCACTGCCCACGCTGGATGAGGCACTGCCCGTCATGCAAAAGCAGATGCTCGTACTTCTCCGGCATGCCGGCGGCATTCACTCCGCTATGGCACAAACGACGCTCCGTGCTCTCTCTGTCGTCATTCGCGAAGGCCGCGCTAAAGCGCCACCAGCTCAGCACCTCACCGAGCTCTTGCACCTCGTGTCGTCGGACCTGGACGCGCCCGAGTCCCAGGGCAGCATCTTTGCTCTACTGCGCGCCATCGTGTCACGCGCGTTTGTCGTGCCTGAGATCTACGATGTCATGGACCGCATCGCCGAGCTGCTCGTCACGAGTCACGACGCGCAAGTCCGCGAGGTGTGCCGGTCCTTGTACCTCGCCTTCCTCCTCGACTATCCACAGGGCCACGGCCGTCTTAAGAACCAGCTCGAGTTCCTCGCGAAGCATCTCGCCTACGAAAGTGAGGGCGGCCGGCGCAGCGTCCTGGAGCTCGTCGGCGCGATCCTCGCCAAGTTCTCACCAGACGTCGTCGCTCAGTACGCACAACTCTTCTTCGTGGCTCTCGTGATGCAGCTGGCGAACGAAGAATCGACTGCGTGCAGAAAGCAAGCAGCCGATGTGCTCGGCACACTCCTGCATGTTCTGCCGGCCAACGAGCGCGATGGACTCCTGCGCATGACCCGGCCGTGGGCCATGGCGCAAGGCACGCCCCAAGCTCAGAAACTCGCTGCCGTGGCTTTGCGCGTGTATGACATTGCCGCAGCGTCCGAGTGCCCTGCCTGGGTAGCCCAGGACGCAGCCACCGCTGTGGCTCATGTGCTCACCCACAGCGCCGAGGCCGTGGACGAGGATGTCGTGTCATGGCATCTGACCTACCAGGCCCTCCAGACCATGCAGACACTGGCGCGGGACGCCCATGCATGGACCTCGCTCTCCGCCTGTATACCCCATGTCCTCACTCTGCTCACGCTGCCGCACGCATGGTGCCGTATCGCGGCATGCCGCGTCCTCGGCGCATACTTTGCCGCGGGCCATACCCTCGACGCGAGCGAGTACGTCCGTGCCGCTCGGCAGCTCGTGGCACAGCTGTACAGCGCCTTTCTCGACGACGCTCTTGTCCTCCAAATCGTGCGCAACCTCGTCTTTCTCGGCAAGGCATTTGCCAGTGGCGACGCGGACGGCGTCGACGACAGCGACAGCGACGAAGTCGAGGACCATGTCGCTCCTCGTCTCGCCTGGTTGTATACGAAGCTGTCGCACGCAGCACGGCTCGACGACGGCCACACAAGGCCGGCTTCAGGCCCACAGCGCGTCGGTGCCGTACTCAAATGGTTTGCAGCGATGGCGACACAGCTCGATGCGTCGATCACCACCCACTTTCTCGTGCATATTCTCTCGCCCCTCCAACGCGTCATGGACGACGAGCAGGCCCCCGACGACCTCAAAACACTCGCGAGCGAGGTGCAAGACCTCATCCAAGCACAAGTCGAGACCACCGCCTTTACACGAGCCTATGCTCACGTCAAGCAGACGCGTCTCGAGAAGCGGCGCGTCCGCAAGCACGAGCGGCTGATGGAAGACGTCATGGACCCTGAGCGGGCCGCCAAGCGGCGTGCATCACGCAATACAGCTAAGCACGAGAGCCGAAAACGCAAGCACGCGCACTTTCGCGACATACGGCAATCCGGCAAACGGACCAAGAAGACCGACTAGCGCTTCTTGGCCCAGTACGCGACGCGCTCTGCCCACTGCCCACTGAAGCCGTCAAACTTGCGCACAAGGGGTGTGGGGCGCCGCACAGGCGCCTGCGGAAAGGGCTTCTCACTTCGCTCGACCTTCACGTAGAAGCAATCATACGACGTATTCTTGGCACTGGGCGCCAGCGGCGCATGCATCGCGACACTATCGCGAAGCGACGGCGAAACTGTCAGCGCTCGATCGCACTCCGCCAGACTTGCGTACGCAATAGACTCCGGATCCTCTAGCTGCGTCGAGAACGGGATGCGCAATCGTCCATGCTGCTGTGCCGCAGCCTGCAGCACTCGCGGCACACTCTTGGCGTCTGCAAATGTCACCGTGCCATAGCCCAGAAGACGGCCTTGTCCGCGTGCGCGCGGGAACGACACGTACGAAATCTCGCCCCACTGCCGCGCAAAGAACGAAAGCATCGCCAGCATGTGCGACGGACTCAGTCGCCACACTGCGCCATGCGCCGTCGGGCCCTGGACGCGGACAAACAGCGACATACCAAGCCCCTAGCCCAGCGGCCTGGGCGTCGTGGTTATCATCACGTGATGTACTTCTGAGCGACGGCGCACGAGCGGCGTACCTGTTGCCTTGATGCGCCTCGCATGGCTCTGGTGGGCGGCGGCGTGTGCCGCCGTGCATGCGCTGCCTTCAGACGAGGCCATGCGTACACAGAGCGACACGCTTGAGGAAGCACTTGGTATGCTGCGCTCCCTTGTTGGTCAGCAAGACTCGTTTATCGATACCCCCTCGTCGGGCGGCCAGCTTCGACGCATTTGGCGGCGTTGGACGCAGCACTATGCCGTGTCACCCCAGCACCATGCGATGGGCACCTACACCAGTTCCGTGCGCCATGCCGTGGCTACGCTGCTCGATTATGTCATGGACAAGCCTCGCGATCCCCAACGTGCGCCGCACACGTACTATGACTCTCCCGTCGTGCCTCTGTGGCCTGACTGGGATTTTGACGCCGACAAAGCTGCGGGCACCTACCCTGCCATAAATGGCTGGGAACAGGCGATGTGGGGCCCGTTTGTCGGCCCTATCCACGATGCCCCTTCGCCCGCCATGACCGCTATCGTCCACAATTTTACCTCCGCGTATTCGAAAAGCTCGCTCGTGGACCTTGTGCGTGGCGACATCGCATCGCCTAACTTCCCTACTCCGGACCCAGCGTTGCAAAATGTCAGGGCGCGAGCGATTCGCCAGCTTGAATCCGTCGCATACCCCGACAACGACGACGATGACGCCGAGCAACTCATTCGCGCTTCGTTTATCGCGAACCAAACACGCACGCCACAGTTGGATGCGCTCTGGATCCTAGGCGAACACCATCTGTGGGGCACGCACGGTGCGCAGCCCGACATTGAGAAAGCGCGCCAAGCGTACGAACGCCTCGCTCTGACGGGGAATGCGACGGCGCATGCACGTCTCGGCTACCTGTATTCGAGTCGCTTTATGGCCGAAATGTACGGTGCACCGCGCTCTGAAGCTGAGGCCCTGATCCATTATACGATGGCAGCGCAAGAAGGCGACTGGCACGCCATGAATGCCCTAGCGTATCGCCAACTATACGGCCTGGGGACATCCGTCAATTGCACCGAGAGCCTCATCTGGCTCGACCATCTCGCACAGCGCGCTCACAAAGAGTTTCTCGCTGGTCCGCCGGGCGGCCGGACTCTGCCGTATAACAAAGTTCGCCTCAGTGACCGTGTGCGCCTCGGTGGCCCGACATTTCAACTGGCGTCAGGCCAGCATTTCAAAGCCACATTTTCGTCCTCGCCCATCTCGTACTACAAAGCGCTGTCTGACAAACCGCCAGCTCTGCTCCTTGACGCACATGCGCTGCACGAGCTTATGGAACAGTACGAATTTCTCGCACAGGAGGATCCTATCGAGCAGATCCGTTACGTGTTTGCGATGTACTTTGGCAGCATCGTCGGGTACCGCGAGTCCCTTGGTGCTGTGCGTCCGAACCACACAGAGGCAGCGAAGCACGCCTTAGCCCTGGCGACCAAGGCATGGCCCATTCCCATTATACTCTCGCATGTGGACGAAGAACTCGTGCGACATGGACGCCGTGGCCCGCTGTTGCGCTACGTGTCTCTTCCATCGTACCAAGCGTATGCGGCCAAGAAAGCCGCCGTGCTTCTGGGCGTCATGTACCTGCGTGGCGAAGGCGTGCCGCAGGATGCCAAGATTGCCAAAGTATGGCTCACGCGCGCAGCTACCGAAGGCGACGCGCTCGGCATGGCGTACCTCGGCATGATGTACGAGCATGGATACGGCGGCCTCAAGATCGATACCTCTCGGGCCTGGGACTTGTACCGCCATTCATACAACAACACGTCCCTGTCGCTGCTCGGTATGGCCAAGCAGCAAATCAAAGCTGGACACCCCGAGCATGCTCAGCCGATCCTTTTGAATGCGCTTGAGCGTATCGGCACGCCCAAGGGCCTGGCGTTTACCTCGGCCAAGTTCGATGCCTTGTACTGGAACGCAGGCCTGGAGGCGGATTACCTGTACAAAGCCCAGGATCCAACGCGCTGCCGCCAGGTCGCGACCAAGTTCCAAGCACTCGTGCATCGTGGCGACTGGGACGATCCTGTGTACCACCGCGGCGAAGCCGCCTTGGATCGCGGCGATGTCGCCACGGCGCTCCATGCATGGTCCATTGCCGCCGAGGCGGGTATGGCTGAGGCGCAGGACAATGTCGCACACATCCTCGATCAGTTTACGTCGTGGCGGCACGTCGTCGAGCCACGCCCATACGATGCCTTGGCGCTCGAGTATTGGGCACAGAGTGCGATGCAAGATAGCACTCTTGCTCAGACCAAGATTTGCGATTATGTCCTTCATGGTCTCCAACCACACCGCCGCAGCATGGCACAGGCCGCTCGGTGCTACCGCTCGCAAGTGGATGGGTCGAACGATCTGCTCAACAAGTGGCGTCTCGCACAGCTGTACGAAGATGGCGCAGAAGGCTTTGAGCGTGACTTTCCCCTGGCCAAGCGCCTGTATGACGTGATTCTCCTGCACAGCCCCCTCCTGAATCTCACTGTCACTTGGGCTCTTATGCGTCTGCACGCCAAGGCATTCTGGGCGATGCTGTGTGGCGATACCACCGCTCAGAGGCTCTTTGCCTCATACATCCCCACCGTGTCCCTGCAAGTGTCGTCTGACTGGCTCTTCGACGCCACATTGCTCCTCGCCAGCTTGGTGGGTCTCGGCCTCCTCGTGCTTGTCCGTCGGCATTTGCACCGCCGATGGACTGAAACACAGCGCGCCTATCAGGACGCGCGTACACTCTAGGGTTCTGTACTGTAGCATCCATCGTCCCCTCATCACACATCATCACGTGTTGGCTTGCGTGGCTCTTGTCCTTATGCACGTCCCTTGGCTGCTGGCCACCGGCGCAGCACTGTGTGCAGCTGCCGGACCACTGCCTTCGCACCAAGTGACGAAATTATCTGAAGAAGCACGATCTCACTACTTTGCTTCGCAGTTCGCGGGCGCTCACGAAGCTGTGGACGCTGCTCTCACACTTCTGCGCTCCCTCACTCAGGGCACCCTACATGGCACTACGTATGCCGTAGAAGAAGTGCCCTTGTCCCCTTTTCGTTCCTTGCTAGCCTCTTGGCTCTCTTGGTGGCTGCATCCGCCTCAGCATCGGCGCCGCGCCGCGCACACATACTATGACGTGCCCGAAACACCCCTCTGGCCTGATTGGGATTTTGACGCGAATTCATACACCACATTTCCCGCTATCAATGGTTGGGAACAGGCCATGTGGGGCACAGCGCCTGCGTTTTCTGACAGCGTGTCTCAATCTATCAATGAGTCGCTCGCAGCTGGCTTTTATCGACGCACGCACAAAAAACAGACGTTGATCGACATGCTTCGTGGCCCCACCACCACCAAGCTCGTGTCTCGTGACTCACCGACAGACTCAACGAGGGAGCATGCCCTGCAGCTGCTCACATGGGCAGCTGAGCTCCCATCATCCGATGCTCTGTGGATCCTGGGTGAACATTTCTTGTGGGGCACGCACGGTGCGCAGCCCGACATTGAGAAAGCGCGCCAAGCGTACGAACGCCTCGCTCTGACGGGGAATGCGACGGCGCATGCACGTCTCGGCTACCTGTATTCGAGTCGCTTTATGGCCGAAATGTACGGGGCACCGCATTCTAACGCCAAGGCTCTGGAGCACTATGAGCTCGCTGCAAGCGGTGGCGACTGGCATGCGATCAATGCCCTAGCATTTCGTCTGCGGTACGGCATCGGCTTGAGCCAGAATTGTACTCGCAGCCTCGAACTATCTGACCTAGTGGCCACGCAGACATACGCACAGTACCTGGACGGACCACCTGGTGGCCGGACGCTACCCTACTCCAAGGTTCGCCTGAGTGATCGCGCTTGGTTCATGCTCGGAGAAACGCCCCTGCTGTCGAAACGAGATATGCGGGTACACATGTCACCACCGGCCTGGGTGTCCCATTTTCCATCGGGGCCGATCAACTACCGAGCTGCTCTCGTCCAGCCAGATGCTATGGATACCCTCCTTGCTCACCACACCAGCAAGGTCGACGAGCAAGACGCTGTCAAAACGCTCGAATATGCCCGATACCTCTACTATGGCAGCATTCTGAGCGACCACGACGCACTTGGTGCTATACATCCAAATCACACGCTAGCTGCTCAACTTGCATACACCTTGGCCGTGCAGCGCTGGCCGACACCCATCACGAAACAGGATACTGACGATCTTCATGAAATTCGCAGCAAAGCTGCTTCGATGCTCACCACGCAGCCGATGCCCGAGGAGCAAGTACAGGTCGCTGCTAGTGCAGCTACTCTCTTGGGCCTGATGTATTTGCGTGGCGAAGGCGTACCGCAAGATGCCGAGATCGCCAGTATATGGCTAGCGCGTGCGTGTGACGCAATAGATCCACTCGGCATGACGTACATGATCATGATGTACTTACATGGCTACGGCGGCCTTGCTGAGGATGAGAAGAAAAATTGGGACTACTATCGTTATTTCTCGCAGTACGCCGACATCTTCCACCCTGAGCTGGTTTTGGCCAAGTCGGAGCTGGGGAAGTACGAATTTCGTCAAAACAACACAGACAAAGCACATTCGCTATTCAAACATGCCCGCAACGCGGTTCAGCTGAGCTCGCAGATGCCCGGACGCTATTTCCTCATGAGCAAGTTTGAGCCATACTATCTCAGTGCGCGTCTCAGTGTCGACAAGCTCTACCGCGAGCGCCATTATGACGGATGCCCGACGTGGAGTATCGAGTCGTTCCGCGTAGTTGCTCATCGCGCGGACTGGTCTGATCCGATGTATCATCGCGGTGAAGCGGCCATGGATCGCGGTGATGTATCGACGGCACTTCGTGCCTGGTCTATCGCCGCGGAGGCCGGCATGGAAGAGGCACAGGACAATATCGCCTACTTCCTCGATCCCTATGTCCACGGCCCGCTTTCGGACCACGACCAGATCTTTTTGCGCACCGAGTCTCAGAGGGAGCCCTCGAGCTATGTGCATCGCATGGGTGAATTAGCGCACCACTATTGGACACTGAGTGCCAAGCAAGAAAGTGCTTATGCCAGGCTCATGCTGTGTGACTACTTGAAGCGGCACTCGCCGGACGATGTCCAAAGGGTAGCCACATGCTACAAGGCGATCGACAGCTACCATGCCCGTATGCGACTAGCGCAATGGCATCTCGAACGCGAGCGTGACTTTGTGCTCGCCAAGCAGGCCAGTGAACGTCGCCTACCTTTTGTGCAGCTAGGCGCCAACCCTGCCTGGCCCCAGATGGCCTCGTGCCTCCGTATCTACATGTATGCCTCAGCTGTGTGGGCCCTCATGACGGGCGACGCCTCAGCACAGCACTTGTTTGGCATCCACCGTATACCCCTCTCTTCGGACGTCGTGCTATTCACGACGGGCATCGTGGGCCTGGTTACGCTGGCGCTCGTTCGACGGCGTCTGCTTCGAGGCCTGCGCGACGTGCCACGTACCTAAGCGTGTCGGAGGCCCATGCGTAACCTACATAGTTCGGCCGAATGTACGAACACACCTGTCTCGCCAGCGTGGAGCACTAACATGGCACGCGTTCCTCATTCAACATGCATCGTAGCACACAGATGCTGGCGTGGGTGGCGTTCGTGGCTGCCGCGCTGGTCTTGCTTGCTTCGCCAAGCAGTGCGATCGGCGTAGTCAGTATCGACTATGGTACGGAATGGATCAAGGCTGCTCTGGTCAAGCCCGGCATGCCTTTTGATCTCGTGCTTGGCCGCGACTCGAAGCGCAAAGTGCAGGCAAGCGTCGCATTCAAGGGCAAGGTACCGACGGATGGTCGTCTTGAAAAGATGGAGCGCCTGCTTAGCTCGGACGCGTACGCATTTGCATCGCGCAGTCCGTTGCAGAGTTACCATGCCGCCAAGCTGCTCCTGGGCCAGACGTGCCGTGCCGATGGAAAAGACACGCCTGCCGTCGAATACTACCGCTCCGTACTCGGTAACCATGTGACGCAGCTGCCGGTAGGATATGAATCCGGTTCTACTTGCGTAATCATGCCCTCGCCTTCCACGCTGCCTACCACTTTCTGGCGGCCAGAAGAGATCGTCGGTATGCAGCTGGACCACATGCGTGAGTTGGCCGAGGAGACGTCCGGTGAACTTCTCAACATTGGTCGCAGCTTTTCGTCTATCTTTGATTCGGCACGCAACGGTCTCGATACCGTCATTACCGTGCCCATCTTTTACACCCTGCACGAGCGTCAGGCCCTGCTGGATGCGGCTGTGCTGGCAGGTTTCCGGCCGCAGCTGATCAGCGATGCGGCCGCTGCAGCTACGAGCTATGCCCACAGCCGCACGTTTGCCAAAAATGAACGCCACATCTTCTACGATGCCGGCTCCGGCTCGGTACGTGCGACGCTCGTGGAGATGGGCCCGTCGACGGACAGCACACGATCGGGTGCGAATCACGTCACAGTGCTTGATGCTGCCTGGGACCGCCTTGCTGGTGGTCTAGCTATGGATCTTGTTGTGCGCGATATGCTGGCGGACGCCTTTGACAAGGCGAACCCATCTGAGCCATCTGTGCGCCAGAATGCCCGGGCTATGGCTCGTCTTTTGCGTGAGGCGAACAAGATCAAACATGTACTGTCTGCCAATGCTGCAGCGAGCGCCAGCATCGAGAGTCTTGCCAACGACATCGATCTGCGTACCTCTATCGATCGCGAGGCCTTTGAGGCACGCATGCGCAGCGACGGCCTCATCCAACGCTTTGGCCAGCCGATCGATGAGCTGCTCACTCGCACCAAGACCTCATGGTCTGACATAACGTCCGTGGTCCTTGTGGGCGGTGCTTCGCGTGTGCCATCTGTGCACGCCGAGCTCCTCGCTCGCGGCGTGCCGCAGGAGAAGCTCGCTCAGAATGTGAATGCCGACGAGGCCGCTGTCCTAGGCGCCGCGTTGGCCGTGGCGAGTACACAGCCCCAGCTGCGCATGAAGCCTGTGGACGTGGTCGATGCGCACATGTACGCCATTCATGCGCATGTCCAGGGCCGCGATGAGCTCGTGTTCCCCGCTGGACCGTATGTCCCTGGCACGGAATGGAACCTGACGCTGCCGAACGTGCGCACGGACACGAGCATCGAGCTCTTCACGCCGACCAAGGAGCGTCTCGATGTAGGTGATGCCGGTGCACTCCAGCGTATCCGCTTTGAGGGCGTCGACCGCATTTTTGGTGAGCTGCGTGCGTTGGGCATCGATGTGCAGACGCTCCCGACGACGCTGAACGCTTCGATCCGGTCAGAGCCGTTTGGCACGTTCCTTGCCAGGTTCCCTCTCTTGACCATTGAGCCACCGACGCCGTTGCCCGAGGCGCTGCACACGTTCTTTGGTGTGAATGCAAGTGCGCCGAAGAACGAGACCAAGCCGCCAGCGCCGCGTCTCATTGATTTGTTCCCGAACTCGACGTTCCTTGGCCCGGTGCGCCCGCTCGCTGGCCTGGAAAAGGCGGGGTCGTTTGAGCGTCTGCGCCTCGTTGTACACGAGGCACGCCAACGTGCGCTGCGCGACACGGCGTTCAATGAGCTCGAGTCGACCGTCTACCGCGCTCGCGACATGATGCAGGACGACGCGCTTGCTGCCGCGCGTACGAACGATGAGGCCCAGCGTGTTCTCAGCAAGGCCGACGAACTTGGCACGTGGCTCACAACGGAGGCCGACGCGGCAGATGCCAAGACCATCCAAAAGAGGCAGCGCGAACTCGATGCACTCGTGAGCCCCATTAGCCGCCGCATGTCTGAAGCTGAACGCCGCCCGGCGATCGTAGCGGATATGCGCACCACGCTCCAGCGTGCGAGGACGTTTGTGGATGAGGCCAAGGCCAATCTGACGCAGGCGCTCGCGCAAAAATCCGCGAGCAAGTACACAGCCGCGGAGCTAGACACATTCGATGCGCAAATTCGCAAAGATGCTACCTGGCTTGAGGACGGCGTGCTTGCACAGGACAAGCGCAAGCTGCAGGAAGAGCCTGTGCTCTGGGTGAGCGATATTCTCGCTCGCGACCAAAAGCTCCAAGATACGGTCAAGCGTCTGAGCCGTCGTAGGATCCCCAAGACGCGACCGAAGAAGACGTCGAGCACAACATCGGCTGCGTCGTCCACGTCGACATCATCGACGACGTCCACGCCGGCGACCTCGTCGTCTCTTACGAGCTCGACGACTTCCACGGGGACCTCCACATCAAGCGGCCGACCCGTGCATGACGAGTTGTAGACCGATAGAAGCGTCGCTCGCGTCTCCACATCCAGCCCCTAGCTGTGACGATGAGCCATGGCCAAAATAGTGACATGCCGTATGGGCGAAGACAGGCGAAGCTTTCAGAGCGGTACATGCGCATGAGCGTAGAAGATGTACTGAAAGACCTGGATGTACCGTCGCTGGAGCAGGGCCTGGACACTGAAATGGTTCAAGCGCGTCAGCAAGAGCATGGCAAAAATGAGCTCGAGGCGAGTGAGCCAGACCCGCTGTGGCTTCGATGGCTGCAGCAGTTCAAAGAGCCGATGAATGCGCTGCTCATCGGTAGTGCTGTCGTGAGTCTGCTAGTAGGCGAAACGGATGATGCCGTTTGTATCACGCTAGCACTGGCGATTGTGATCACGGTGGGCATTGCCCAGGAGTACCGCTCGGAAAAGAGCCTCGAGGCCCTCAGCCACCTCGTTCCGCAAAAGTGCCAGGTCGTGCGTCATGGCACGATGCGCACTATTGACGCATCGGAGCTCGTGCCCGGCGACGTGATCAAGCTGCGCACGGGCGACCGGATTCCCGCTGATTTGCGCCTCGTCCACGTGTCGGATCTGGACGTGAACGAGAGTGCTCTGACGGGTGAGACAAGTGGCGTGCGCAAGACGACAGACGAAAACACGGAGGAGCCCACGAACCTCGCCTACATGGGCACACTGGTGCAGAAGGGCTCGGCCACGGGTGTGGTGTATGGCACAGGCGTGCATACCGAGTTTGGCGGCATCTTTGGCATGGTCGATACGGTCGACGAGCGGCAGACGCCCCTCCAGCTGAGTATGTCTGACCTCGCGCAGCGCCTCAGCATTCTCAGCCTGTGTCTTATTGCCGTTCTGCTGCTGGTGGGCGTGCTCCAGCGCAAGTCGTGGATCGAAATGTTCACGATGGCCGTGTCACTCGCCGTCGCTGCGATCCCCGAGGGACTGCCGATTGTCGTGACGGTGACGCTGGCGCTGGGTGCGCTGCAGATGTCGCGCCGTCATGCGATCGTCAAGCGCCTCCCGAGTGTCGAGACGCTTGGCTGCATGTCCGTCATTTGCTCCGACAAGACCGGCACGCTCACGACGGGCCACATGCGTATTGTGCAGCTGTACACGGTGCCCGACGGACTCGTGGACGCGCGTCCGCAGTCGCTCTCGCAAGCCATGACCCGTCACCTGCAGGCCGGCTTTTTCTGTAACAACGCCACACGCAATGAGCGCGGCGAGCTCATTGGCCAAGCGACGGAAGTCGCCATGGCCGAGGCCCCCGAGCTCATGGGTCTCTCGCTCGATCACAAGGACTGGACACGCACGAACGAGGTGCCCTTTGACTCAGACCGCAAGTTTATGGCCGTCACGGGCCAAGGCGATGCAGAGCGCACGCCTGGCTCGGCACAGCTCATGAAAGGCGCGCCAGAAGTCGTGCTCAAGCACTGCACCACGTACCTGGCCCAGCAACGCCCCCTGCAGCTGACCGAGCAGGTGCGCCAGGAGATCCTCCATGTGCTCTCCGACTGCACAGAGCGCGGTCTGCGTGTCCTTGCTACGGCCATGTCCACGCAGGGCCGGCACTATACGTTCTGTGGCTTGCAGGCCATGCAAGATCCGCCACGCGAGCAAGTGCATGATGCGATCCGCACGCTGCAACGTGCGCAGGTGAATGTCGTGATGATCACGGGCGATGCCGAGACGACCGCGCGTGCGATTGCGCAGCAGCTCGGCATTGCGTCGTCGCCCACGGTCATGACGGGTCCCACGATCGAGTCGCTCAGCGATCGCCAGCTCCAGGATCGTGTGCGACATGTGTCTGTGTTTGCGCGGACCAAGCCCGAGCACAAGCTGCGCATCGTCTCCGCCCTGCAGGCGAATCAAGAGGTGGTCGGGATGACCGGCGACGGCGTGAACGATGCGCCTGCGCTCAAGCTGGCCGAGGTCGGCATTGCGATGGGCTCAGGCACGGATGTAACGAAGGAGGCCGCCGACGTGATTCTGGTCGACGACAACTTTGCGACGATCATGGGCGCCGTGCGGGAGGGCAAGAGCATCTTTTACAATATCCAAAACTTTGTCACGTTCCAGCTGAGCACGAGCATCGCGGCTCTCGTCCTCATCTCGCTCAGCACGCTCCTGAAGCTGCACTTCCCCCTGAACGCCATGCAGATCCTCTTCATCAACATCCTCATGGACGGACCACCGAGCCAGAGCCTCGGTGTCGATCCAGCGCATGAAAGTGTCATGCAGCGCCCACCGCGTGCGAGAGACTCGCCCGTGCTCACGAAGCGCCTCTTTGGGCGCGTCGCGTTCACGGCCAGTGTCATGGTGACGCTCACGTACGTCGTGTTCCTCTCGGGCTACGTCTCTACGATGGAGAGCCGGCACGAGTCGACCATGACATTCACGTGCTTCGTGATGCTGGCCCTCGTATCGGCCATCCAAAACCGCGGGCTCTACACAGGCCTCTGGGAGAACCCGATGCTGCTGTGGACGACGGGCGGAAGCTTGGCGATGCAGCTTCTCATCGTGTACTTCGGCCCGCTCCAGCGCATCTTTTTGACAGACGCGCTCTCAGTGAACCATCTCCTGTACCTCCTCGGCATGTCCATCACTGGCTTCGGCATCCAAGAGTGCCGTCGCATATACGAACGATACCTCGATGACCATGCATCAGACACGATGGCCTGATCACGACAGCCGCCGCTTTTTGCGATCGACACACGCCTCACAAAACCACTCGCCCCGCGGCACGGCCTCCAGCGGTGGCGAGAGGCACGATAGGTGGTACGGATTCTCACAGCGATCGCACTCAAGGAGCGTCGCATCGTCATCCTCATTACTTTGCCGGCACACCATACACACGCTCGACGACTCGGGCACGGTCGGCGGGTAGCGCACCAGGTCCGCATACGCACCGTCGTCGTCCGGCTCGACCAGCCAGTACGACGTATGCCGCCCACTCGCCAGGCCCACGACACGCAGACCCCGCACCATGTCCAGCTCGGCTGGCACGGGCGGCGCCGTATGTGCGCCCAGCTCCGCATGCCACGCCTGCTCGCCCCACGCCCAGACACGCGATGATGCCAGGCACTGGAACGTATCTGCACCGGCCGCGACGCAGTGTACATCATAGTCGGCAAGCTCCTGTAGTGGCTTGTATATCAGGAACGACTGGTTCGGTCCCCCATCGCCCTTGGCACGCCATGTGCCGGCCACCCACAGGCGGTGGGCCTGGTCCACACACCATGTGCTTGTGCGGCCACATACGACACTCCGCACACGCTGGTGCTTGCGCACAAACTGTGGAATGCGCACAGGCGAACCCTGGTCCATCTGTGTTCCGCACCCAAGGCGCGACAAACTCGCCGTTCCCCACACGTAGACACACCCCTCGTGATCCAGCGCGGCTGCATGGCTCTCGCCACACGATACCCGCGCGATATTCACAAGCGGCGCGATACGCATAGGTTGCCATACACAGTCGTACACCAGCCGGCTCGGGCCTGTGTGCCGGTACATGCCGTCGCCCAAGACCCCCGACTCACACGAGCCCATACCATATACATGTCCCTCGCGCGTCACGACCAAACTCCATGCGCGGCCACACGCAGCATGCACTACGCCAAAAGGCATATCCACACGCTGGAACGGCGTCTCACGTGTATGCATGCCACACTCGCCATGCTCATGCGAACCTGCCGCATACACAGCACCTTGAGCCGTCACGAGCAGCGTGTGCGTCGCACCTGTGGCACCCGTCACAATCACGTCGTCAGCAGCCAGCGGCGGCTCAAAATCACGCTCACGATCAAGACGCCTCGCATGGTACAGCCATCCAGATCCACTCACACCACACTGGCCCTCACGGTTGCGGCCATACACGTACGCGTCACCCTCCACTGACAAGAACACAGCATGGTCGGCCACACATGACGTGAGAACCTCGCGCACACGAATATGACACATAGAACGCAACACATGTGGTGCAGCAAGGCACTCGCCGGCGCCCACGATATCGTGCCCCGCCTCGTCGGCGGCAACACGACCACACACCAGCACGCGACCCCACCCACGGCGGCTCATGGTGAGAGGACAACGCGTCGTGCCTCGGATTTCTCCCACGTGCTTCCTCCACACTTTCCGCCTTCATGGATCTCGCCGCGCCGGACGCTGCGCAGCGTGTGTGGCACGAGGTGCTGGGCCCCGAGGCCGGCTCACGAGAACAGTACGAAGCACGTATCCATGGGAAAAAGCTGCCACTCGCGAATATCGATCGCCCCGCGCCACCACCAGCCACACCGATGCTCCGGCATCAATATGCCAAGGCGATGCGCCGTGCCACACGTACACCTGCCGAGGCGAAACGGGCACGACGCCGGCCTGTCAGCACCCCATCGTTACCGCAGATCGAGCCGCTCGTCACATTGTGGACGAGCTATATCCGCGATGCTCTGGGGCTGCATGGTCTCACACGCACGTCGGCGAATCTTCGTCTGCAGTCCACCTCATACGTCACGTCGCTCCAAACCTCGCTGCTAAAAATGGACTGGACAGGCGCCCACGCCACAGGTACGTCGCCCTACACTCACTCGCAGTCATACGCTCATCACAACCGACGCACGTGCACATCAGTGGCATCATTGTCCAGGAAACCCAAGAAACGCTCCGTATCGTTACGGATGGCTCTATCAAATGTACGTACGCGCTACTGACCCATCAGGCATCCCCAAACGCAACACCGTGTTCCGCCTAGACCTGCCGCTGGACGACGGATACCTGGGCTGTGACGTGCACGGAAACCAAGTGCGATACACATTACCTACGAGAGTTACACGAAAGCACAAAGCCCGAAAAACGACGGAAATTTAGGCGTCCGCCTCCTTGCAAAGGTCCTTGGAGTTGGACACGTCCTTGGTCACAATCTTGACGCCACCATACTTGCTCAGACGCTCAGCCAGCACATCGCCACCGATCGTAGCGGGCGTCAGCACACCACCCTCTTGTCCCAGGGTCGACAGGCGCTGCTTCTCGAGTGCAATCGTCAGAGCCGTCTCGGAGATGAACATGGCCGTGCGCAGATAGCCAGGATCGCCCTTGACGCCGAATGTCGCCAGACCCACCGTCTTCTTATCGGTGCTGTAGGCCAGCGTACGCACATCTCCAAAGCCCTGGAGCTGCTTCTCCATCGGCGCACCCGTGCCCTGGGGCACGCGCTTCATCATGAAATCACCCACAAACGGCACATAGCTCACCAACCACGCAACGGTCATCATGATCGTCGATGTAATGTAGGCAGCCATGACCGACGGCACAATGAAGCCCTCCAGGTAGCGGAAGTGCGGGCCGTAGCTCGCCGGGTGATTCGCCTGTTGCAGCAGACCCCACGAGCGATTCGTGATACCCGTGTTGTGCGGCGTGAATAGCGTAAAGGCACCGTACTTGTTGAATTGCGGCATGAAGCGCTGCATCACCACCTGGGCCTTCTGCGAGCCGCGGATAGGACCCAGCTCGTACGCATCGTGGAAAGTAATGGGCGTCACCTTGGCCTGGCCGACCAGACTAGCAATCGTACCACCAGAGACAGAGCCCTTGACCAAGTAGCCACACAACGCATGGTCTACATCAGCCTTGCCACCACTGGCCTTGCGCACTTCTTGCACAGCCAAGTACGTGGTCAGGTCGAATGGCAGACTGTCAAAGCCTGACGAAGGCACAATGGCCGCATGCGTCCGCTTCGCAACGTCGTGCAGCTCACGCTGGATGCGTTTGTACACACTCGATTCGCCCGTCAGGTCGACGTAGCCCGTGCCGGCCTCAGCTGCGGCCTGTGCGAGTTCAAAGCCCTTGTACAAGGCGTATGGGCCAACCATGTTGATCACGACGCTCGTTTGCGCCACCATCGACTTGATACTGTCCATATCTTCAGCCGAGGCTTTGATCACACCGATGCTGTCCAGCCGCTCCTTGGACACGCCCGTGAGCTTGTCCATCACTCCGCGGATCTTGGCCTCGTTGCGGCCAGCAAAGGCGACCTTCGGCTGCTGGGGGTGCTCAGCAAGATACTGGGCGGCAAGACTACCCGTGAATCCCGAAGCACCATACAAAACCACATCGTACGCACGCGTTGTCATGATGAAAGTGGGTGGCAAAACTCCGCGGGCAGCCCGGCCCATGCGCACACCCCTCATCTCCACGGAGCAAGCATGTCACATGGGGATTACCTAAGACGTGACGCGTCCTGTCCAGTCTCGTGCTCGTTTTCCCTTGACGTTAAGATGGCGCTCAAAGTGCCGCGAGCAGGTGGACCAAGCCTGTTCAAAGATGGTTACAAGCAATTCCAGGGCATTGAAGAGGCTGTGTTACGGAATATCCAGGCCGTGAATGAGCTGTCGGACATTGTGCGCACTTCGTACGGCCCCAACGGGCGCAACAAAATGATTGTCAATCACCTCGGTCGTATTTTTGTGACGAGCGATGCCGCCACGATCATTCGAGAAATGGAAGTCGTGCACCCCGCCGCGAAGCTCCTTGTGTATGCGTCTCAGCAGCAGGAAGCGGAAATGGGCGATGGCACCAACTTTGTCATGATCCTCGCGGGCGAACTTTTGCGCCAAGCTGAAGTGCTCATTTCGCTGGGTCTGCACCCTACGGAGATTGTCCAGGGCTACGAACTTGCACGCGATCGTGCTCTTGAGATCCTTGATGACCTTTCGATCGCGACGCTGTCGTCGCCACCGACGCAAGAGTCGCTGGCCCTCGCCCTGCGTCCGACGCTGGCGTCGAAGCAGTACGGACACGAGGATATCCTAGCGCCGCTAGTCGCGCAGGCCGTGAGCATGGTCATTCCCTCGAGTACTGCGGCGTCGTCCACACTCCGCGACTTTAGTGTGGACAATGTGCGTGTCGTCAAGATCATGGGTAGCAGCTTGTCTCAGAGCCGTGTTGTTCGTGGCATGGTATTTGGTCGCGAGCCGGAAGGCAGCGTCAAGTCGGCCTCGGACGCCAAGGTCGCTGTGTTTTCATGTGGCCTAGATATCAGCCAAACTGAGACCAAGGGCACAGTGCTATTGCACAATGCTGAGGAGCTGAAGAACTTCTCACGTGGCGAAGAAATCCAGCTCGAACAGATGCTCAAAGAAATCGCTGATTCGGGCGTCAAGATTGTGGTGACACAGAGCTCGGTGGGTGAGTTGGCGCTGCATTACCTGAACCGCTTGGGTATTATGGTATGCCGTGTCCCGTCCAAGTTTGATCTGCAGCGCCTATGCCGCCTGCTGGGCGCTACGCCGCTGGCGCGTATCGGTGCGCCAATGCCCGAAGAGGCCGGCTTTGTTGACTCGGCCGTGACGACGGAGATCGGCGGTGACCGCGTCACCGTTTTCCGCCAGGAAGAACAGGGAAAGGGGGGCAAGTCGCAACCGCGTCTAGCGACGATCGTTCTGCGCGGTGCCACGACATCCATGCTGGATGATGCTGAGCGCACGATTGAGGATGGCGTGAACGCAGTCAAGTCCCTGACGCGTGACCCCCGCCTGGTGCCGGGCGCTGGTGCGACAGAAATTGAGCTGGCGCGGCAGATTGTGGCGTACGGCGAACGTACGCCTGGCTTGAACCAGCATGCGATTAAAAAGTATGGCGAAGCGCTGCAGGTGATTCCCCGCACGCTGGCCGAGACGTGTGGTCTGGACGCTACAGACGTCGTGAGCAAGCTGCATGCACAGCACGCTGCGAAGGAAAAGGCCGACACGGGCGTGGACGTGGAGAACGCTACGGACGGCACTATGTCGACGATCGATGCGCAGGTGTTTGACGTGCTTGTCGCCAAGCACTGGGCACTGCGGTACGCGACGAATGCGGCGATTGACGTGCTGCGTGTCGACTCGATCATCATGAGCAAGCCGGCAGGCATCAAGGCACCGGGCCGAAACCCCCACTGGGACGAGGACTAACCGCCATAGTGTCTATCTAGGGTATGATTCAGAGCCCGTACCGCTCTTCGAGGCGCTGGCAGATGACGGGCGGGAACTGCGCCTTGTGTGCGTCCCATTTGTCCCCGCTCATGTCCCGGAAGCCATACAGGATCTTGCGAAACTCGTTGTTGAGACGCTCGCTCGGTGCTGTCCAGCGCACGACGGCATTGCAAAAGTAGGCAAAGCCGGCGGTCGCACCGTTCGGATTCGCATGGATCATCATGCACAAGCCCAGAAAAGCCGATTCCTTTTCGTCGTTGTCCTTGATATCCCACAGAGCCTGGCACCACGGCTCCATGAACAGGGGCAGCTGAGGCGCCACGAGCGGCGTGGCCACGAGGCCTAGCCGACCGATCGTGACCGCGGCATTTTCCGACAGACTCTTCGCACACTTGGGATGCATCAAGACGGCCATGAGCTTCGACAGCAGCTCAGGCACCCACACTGGAAAGTCGGTATCGCTGTGGCATTGCAACGCAATCTCGCCGGCGGCCCACGTCGCATTGTTGCACACAGACAGCGCATCGTGCATCTGCTCGACACTGATGTGCGAGAGAACGACGGGCATGTACACCGTGAGGTATGGCTTGAGCTCAGAGAACGCATTGATCGCCAAGTCGCCCAACAACGCAAAAGCGGACTGCCGGACAGGCGGCTCAATGTGGGTGAGGCACGGCAGCAGCTGCGGCAGGATCAGGGGCTGGACGTGCGCCACGAGCTCCTGGCTCTGTGCACCCAGGCCTTGACACAGCCCACTGAGCAAATCGAGCGCGACAATCAAAAACGTCTGGTCCGGCACCTCGTCGTCGTCGTCGGTCAGTCCATGCATCATGGCTTGTTCATGCGCGCGCAGATTCTGGTGAATAATAGAAACACACCGCTGGTACACAGGTACAGCATGCGGCTGGAATCCGGCGCCCATGGCAATGGTCACAGACGCCATGCATTCGAGCAAAGGGATCAAGTCCGGATCTGCATCGTCGAGCGCTGCCCACTTGGCTGTGAGGGGCATCATGAGCATGTGGATGTACTCGGGCTCATTGAGAGCAGGCCCCACACTGTCAGCGAGCGTGCCGACCGCATCGTACAGGATCAGCATGTTCTTCTGGTGATATTTGTCAAAGGCCATGACCAACGCACGCAGCACAGGCGCGAGAAAAGGCGCCAGGGCCGGCCCAACCTCCTCTTCCAGCGTCGCAAAGGCACTGCAGCCTGCCTCCTGGACACGCTTGTTGTTGTCCAGCACCATGGCCAGCAGCCCTTCCAGCACCGGCACAAAGTACTGCTGCTGGTGCTCAGGTGCCTCACCGGCACACCACGACGAATAGCGGCCGAGTGTCCAGCAAGTGATGGAGCGCACCAGCGGCTGTGGATCCCGCAGCATGTTGACCAGGAGCGGAATCAGCGTCGGCAGGTGCGGCGTCATATCCTCAATACAGCCCTCGGCAATCGCTCCCAGGGCCAAAATACCCGCTTCCCGCTGGATCCAATCGTCACTGAACAGGCGGTCTTTGAGAAGGGGCAACAGATCAGGCAGAATCTCGTGGCGGAACTGCATCGCCAGCACATCCAACGCAGCCGCACAGCACTTGCGCAAATTCCAGCTGCCAGCTTCGTCATCCAAGTCGTCGTCCAGCTCGTCTTCGTCCCATTCGTCGTCGTCGTCGTCGTCAAAGTCGGCATCAATCGCCGCGCGCGACTTGTGCCCTGAGCCCTGTGCTTCGTCGTCCCGCTCACTGCGATGCATCGTGCCACCATAGTGCCGCGGACGGATATCTTCGGGCCGATCGGGCTCCGCTGCATCGTCCTGGATATCGCCCATCATCAGCAGAGACAGCTCGCTGTACACCATGCACTTGAGCAGCACGGGAATGATCCGCGGCAGGTTCGGCCGCAGCTGCTCCGACAGACGCGGCTCCTCGGCAAATTGGAGCCAGAACTCGGCCGCTTCCAGTGCCACATCCTCATCACTGTCCTGCGTCGAGTACAGCATATACTCCACGACACTGTTCATATCCGGCGCGAGCTTTTCGGGCCATGTGCTCAGCACGTACACGAGCGCCTTGCACACGAACTTGCGCACGACCGGCCGCTCATCCGTCGCACGCTGGAAGAGCACAGCCACGTACGCGTCCATGTTCGCACTCATGGACGGTGAGCCGATCTGGATGAACTGGTTCAAGCTATTCAGCGCATGGACACGTATGCGCGCGTCATCATGCGCCGTAGCGTGCAAGAGCTTCGGAATCAATACATCCAGGGGACGCATGCCCTGAATCTCGCAGGCATCGAGCTCTTCAGGCATATCTTCGCTGATTTTCGCAAATGTGCTGAGCGCCGCCTCGGCCTCGTTGAGGTTACTCGAGTCCATCGCCTGAGTGAGCGTCGACAGGCCATCGATCCAGTTCACCGGCTTGACGACCTGCATAAGCACAGCAATAATCTGCGTGGCCACATTCCGCAGCACGGTATCTGAGAACGACAGCGCCGGCAGAATCATGTGCTGGACGAATGCGAGCGATTCAGGCGACACGCGCGAGGCATTGAAGTACAGATGATTCTTGGCTAGCAAGCCAGCCACCGAGCGTGTCGACACCTCCTCGCCGGTCATCTGCACAAACACCAGCACGAGGTAGTTGAGGTAGTCCGGGATCTGGCTAATCGCATCAAGGCGATGGGCAATCCGGCGCTGCACTTCTCGTTCCGTGCTGGTCGACTGCCGGAACAGCTCGACAAGCTCGGCAAGCCCTTCCGGCTGCGGACTCCACGACGCAGCAGCCGTCGTCATTACGGTGGTCGCAGGATCCCTGATCGCCGCGGCCCCTCCGCAGCTGCGGCCGCGGTGTTGTCCTTCGTGATGTTATGTCATGCTTAGATCATCTTCTGGCAGGCGGTGCCTGGGCCCAGGGAGCCAGGCAAGCGACGCCTCCACGATGACGTCGGCCTACTTTGTGGGGCTCGACTTGTCGACGCAGGCACTCAAAGCGTCGCTGCTGGATGCGTCGCTTCGTGGCGTGGATGAAGTGAGTGTGCGCTTCGACGTCGACGTGCCTGAGTTTGGCACGAGCGGCGGCGTGCTGCGTCATGGCCACGCGCTGCTCGATGAGCCAGAGGCGGTGGCGGCGCCTGTCCACATGTACGTCGCGGCTATGGACGCACTATGGGACCGCATCGCGAAAAAGTGGCCCGTCGATCGCATTGTCGCTCTAAGTGCCGCTGGACAACAGCATGCATCGGTCTACTGGGCACAAGGCGCTACGGACCTGCTCCGCCACGTCGAGGCGCATGCCCCGCTTCGTCCTCAGCTGGCCGGCGCCTTTTCGCGCGCGATCGTGCCCAACTGGCAGGACGCCACGACCCTCGATGAGTGTGCCGAGCTCATGCAGTGGGCAGATACCACCGGTGGCATGTGCCAGGTCACAGGCAGCATGGCTCATACGCGCTTTACAGGCGCTCAGATTCTGCGGTGGCGCAGGCGTCACCCTGAGCAGTATGCACGAACGGAGCGCATCGCGCTCGTGAGCAACTTTGTCACGACGCTCCTGCTAGCCGGCGGCGCCGACGCGCGCATAGCGCCACTAGATCAGAGCGATGCGTGTGGCATGAACTTGTGGGATATGCGCACACGTACGTGGAGTGAGCCCCTGCTGGCCATGGTCGATGGTGCGCAAGCCGGTGCGTTGGAAGCGAAGCTGGGCCACGTTGTGCTGGATCCGCGTGTGCCTGTCGGACGCGTCGGCACATGGCTCCAGCGACGCTACGGCCTCTCATCCTCGTGTCTCGTGTGCCAGGCCACGGGCGATAATCCCGCGACGCTGCAGTGTCTGACACCACGGATGGGCGAGGCCGTCATCTCTCTCGGCACGTCGGACACGGTGTTGCTGCCCAGCCAGGTATATGCGCCGGATCCCACGTACCATATCTTTGCGCATCCGGTGACGACAGGCGAGGCGCACGGCACACCGCCGTACTTCCTCATGCTGGTGTACAAGAACGGATCGCTCGCGCGTGAATGGGTGCGTGATACGTATGCGGGCGGCACATGGGCCGGCTTTGACGCGGCACTGCAGTCGGCTGCCGAGCCGCTGCAGCATGGCACGGGCTTTTTCTGGCTGCGCCCGGAGATCATTCCCTGGCATGCGCGCGGCCTGCACCGATTCAACGAGCGTGACGAGCCGATCGAGGCGTTTGAGGACGCATCGTACCATGTGCCTGCGATCGTGCAGAGCCAGTGTCTGGCGTTCAAGACGCGCATCGATCGCGTCCTTCGCACGTCGCGTACGCCTCTGCAGCGCGTGTATGTCGTCGGTGGCGCAGCTGAGAACGAGCACGTGTGCCAGCTGCTCGCCGATGTGCTGGGCTGCGACGTGGCGAGGCCGCGCATCGTCGGCCGCTCTGCCGAGACAGGCCAGCGCGTGCCGTACAACTACTGCTCGGTCGGCGCCGCCTTCCGTGCTCGATGGGTATGGGCCGTGGCGCAGGGCGAGCATGCGCCGTTCGAGACGTGCATGACCGAAGCGCGGGGCGGTGAAGATGCATACGACATTGTGGCGCGGCCGAACCCGGCGCGGACCGAGGCCTTTGCGGCGTCCGTGCCGAGGTGGATGGCGCTGGAATCACGCGCCTATGCGGAGGGCATCGAGTAGGCGGTGCATCGCTTGGTTCTCGCCCCACGCGCGCTCCAGGCGCTCGATTTCGGTGCGGGTCTGGGTATGTAGCGCCTGCCACACGTCGCGCGTGTAGGCAAAGCTGTTCGTCACGTCCTGCATGTACGCGACGGCCTGCTGCTTGAGCGCGGGATCCTGCGTATGCTGCTGCAAAATCGTCGGCAGGGTGGCGTCCTTCGCTGCTCGCACGGCATGGATGAGGGGGAAGGAGAATTTGCCCTCGGTGATGTCGTCGCAGGCCGAGGGCGGCTGCAGATTGAGGTAGTCGTCGCGTATTTGGAATAGCAGGCCCAGCAGATTGGCGAGCGGCAGGAACGGCGCCGTGTCCGTGTCGGCTACGCTTTCCATCATGCAGAGGGCCACGCGGAACAGGCCGCCCGTCTTGTGGACGACCATGTCGACGTACTCGGACTCGGTGGGGCATGTCGCGTGCTCGCGCCAGTAGAGCTCTAGACCCTGGCCACGATGCAGCCACTCGAGCTCGCGTATGAGCGCCGGCAGGGCGCGTGGCTGCCAGTGTGCCATATCGCTCAGGACCTGGAAGTACGCGTAGTTGGCCGTATTGATCGTCTGCGCTATGCCAAACACCGTGTGCGCCGCAGGCGCACCACGGCGCATGTCAGAGGCATCTTCGACATCGTCGATCATTAGACTCGCATGGTGCAGACGCCGGATCAGGGCCTTGATGTGCGTCAGGGCCTCGCTCGCTACGCCGGGCATCCACACATGAAACGCATCCAGCAGGTGACTGCGGAACTCTTTGCCCGGCTGTGCGTCCAGGTACGCGTACGGCTCCATGATCATGGCTTCCTGCGCCGGCGTCCATGCCGGCCGGCCGCGCAGGTGCGCTGCGACAGGCGGCCACATACCAACTGCGCCGCCACACGCGGCGGACGAGGAGGCGTTCTTATCACGTGATAGGCCGAAAAAAGAGACGAGGGGCCACGACGCCGCCTTCTTGACGCGCGCCATGAGTGTCAACAGCCTGTTTGATACGCAGTTTGTGGTCAAGGAGATCGACCCGGATGGCAAGAAGTTTGACAGGGGTATGTGTGTGTGTGCGTGCGCTGACGCCAGTCTCGCGTGTGATTGCCACGTCGCCGACGCTCGACATGACGCTGTCGATCGATATTGCGACGGACATTTACCCCGTGCACGTCGGCCAGCAGCTGGCGTTCCTGCTCGTGTCGTCGCTGCGTCGCGACAAGGCGGAGAGCGACAGCGCAGCTGACCGCGATGCGTGGCGTCTCGACCAGGACGACACCTCGCTCGCGAGCGGGTACGACTATGTCATGTACGGCAAGATTTTCAAGTACGACGAGCGCAGTACCGAGCAGGTGTCTGTCTACGGCTCCTTTGGCGGCCTGCTGATGGCCCTCACCGGCTCGTTCCGCCATCTGAGCAAGATCACGGTCGGCGCGAACGTGTACCTCCTCCTGCGCTAGACCCCAGATACCCCATAGCCTCCTCCTTCCACGTGATCCGACACGGAGCCCTGCCCCTCTTTCCACGTCATGCCGCGCAGCGGACGTGGCCCGCCGCGGCGTGCGGCGCATGGCGCCTGGGTCGACGACGACGATGCGTGGGCGGCGACCTCGGACGACGACGAGTTTGTCGCGCGCATCGCCACCGAGCCCGTCGCCCTCTCCGCGCCGAGTCCGCCTGCGCCGCCTGCATGGACGCTCATGACGTCCGAGCCGCCGGCCGCCGAGCCTCTCGCGGCGCCGACGCGAAAGGCGTCTGGCGCGAGTGCCGCGATGCCTTCTACGGCGGCAGCCGCAGCGGCCGCGACAGCCGACCATGACGAACAGACCTTTAGCTGGGCCGAGCGCCACATGGCGCTCGGCTCGCCCCACCTCGGCGCGACGCCGCCGACCGTCTACCTCGAGGCCGTGGTGGAAGATCCGATGTTTCTCCTCTCCAAGTGCAGGGCACGTACGTATACCATGTCGCCGCCGTCGCCGTCGAAGGACGAGAGCGCGCCGCCGCCGCCGCCGACCGAGGATGTGGGCACCTGGATCGGCGCCGCGGCCTTTGATCCGCTCGCGACGATGAGCGATGGCGTCTTTACGACGCCGAGCCTGCCGGCGCCGCCGCCGCCGCCGCCGTCACCGCCCCGAGCGCCGGAAGCGCGTCTCGAGCGGCGCACATCCTCGCGCACGCTTCGCAACCGCCACCGACTCGTGCAGTGTCTGCAGAGCGAGCACATTGACATGGCGGTGCTGCGGTCGCTCGCGTGGAAGGGCGTGCCGCCTGACCTGCGTCCGATCGTGTGGCCGATCCTACTGGGCTACCTGCCGCCGAGCGCCGCGCTGCGCACCTCGACGCTCGCACGGAAGCGCGCCGAGTACGCGTCGGGCGTGGAGCGGGCGTTTCGACTCGAGTCGCTCGACCGCGCGGCATGGCACCAGATCCGCATCGACGTGCCGCGGACGAATCCGGGCCTGCGGCTGTGGCAGCAGGCGGAGACGCAGCGCGCGCTCGAGCGCATCCTGTACGTGTGGGCGATCCGGCATCCGGCGTCCGGGTATGTGCAGGGCATCAATGACCTCGTGACGCCGTTCTTTGAGGTGTTCTTGAGTGCGTACACAGACACGGACCCGGAGACGTTTGAGTTGGCGTCGCTGCCGCAGTACGTGCGCGAGGCGCTCGAGGCGGACACGTTCTGGTGCATGTCGCGCCTGCTGGACGGGATCCAGGACAACTACATCTTTGCGCAGCCGGGCATCCTGCGGCAGCTGAGCGTGATGAGCGACGTCGTCCAGCGCATGGATCCGGAGCTGCACGCGCACCTGGCCGAGCAGGGCGTCGAGTACATGCAGTTCTCGTTCCGCTGGATGAACTGCCTGCTGATGCGCGAGATGAGCGTCAAGAGCATCATCCGGATCTGGGACACGTACCTCGCCGAGGGCGCCGACTCGTTCGCGGGCTTCCATCCGTTCGTGTGTGCCGTATTTCTGCACCGGTGGCGCGACGCACTGCTCACTATGGACTTTCAGGGCATGATCATGTTTCTCCAGAGCCTGCCGACGCAGCACTGGTCCGACAAAGACGCCGAGATGCTCCTCAGCGAGGCGTTTATGTACAAGTCCCTGTTTGGCAATAGCGCGCACATAGGCAGCTAGTCGGCCGCCTCCTCCCACCATCCCTCGGTGCTTTTGGGCCGGCGCAGCGACGGCGTCCGCCGCGGCGCGTCGTGCTTCTTGACGCCGATCCCGAGCGACGCGTCCCACGCCTCCTTCTGCGTGCGGAACACGGCCATCGTCGCCTGCGCATCTTCCACGGGGCTGTGCGCCTCGTGCTTCGCCTGGATCTCAATGTCGAGGACGAGTCGCGCGAGCGTGCGCAGACCGGGCTGCTTGTTGCCCGCGAGCTCGCGCAGCGGCTGGAACGTCGACGTGTCGCGGATCTTCTGCCGCGGATGCGACAGCAGCAGCGCCTTGAGGTCGTTGTGGATCGCATGGCCCACCAAGACCCGGCCCTTGATGAGCTCCGCGACGCGCGCCTGCACCTCGGCCAGCGACGGCGCGTGCTTCAGGTCCGACGGCCGCACGCCCGACACCCACGTACGAAAATCCGTCACGCGCTCGCGCGGCCGCACAAACGTGTCGAGCACGACGTGGCCGTACCAGTTCACGATCGACACACGCGCCAGGTGCGAGCCCGTCCCGCGTGGTCCCACACCGACCATCTCGCAGTCGATCGCGAGGTAGTGGCCCGGCTCGCGCTTCGCCGCCGTCGGGTTGTATGGCTCGCCCAGCACGTCCCGCTTCCTCGCCTCCGCCGTCGCCCTCGACGGCGCCTCGCTCATGGCGAGCGCCAAGTCGCCCGGCGCCAGGTCTTCGGCGAACCACGGCAGCGCGTCCGTGGCGCTCGTCGACGCCGCCTCGGCCTTCGTGTGCAGCGAGCGTGTCGAGCGCTTTTTCCGCGGCCCCTGCATCTGCTGCTGCAGGGCCTTCCAATGGCTCCCAGCCGGGGCATCGGCCGTCATGATGGTGGAGTGTCGCCCCTTTTTTTCGCCTTCGCTCTTTGTCATCATGCTCCTCGGGTGGCGTTGGGGCCGGTGCCTGCCGCTCGGCCTGCGGACGCACACGACCAAGGCAGAGAATGTGCGTGTGATCTACCGCGGCGGGCCGTACATGCGCAAGCCGTACTTCTACGTGGCGGGCGCCTGCTTCGTGCTCGCGGGCCTCAACTTTGGCTTCTTCATCCGCGACTACTTCGTGTGGCCGCTGTTCCCGACCGACGGCGCCGTGCCGGAGCTCGCGCGCCCCAGCCTCCGGTACACGCTCGCGGCCGGCACCGTGCTGTTCGCGTCGCTGTGCGGCTGGTACTTTGTGTTTGCGCCGAGCCGGATGGTGACGCGGCTCACCGTGTACCCGGCGACGGGCCTGCTGGGCATCCGCACGGCCGCGCCGTCGCCGAGTCGGCTGCTGCCGCGCGCGTGGACGAGGCGGCCGTTCTTCGAGCGCGCCGGCACGGTGTCGGCGCACGACGCGCGGGAGCGCCTCGTGCCGCTGCGCGACGTGTACCGGCTGCAGGGCTCGGCAGAGGGCAGCGAAATGCAGGTGTGGGACGAGCTGCTGCAGGGCCCGCACCGGGACGCCGTGCCGCCGGCGATGCGCTCGCGACTCGCGCGCTTCAAGCTCGGCGCGTCCAAGTACGACCAGCAGGACATGCTCATGCTGCGCGTCGGCGCCTCGCGCCTCGCCTTCCAGCTCACCGCGCGCCCGGACGCCTCGAGTCTCGCGCCGGTGCCGCCGCCGCGCGGCCTGCGTGGCTGGTGGCAGCGTGCGCTGCGCGGCGCGACGGACTGGGACGC
>ERZ500978.69-NODE-69-length-78738-cov-6.269893_pt1 | contig 78738 bp, 36 predicted proteins | sample MGYA00248870_ERZ500978 | MGnify/ENA primary metagenome ERZ500978 (study PRJEB25958, sample SAMN03398513) | human skin metagenome | study: EMG produced TPA metagenomics assembly of the Human Skin Microbiome Metagenome (human skin metagenome) data set. | reverse complement strand
TGCACCGTGCAGCAAAAAAAAAAAAAAAATAAATTGCCGATTACGCTGCTATCACTCTATCTTCCTATCTGCAGATCATCCACATTATGAAAAATGATTTTGTCCAGTCATATGGCATTGTCGAAGGTATGGACAAATGTCCTCCACATTCATGATCGCCAGAGCCGAGTTGTTCTTCTACCAGTTGCCACCATGATTCCGAGCAGTCGGTCGTGGCGTCCTAGTTATGCCACGGCGGGTACTTTGAAGCGCATGGTGGCTCCGAGCGCTGCAGCTCGAGCGCCAAAGCCAATTTCGCGCATTGTTGTACCAACTCGTCCTCTCCATGCAGCGCCGGCACCGCCGCCAACACCTGCCACGTCAGCGGCGGCTCCCGAACACAAGCCGATGAAAATCGTCACAGCATATGCGTTTGCCGCCAAGCCAAGGGAAATGCAAGAAGAAGAAGAAGAAGCATCAAATGAGTCCTCTACTGCGGCTCAAGAGGACTTGCCAAGGAAACAGCGGAGGTCAGAATCTCGTGCGCCACTGCGTGGTGGCATCATTGCGAATAGCGAACTGGAGCTATGGCGGAAGAAAATGCTGAAAGGTGGCGATGCAGGTGAGGATGCACTATTTGTGACAAAATCAGCGGATCAATCGACCGTGCTTTTGGGTGTAGCCGATGGAGTCGGTGGCTGGAGTGACTCAGGCATTGATCCTGCACATTATTCAAATGCACTGCTGTACTCTGCGATGAAATATGCCGAATCACACCCGTCATTTCCGGTTCCCAAAGTCATTCTTGAGCATGCGTTTGAACAAGTTTCCAAAAATCCCGACATTCAGGCGGGTAGCTCAACAGCGTGTCTACTTCGTTTAGATGCCGTACAAGGCAAAGCTTCATGCGTGAATCTGGGAGACTCCGGATACCTGCATTTGCGCCCAGATCCTAAAAGCCCTGAAGGTCGCATGCAAGTGGTAAACAGTTCTGTACCTCAACTGTATGGATTCAACTGTCCATATCAGCTGGCCAAGGTTCCAGCGAGTATGGCGCAGCCGGGCTCATTGACGAACTATCCTGACGATGCTGCTGTGCAGGAGTTTGATCTTCAACGTGGTGATATGGTGCTTGTGATGACAGATGGGTTCTTGGACAATGTGCATTGCAAGTTACCACCGCGAGATGCACTGACGCCCGATGCACCGCGGCGACCAGAGTTGCTACAGCTGGTGGATATGCTACAAGACAAGCATCGTGAGCACTGGTCCGCTTGCAAGAAGCAGGGTGCAACGCTGGCGGACGAAAAGCAAGACTTTGCCAATGTGATGGCCTCGACATTGATGCAGTATGCTCGTTTGTGCCAAATGACAGAAGAGAAAGTAAGCCCGTTCCAGCTTGATGCTGCACGCCATGGTTTTCATTACCCTGGAGGAAAAATTGATGACATTGCGCTGATATGCGCTGCTACTGTTTAAATACACACATAGACTCTTTCTTCGCAGATCAGTGATGCAACTCTACCCGCTGACCCGGTTGCCATTCGCGCACGGCTTTCTCAATATTGGTCCAGTATCGCAACTGGACGGCGAGTTGTCGAATGCGATCCGTGTCGGTATGAGGCGCGGCGAAGGCCGCGTCCAGCTCGTGTAGCACGTCGCGTAGGTGCTCCTGGTTTGCAGCGCCGACTTGATCCACGGTAGCTTGGTCTTCTGCATCTTGGAGCGTTTCCTGAAGTTCCATCACCTCCATAAGCAAGGACGGGTCTTCTACCGACATGCCTTCTTCTACACTTTCGACGCCCGCACGTTGAAGCTAAGGGTCGACATCGACATATGTCAGTGGGATCATCACACACACACACACATTCATGATACGTACGAGGTAAAGAGCGCGGGAAAGTGGCTGATCAAGTGTTTCATAGGCTTTATTGACAATCGCACTTTGCTGGGCACCGAGTTGCTGCTCGTCTTGGTCCTTGTTTACAAGGCGATCGGGATGAGCAATGGCCATGGTGCGGCGCCACAAGGCTTTAAGCTCACGCTGATCAATTCTCCAGCCGTGTGCGGGCACAGTGTTGTACGGCATTCCAAGCACATCGTAAAAGTCTACACTAGCCGGCAGGGGTTGGAGTGCGTGACACTGTTGGCACTGAAGTGCAGCGGCCGTGTTGGTGGTCCCACACTTGTTGCATTGCTTCCCTGTTGCATAAGTGCGCACGATACCAGAGCACCGCGCCAGCTTAGTAGGCAAGGGCAAACTCAAAGCGCGCGGCTTTAGTGCAGCGCGAAGCCCCCAAAGTCGCATCCACATGGTGTGGCGCAAGAGCGATACGATTGTAGCGGATCGTCCCAGATTTAGGTTTTCTCTCCCAACCTTTTTCTCCCCCACAATATCGGTCCGTGCTGCAAGGCGCGCGCTGATTTCCCTTTGGCGAGCGACGCCCTCCTGCCTTGGAGGCCGGCCTTTGGTACGCTTTGCTCCACGTCCTAATTTTTTCTAAACACGCGTCGTGATGCTATAGCATGGCGCGTGCTGAGGCGTCCGAAGACCTTGGCGCGGCATACACACAGTATGTCTGGGCAAATGAGCCGGAAAATGCACTCGTATGCTGTGTGCGCCATGTGCAAGAGCTAGTGCGTGCATATCCACGATTCACGATCGAGCGCGATTTGCACATGTATTTCCATGGTCGATGGCCCTGTGTATATGTGGATCTCGTCGCTACGGTTGTTGGTGCGCTACAACGCGATGCATACGTCGAGTACATCATAGATGATGGGTCTGGCATTATCCATGTTCAATGTCGCGGACATGTGTCGATGAAAATGCTTGACTCCGTTCATGCAGGCATTGACTCGTGTTACGTACGCCCCATGCCGACACTGTACCACAATGTGGTCCTGTTTGATGTTGGCGACACTGTGCGAGTTCGTGCGCGGGTTTCGGAGCGCGCAGCTGGCGTTCAGATTTTGCAAGCTGTTGTGTTTGGTACGTGCTCATGCAACGCTTGGTGCATTTACAGACAGGTCAGGCAGAGGATGTAAATGAAGAACCGCGTCATCTGATACAAGCTCTGCGTTTCGCCCGCATGTACGATCGTATGCCACCACCCTGTGACACAAATGGCCCATGCAACCAGGAAACCAAGACGCCTATGTTGCCACCACCACCACCACCACTATTGTCAGATCCACTAGAACCACCAGAGCCACACGAACAAGGGCGACATCGGTACATACGACGACGGAAATCCCAACTACCGCCTACTTCTCGATCCCCGCAAATACCTCCTGTACAGCTAGAGTCATGTTCTTCAGTTCCAATTCAACCAACGCCATGCCTTGTACCATCCACACGATGCGCATCTCCTCAAGTCCTTCCAGTGCCACGTCAGCGCACGCATGCACCTGATCATGCCGTTCTATGCGCATCTATACCCAGGCAAATATCTGAAAGACCTGAACAAATGCCGTCTCCATTTGAATCTTTTTCCACACGGGCTTTCACGTATTATGTGTGGCTGTACTTGAACACAACCACTGAGCACGCTATACAGCAAGCCACGACACTCTCTCTCTCCAACGTGCCGGCCTTTTCGATCCCTACATTATCTCTGATTCTTGCCCAGCGAGCTGAGAGCATCGTGCGTGAGAAGCACCGCAAGCGCTCCCCACATACACCTGTTACACCCACAGTCGTTCAAGAAAAAGTCCATGAGCTCATACATAAAGCCTTACGCTCACTTGTCCGCCTCGGACGCGTAGTCCAACATGGCGTGACGTACCAGGTCGCATGTCCATATCTGGTTGCGTGCCACCTCGCCATAATGCTGCGCGTGGTAGTGCCACCAAGCAGAAGCACACGATGGACTTCGTTGGTACGCAAACGCATCCGTACTGCATCGCTCCAGCATCATTTGCTTCAAGCGGACGGCCGTTTCACGAACGTGCCACGTTCAACAGTTGAAGCGGCTCTACACATGATGGAAGCGAGGGGCCTTATTCGTGCTACGGACAGCCGCCATGCTGTCATCTATCAAGCTGCCGCGCTCACAGACATGCGAGCATGGACGAGGTGAAGTCGCGTGCGGCCGCCTGCAGCTGCTCAACTTCAGGCGGATTCGCAGCCGTCCAGTGCCGGACAGGTTCCGGAGCGCCAGCCTCGCTAGCAAGAAGCCGTGTGAAGTTTTGCAGTACTGCGAGCATTTCCGAGCGCGCAACGGTGCTCATAAGATCTGTCGTGTCTGCGTACAAGAGCGGCACGCGATCCATAAGCTCATGCGTTCGCACAGTGGCCTGCTGCAACGCGTGCCGCTCGGACGCTTCCAGTGACCCGGTATGTGCCTTGGCCAGAAGGGGTGGCAAGATCTGCGGGAGCGTCGCATAGTCCAGCAGGACGCGCCCGCCCTCATTCCAACCCTTGATTGGCACGGCTGAGCTGGCCTCTGCCTCGTCGGCAATGGGGCGGAAGAGGTCCACCAGCAGCTGCGTATCACCGCGCAAGAACGATTCCGCCGCTAGATGCCGCACGGCCACGGCATGTGCGCCAGACAGGTCACGAGCATGGCGTCGGCATTCGTATTCAGCGAAGTAGTCACTGCGCGCATGCGCTGCAAGAGCGCGGGCCTGCCATAGCCAAGTTTCGTCAACATGCAGAGTCGTTGTAAGAAAGGCAGAGTGCGCATCCAGGACATCCACATGTCTCGCCAGCAGTGCCTGCACTGCTTGCGCACGGACCTGGTCGTGCAGAAGGTGCAAAAGCACAAACACGGCCCAGTGCCATTCGCCAGTCTCTTCGAGCTGTGCCGCATACAGAGACGTGAGTCGGTCCTCGACGTGGGGGTCCATGCACGAACGAACACGCAATGCGCGAGACAAATACATGCACACATGCCATGGAAGGGTGTGATCCAAAGCGCTTTTGCCAAAGTTGCGTGCATCCAGTGCATGCTCCAACGGATATGTCGCATCGACATGCAGCTTGAGGAGCTCAAAAAGTGCATCGCGAGGAGCGCCGGCCTGTTGGATCAACTCGCGCTGCTTCAGCGCTCCTAGCTGTGCTTCTGCCTGGTACGTCGGCAGAGGCGGTACTGTCTCGCTAGGTGCATGCACTGCCGCCTCATAGCTCCGCACACTCGCCTCCAGCGGCGACTCCCACGGCGTGCCGTACCACACATGCAGTCCTAGAGCACGGCGCCAGTCCAGGCCACGTGCCATCGCAATGGTGCGTGCGTCTCGTGCACGTGCGCCAGACACCTGGGCACTCACGACCTGGCCAGCCAGTAGGGCGTATACGCGGAGCATGGCGTGATCGATGTCGGCATCGACGCCTTCGGCATGCCAGGTATCGAGCTGCTCCTGAATGTCGGCACGCACGTCCAAGGATCCACCGGCCTGAGCCACCAGGGTTGCGAGGCGCACATGCCCCGCCTCCAGTGCAGCCTCCGCCGCATGTTCTACCTGGTGACCGGTCAGGAGTGCAAAGACCAGGTCCGTCCGGCGCGATGCCGCGATGTGCGCACGTACGTCTGCCTGCACAGGTGCAGATACAACACGCTCGAGCCAGGAAGAAAATGCTGTCTTGCGTCTGCGCTGTAAAACGTGCTCATGCCAGGCGTCAGAAGCATCGTTGGGGAGTTTCAAGTCGACGGGGTCAAAGAGCACGCTCGCAAGGTGCCAGAGCTGGGCAGCGTATTGCTTGTCATCCGGTGCATAGTGTTTTGCAATGCTTGCGCACGTCGTGTTTGGTTGAAATGAAACGCGTGGAATGCTGCCTCCTTCGTTCGACGGCTCAATGTGTGTGCTGGCAAGTTGCAGTTCAAGCAGCTTGCGTGCTGTGCTGAGTGACGCAGCTTGTTCCGCTTCGTTCTTGTAAACGCGCATGCGATCCAGATACACCTGCGTCCAGCCGGGGCATGCAAGTCCGTGCAGTGTCCCGTTGTGCGCCAGCACTGCACCCCTGCATGCCCAGCCGATTCGGAAGCTCCGTGATAAAAACAGGCCTGGGTCGGCGCACAGCGACGTGTCAAGGGCCGACAGGCTCGACTCGACACGCGCGACCGGCACGCGGTCATGCACCGGTGGCTCTTCTATCGGAGGCATGTCAGTGACGTCGGCAGGGCCGGCGTCTGTAACGGCTGCTGCTGCTGCAACAGGTTCTTGTGCCTCGTCGACGTCCGCGTTGACGCCATCGTCGTTGCTAACGTTCGCGCTGGTGCGACCCTGCATCAACTGCGACGTGTGGCGCAATGGCAGCTGGGCCGAGGGACCACTAAGCTTTACGCCCCCGACAGGTCCTGGCGTCGGAGGCGCCTGCCCAAAAAAACTCGCCCGCATCACTTGGACTTTCCGTGCGTCTGGCACGCCGGGGGTGAGCCGCGAGGCAGCGGCAGGGGTCATGGAGCGCCGTGCCAGTGCAGGAACAGGCTCATCGCGGATCGTCGGAACCCATACATCGTAGTCTGTCATAGGCTGCTCATCCTCATCCTCATCACCGCTCATGAGCTCGCTCTCCCGCATCGCGCTAGAGCCGCTGTCATCACTTTCCTCGCCAAGCTTCATGGGCGGCGGCTCATCCTCGTCGTCCACATTGTCTGCATCGCGCATGCCAACACGCGTGTGTGCGGGCATATCGACGTCAGCGTCATCGTCGTCTTCATCCGACTCGTCCAAGCCATAGCGCGAGAAGTGCTGCACCTCAAACGTCCATGTGCCAGTCAGTGCGTCATACGACACAAAGTCCGTTTCCTTCTTGTTCCGCAGCTTGTTGATGTGCTGCTTGACCCGTGGGTGCGACTCGTCACGCAATGGCTCGCGAGTTGCTCGGTCAACGGGCCAGCATCCCTCCAAACTTACGCGGGCCGGCACGTTCAAACCTGTACCCAGAGGTGCTTTCGGCACTGGCACATAGTTCGGCAAAAGACCATCTAGGGGTACATCAGACTCCAAGTCCTCTTCTTGTGGGTACACGAAACACTCTTTCATACGAAGCTGGACGACGCCTCCGGCAATGAAGCTGAGATTCGGCACGGTTGTGAGATCGACGTGCTTGAGGAATGCCAAACGCCCAAAACCAATGCGGCCCACGACAAAGTGCTCCACATGAGACAAGTCGTCAAATCGCATGCTACGCAACGCCGGTAGCGACGGCTCCGTGTAATAGTCGCCGTGTTGCAACGGTCGTGCGCTCTTACCCCTGGGCGCCGGTGATGCCGTATATGACGGTTCACGCACTGGCAGCACAAGCGACGAGTCCGCCTCGGCCCCTGTTCCGCTAAGGCTGCTGGTATTACCGGTACCAGCACCGCCGGCGATCGAGTCGCCTCCAAAAGCGCCTCCACTGCCACTGAGCACTTTCTCAACAGCAGGTGAGAATCGAGCCCGTGGCGGTACCGAAGCACGTGGCGTACCTTCTCGCAACATACTGGGCGAGCGGGACAAGCTCGTATCGCCATCGAGGACGAGTCGCTTGGAGGTTGACCGAGGAATAAACGCCTGGGGCGACAGCGCCACAGCGTCACTGGGCTGACGGAACAAGCCTACACTTCCTGCACGCACAGGCGTGGCGCGATCACTTGGAGTGCCTTCTCGTATGCTGCGTGACATATCAAGGCCAGGTGTTGAGCCACGCAAACGCGTCACACGCACAGCATTGCGCGGCGAAGAGCGAAACGGAGATACGAGAGGCGGCTTGTTCTTCGGCGCCACATTGAACGGCAACGGCGATTGACTTGCCGCTGGTGCCCCCGCGACATTTGCCAAAAGAGCATCTGTGCCATATGGGTTAGTCGTGAGGGATGGCGGCTGCAATGGCTGTGCGGATGCACCTGTCATAGTCGGCATAGACGCGCCCAGTGGCTTTGCTCCACCGAACAAACTGCTGCCTGTATTAGCAGACGGAACAGCAGGCTGGCTTTGTCCAAAGAGCGATGGCCCTGTCGATGACGGTGCTGGCTGGCTCTGACCAAAGAGACCACCGCCGGCGCCGCCACCTGTGGTGGAAGGCGCAGATCCAGCAGCACCTGCGCCAGATCCAGAGCCGAAGCTGAAGCCAGTGCCAGATCCAGCGCCGGTACCGGTGCCGGCACCAGCGCCCGTGCCTAGGCCAGTGCCTGATGAACCAGCCGAGCCAAAGGAAAATGTTGGCTTCGGCGCACTGCTACCAAACAGGCCACCGCCTGAGGGCTGTGATGCTGGCGGTTGCGTCGAAGTCTGGCCACCAAATAGCGAGGATGTACCACCAGTAGATGCACTTGGCTGTGTTGCGGAAGATGCGGGATTTCCAAAGAGCGACGTGCCGGCGGGCTTTGCACCGAAGAGGCCACCGCCGATGCCGCCACTAGTGCCCGTGTTTGTGGCCGCCGAGCCGAAACCGGTGGTGCCCGGCTGCTGTGCAGAGGCATTCGGCTGGCCGAAACTAAAACCTGTCCCGGTGGATGTCGGCGGCTTGGCACCGAAAAGACCACCGCCACCAGTCGTCGAAGCAGGCGCACCAAAGCCGGTTGTAGCTGAAGGTTGCGTCGAAGAAGTATTGTTTGGGTTGGAGCCGAACGAACCGAAAGAAAAGGCAGGCTTGTTCTGCTGTGCGCTGGTCGCAGCATTGTTACCAGCTGCTCCAAAAGAGCCGAACGTCGTTGATGGCTGCGTCGTAGCAGATGAGCCAAATAGGCCACCACCTGGCTTGGGTTGCGTGCTTGCATTATTGGCATTCGCAGAGCCAAATGAAAAGCCGCCGCCAGTTCCAAACGCATTCGTCGCGCCAGGCTGAGATGTAGACGTTGAGCCGAACGAGAAGCCTGTCGATGGCTGTGATGGCTGCTGAGGTGTTGAAGTGGATCCAAAGCCACCAAAGAGCGGTTTGGGCTGCGTGTTTTGAGCTTGGTTATTCGCAGTCCCGAAGCTGAATCCTGTCGATGGCTGCGTGCTTGCTTGATTGTTGTTCGCGCCAAACATGAACCCACCACCTGTCGCCGGCTGCGTCATGCTCGAGTTACCAAAGAGACCGCCGCCAGTGCCAGAGGTCTGATTGTTTTGTCCAAATAGCGGCGTCGATGTCGAGGAGCCAAATGCACTGGGCTTGTTCGCATTCGCACCAAACAGTCCCGATGACCCACCCGTGTTGGAAGCACCGAATAAAGACGTGGAGCCCATCTGGTTGTTGTTCTGCTGGCCAAACAAACCGGTACCTGACGCCTGTCCGAACGCAGGTGTCGTTTGCGCCTGTGGCTGCCCGAACGCATTGGTACCCATGCTAGACTGCGAGCCAAATCCAAAAGCAGGCGTCGTGGTAGGTGCTGTGGTGCTGGCTCCCAACGACGATGGATTCGGCCCAGCGGTCCCCTTGCCGCGGCCCTGCTGGTAGTCCATCAAGCGAAGCTCTTCTGGACTGATGTTTTGATACGCAGGCATCGATGTTAGTGACTGGTGTACTTCAAATGTTTTGGCATGTGCTTTGGGCTCATTCGGCGTCATGTCCTCACGAAACGGCGTGTATGGAACAGTTGCTGAGCCTTGCGTGATGGCCTGGTGCGCCGGCATACCCGAGCCAAAAGCGCCGAACGTCGAGGGTTGCATTGCTGCAGGCTGTTGTCCAAAGAATGAGGTCGTGGTGTTGTTCTGTCCAAACGCCGAGCCAGGCTGGACAGACCCGAACGCACTTGTACCTGGCTGCTGTGGTTGCTGCACGGGCGTCGATGCTGCGCCGAATCCGAATGTTGTACTTGGCTGCGCGGACGCACCAAAAGAGCCAAACCCAGTGGTTGCGGGCTTTGGTGCGCCAAAGGTGCTTGTAGACGATTGATTGAATGAAAATGGCGTCACTTGCGGCTGCTGCGCCGACGCCGTCGTGCCGAAGGCTGGCGTCTGTGTCGTGGCGCCGAAGGCTGGTGTCGCGCCTGTCTGGGCTGGCTGACCGAAAGCCGGTGCACCAAATGCGCCGCTGCCTGTGCCGGCAGCTCCCGTGGTAGCTGCTGGCTGGCCAAACAAACCGCCTGTGGCGGGCTGCGATGCATTGTTCACACCTTGTTGATTCTGCTGACCGAAGCCACCAAATGAAGAAGCCCCGAACATCCTTAGGTGTGAGTCGATTTGAGGCTCTCACACAGCGCGCGCCACGTTGTTGAAAGCGCTAAGATGTCTTGTAAAGTCCAACCAAAGACGGTTCAACAGACACGCGATTGACGGCCCGTGGAAGAGATTGGTCGACCGCCTGTGCTTTTGACCCACTGACCTGACTTGCCTGCGTCTCAGCCAGCCGCCGCTTTACTTTCTGAACTGACACGCACGTGACTATATGAACGCGCTACGCGCGACTTGCCAAGTGATCTAGCTCCACTTCGTGTGCGCGTGCAAGGCTAGGAAACCATTGTTCCTGCCGTTTCAACATGTTGAGAATAAAAACCATTTTGCAAAACTAACCAGGGACACCAATCTACCAAGATAAGCACCAGTTCGATGCGCAACCTGTGTGAGCATACGAAGGATAAGTGAAAAAACATCATGCGTGATCATTACTCGCGCCAATGAGTGTGCATCGAGGGTCCAGAGATTCCATTCCACAGCGCCAACTAGGAGAGAATCATCAATGGGAGACCCCGATGCGATGCACGCAGGCCACTAGGCACCATACCCTTTCCATTCGCACAAGTATACTGAAGAAGGAAGAAGAAAAAAAAAAAAAGACATATAAAAAGGTAGTGGAAGAAGAGATGACATGTAGATCCAACAACATCAAGCATGCATGCTACACCCAGATGCGTAGTTTGGCATCATGCGTGTCTAAAAGTTGTAGGGCGGACACTCAACCCACTGGTCACCGAGCATCTCGCGGGTACGCGTCTGGTCAAAGTGCGGTAAGTGGGCAAGCTGGCCCTTGGCGATGAAGTGACGAAGAGGAGTCAATGGATTCGTCGAGTGTGGGTTGCTAGCCTCCTTGTAGACGGCATCGACCCAGTCGTCGTGAGGCACGATCTTCGGCTTTGTCTCGCCAGGACGAGTGGGCACGTTGTCCATGCGCACCAGGCGATCATTGCGGATGTGGAAGGCGTTGTAGCCACTTTGCCACGTGCGTGGCGTGGACATAAGCTTGCCGAGGATCTCGGAGAACCAGTCAGCAGGCGTCTCGGTGAAAGCACTCGACTGCGAGTCAGGCGCACAGCCAAGCTGCCGGCAACCATTGTACATGCGCCAGAGGAAACTGTCCTCGTTTGGTACGTATGTGGAGCGAGCGTTACCGCCCAATGCACCAGGCCGCACGGTGACAACAGGTACACCACGCTTCTTTGCACGCTCACACAGCTGCTCGGCCACCCACTTCGACTGCGAGTATCCATTGAAGAGACCCGTGCGAAGCTCGTCAAGATCCACATCTTCGTTTACGACCTCGTCATTCACCTTCTTGTCCGAGAATGTGAGCCACATGTTCGTTGAGCCAATGTTCAGCACGGCCTTGACCTTCTGCTCAGAGGCAAGACGCAGCACCTCACGAGTTGAAATTACATTATCGCCGACGATTGTCTGGTAGCCCATGAGATGATCAGCCTTACCGCCTGCGTGGACGATCAGATCAAGCTCACTAGCGAGGCGTGCGTACTCCGCATTCGAAATTCCAAGCTTCGGTTTGCTAGCGTCACCCAGCACGGTCTTGACACGGTCCATGTGTTTCAGCGTCTTGAGATGTCGCTTCGTCGCCACGTCCTTGATGCGGTCCATGCCACCTTCTACCGAACCACGCACAAGAGCAGTCACCTGTGCCCGAGGGAACGACTCCAGTACAGCTTCCAGCACTGTGGCACCCATAAAGCCCGTCGCACCGGTCACAAGGATACGGAGCTCACTCTCGGGCTGCATGACCTTGGCATCAAATGGCACAAGACCCAAGAGCGAAGGCGGCAGGTCGTCGAGCTTCTCCGGCTCCGATGCATAGTCAAAGTCCTTGAGGGCACTGACGTCAATCTTATTAGAAGCAGCAACGTTTGCCTTGCCATCCTGCGGCTTGGCCGCGGCGCTTGAGGGTGTGGACGGTTTCGATTTCTTGGTCGGTGCAGCTGCAGCTTCCCCTTCACCCCTGTCGTCTCCTTGCGACTCGGCGACGATCTGGCGGAGCGAGTCCACCGACACAGGGCCGAGAAGTTGGAGCTGCGTCACGGTCGTGCCGTACTCGGCAAGAAGAATTGCACTGAGCTTCGACGCTGAAAGCGAGTCGAGACCAAGCGTCGACAAGAACATCGTGTCGTCGACTGTAGCAATGTCGACATTCAATAGCTTGCCGAGCAAGACGCCGACAGGGTCAGCACCTTCCTCTTCGTCTTCGTCATTGTCGCCTTCGTCGTCGTGGTGCTCAATTAGGTGCGAAATGCTCCAGGCATTTGCGGGGGAGATTTCCTGCATGATTTCCCAGTCCATCGTCTGAATAAAGTAGCCCTCGTGGTTCGAGCCACCCATCATGCAACGACCAAGGGCCTGTGCAATGTATTCACATAGCTCACGCGACGTGCAGGCAAGCGCGTCCATGATCTTGAGTGCTGCATTGTTCGATCGCGCACGCATCTCCGCATAAACACCAATGTCAGAAATGGCCGGCACCGCATATGACACGACATTCTTGTGCTCGCGCGCGTAGCGGTTGAAGTATGCCTGAGCAGCGTTGTAGTTTGTCTGACCCGGGTTGAAGAACAGCGCCGCTGTCGACGAAAACAGGAACAAGAAGTCGAGGTTGTTCACGTTGATGGTTCGCTCAAGCACCTTGAGAGCGCCCACCTTGGAATTCATGACGGTCTCGAACTTCTCCTTGTCCATGTTCATGAATTGGTCATCGCGTAGGACAACCGACATAAGGAACACACCGCCAACGGGGCCAAGCGAGTTGGCCGTGGCCATCACGTCCTTCATGGCCTCGGGCTTGAGGGCATCGGCTGCCATGATCTTGATCGTCACGTGAGGGAACGCAGGGTCACGCACAAGACGCTCGAGAGCAAGACGGTCAGAGCGGCTGATCTGGCCACGGCGACCGGTGACGACGATGTTGCGTGCGCCGTAATTGATGAGGAACTGCACAAGACGTGGACCAAGACCACCACAACCGCCGACCAGTACGTATGATTTGCGTGGGTCGTATGTCTTGTTCGGGTTCCACAGGAGCTGCTTCTTTGTCGGCATACAGCACTCCGATAGATCCGTGACAATCTTGCCGATGTGTTTGCCTGACTCCATCAGCTCGTACGAGCGCAGCAAGCCCTCCACGCCATTGAATGCATGGTTGTAAATGCATTTGAAAGGCGCTGCGCGGTGCACATCTGCAATCTCATCGAGCAGCGATGCCATGCGCGTCGGCGCATACCTACCAAGCAAGCCCAACTCCACGGCGATGTAGTTGATCGCCTTGAGGAAGCCGCTCATTGACATTGGGTTGCCAGCCAGATGGTCTCGCTTCGAAATGTCTACGAAGCGACCGAGATGAGCAAGCACATCGATACCAGCTTGAAGCGCGGCGCCCTGCAGCGAATTCAATACGACGTCGAAGCCCTGCTTGCCGCGCTTAGCGAGCCAGTCACGGCTGCCTTGCGTCCACTCAGCCACCGAACGCGAGTTGGCCATGTTCTCGTACGGCACACCCAGGTGGTTATGAATGTAGTCGCGCTTCTCCTTCGAAGAGACCGTGCAGAAGACTTCGAGGCCATGACGCTTCGCGATCTGAATAGCGCATAGACCCACACCACCAGCAGCAGCATGGATGAGGATCGTTTCGCCTGCGCGAATCTGCGCAAGCTGTACAAGACCATGCCAGACAGTGCCGTAAGCGATTGGGAATGCGGCGGCCTGGAGGGGCGTCATGTTTTCTGGCACTTTTGTCACCGCGTACTCGGACGCAGTGGCAACGATACCTTCACGCACACCGCCCGAGGTACCCATGACTCGGTCGCCCACGCGCACACGCGTCACGGCTGCACCTACTTCGCGTACAATACCAGAAAACTCTGAGAGGCAGTCTTCGGCGGGCAGCAGGCCGATCGCCGACAGCACATTCTTAAAGTTAAGTGCAACCGCGTCAGTTTGCACAATGATATCATGGTCGGACGGATTCGGTGGGAAGTGTGCGTGTGCAGCGAGCGCGTGCACGCTTGGCGTCTCACCCTCAATCAGCTCCAGCACCCAGTCGTGGCCCGTGAATTCGGTCGGGTGCATGTCCGGCAGTTTCACGAGTCGACGACCGTACAGACGGCCATTGCGGATCACATTGAACATCTCCAACGAGCCCTCCTCTTCACGCTCATGCAACATGTCGATAAGACCATCGCGCTGGGCGCGCGTCATCGATGGGTCTACAGCGACGTAGATGCCCTTGATTGTCATGAACTCGTTTGTGACCGTGCCGGCAATGCCCATCGCACATGCGCCTTCGACCGTATCGTCGGTAATGATCCACAGCTTTCCGACAGGGGTGTCGCTCTTGAAGTGTTCACGCACAGCCTGCGGGATCAGGTGCTCGTTGCCGAACTGGTGATAGAACAAAAGCTCGTCGTCAGCCAAAGCACGCGTCATGCTCGTCGGGTCGCCAACCTCCTTCGTAGGGATCGTCGGGATCGCCGGCCATGCGTTCTCATCGCGCCGCATGTAGCCAAGCGAGAAGATCGGACTTACACCGAATGGCTGCAGGTCTAGGGCGGCAAGCGACGACGGTGCGTCCTTGTAGAAGAGCTTGCCCACGGGTGTCGATGCCTTCACTTCAACATACATAGCCAAGGCACCGGGCACCAGGAGATTCTCGACCGCCTGCATTGTCGACTTGATGTCGGTTGTTTCATTCAGCACATCACAGACCACGGCAATCTCAAACGAGGCAGGGATCGTGCGCTCTGAATCTTCGATTGCCTGCTTCACGTCGTAAGGGCCTGTGAGGAATGCGTCCGTGCCGCGAAGCGCATTGGCGACGTTCAGACGCACCACGTCCACATAGATGCCCAAGCGCTGCATCGCTGTGACCAGCGGCTGCATGCTGATCTTGCGGTGGCGCGCGTACACCTCAATAACACGGAACACGCGGCGAGGTGTGCGGAGTGAAGACTCGATCAGCTTCTCTGCAAGCCTGTTGAGGCCCTCGCCCAGCTCTAGCGATACACCCGGCAAGTCAAAGAACTCGTCGCGAAGCTCCGATCCGATCACCGAGTCGCGCTCGAGCGCCTTTGCCACCACGCCCGAGTCGTCGTTCGCTGCCATATTATCCACGAATTTGGACGTGAGGCTCGTTTCCATTGCACAGCTCTCCATGAGTGAGGGATCCGCGTCAAATGCACGCGGCTCCCAGCTTTCACTGTATCCCTCACGGTTACGGGCCGTGTCCTTGATACGCTTGCACTCAAGACCCTTGAGGAACGCAAGTGTCTTGCCTGTGTCGCGGTCGAACATCAAGACATTGTGCTTGATGTCAGTGTCGTTACTAATGAGCGTCTGCACATGAAGAACAATGCGCTTGACCTGGCGGATCTCTTCCGCCGTAGCGCGAACCGACAGGATGTCCAGCAAGTTTGGCAAGAAAGCGTCGACGCCGAGCTTCTGACCATCAAACGGCAGGGCAGGAATCCACGTGCACAGGAATGCCGAGTCCAGCAATCCTGGGTGGAACACCATACCATATGTCTCCCGCGACGACCACAGGTCACTCGGCACATCGACAAACGCTAGGTAGTCATCTTCGCGCTTCGTCGACCCACGCACTTCGTTGATCAGTCCGAAAGCGCCTGTGTGCATCGAGCCGTTCGGACGGAGCCGCTGGTAGAACGTTTCGCCGTCCATGACAATGTCAAAGTCCTCGATCCAGTTCTTGCCGAATAGCTCTGAAATGTTCGATGGACCGATGGGGGTGCTTTCTGGCGACATGTGGCCCGATGCATGCAGCTGGTCGAACACAATACCGCCGTCATCGACAGATCCCTTGGCTGACGAGCGGAACTCCCAACCGTTGTTCACGCCCGTGAGCTTGAATTGCGCGTACTTTGGCGCTCCGTCTTCTTCCAGCACAAAAGCACGTAGGATGCGCATATTCGTGATCGTACGTGCACCATTTTCAAGCGCCGCTTCCGCATATCCAGCTCCAGGGAACACGATGGTACCACGAATCTTGTGGCCCTTTGTCCATGAATGCGTCTGCGCATTAATACGGAATGCTTTCGCACTGAGCGGAGGCATCGGCGGACGGCACCGCAAGTGTTCGGGGAAGCTCGTCTCATGCGGCACACGCTTGAGCGGCAGGAACGGGTATGCCGGCAAGTTCGACAGCGTCGAATTCACACCCATCGGCCGGTCAATAAATTGATCGCCGTACAACTTGTACAGCACAAAGTCACGCACACCTGCCTGCAGCGCCGTACCGACAGCCGTGAGGAACTGCGTAATTTCCACCTGCATCTCGCGAGTCTCGCCCTTCTTCACATTCATCCGACGCGCTGAGGCAACGATCGTCGTGCGCTCAGCGTCAGCTGCACGCAAGATCTCGTCCATGTATGAGCCCAACACAGTGTGCGGCGCCACTTCAATAATCAGCAAACCACGGTCCTGGCTCTTGCGGTACTCATTGAGGGCCTCAATCGACTCTCGGAACAAAACGGGCTGACTCACATTCTTCCAGCAGTATTGCGCATCGAGCTTTTCACCCACTTCGTGCATGCGTCCATCGACAGTCGAAATAAAGCGCGTAGTTGGAATGTTGACATCTGCATCGATAACCGGATACACTTCTTTCAAGAACGGCTCGCCGCAAGGTGCCACCATCGGCGAGTGGTATGGGCCACCCACACGCAGGAGTCGTGCAAACACACCGTTCGCTTCACAGTCTTTGACGACGGCATTGAGCAAGTTCGTCTTGCCCGACACAGCACAGGCGTTCGTCGAGTTCGATGCAGATACCCACAGCCCCGTTTCCTCTTGGTGGTCTTTCATGATGCGCTCAATGAGTTTCTGAGCCTCTTGACGACTCAAACCAAGCGCAGCCATCTGACCGTCAACCGTGTCGAGTAGAGTCAGCGCGTTCGAGCGAGCGATGGCCGTGCGAATGGCTTTCTCGTGCGATAGGGCACCCGAAGCGTACATCGCAGCAATTTCACCGACCGAATGGCCCATAACCACGTCTGGCTTGACTCCCAAGTCAACCCAGAGATCGAACAGGGCAATCTGGAAGATGGTAATCGCGATAACAATGCACTCCACCTTCCAGTCACCGGTCTCGGTCTTGGCAACCTTTCCTTCAGCCTCCGGATTAAACAAACCATACTCTTCCTGGAAGTTTTTCCTGTGGAATTTCGCAACCATTTCGAAACTGGCATTCACCGAGTTCCGGAATGCCGCGAACCGCATGTAGAGGTGACGACCCATGTCTTCATGCTGAGGACCTTGACCACAGAACACAAACGCCTTGATTGGGTTCAAGTCTGGGGTTGAGGTCACGACAGTGTCAGAGAACGAGAGCGAGTCATTCAAAGAGCCAACAGCAAATGCCAGGTTCGGGTGACCACGCGCGCGTTCTGTCATCGTGCGAGCAAGTAGCGATGCCGATAGCGGATCCTTCGTTTCCGCCCAGGCCTCCTGAACAGACGTGCTCAGCGAGCTCACAGCACGGTTCGACAGTGCACCAACAGCGATGAGCATTGGATCTTGTGGGCTAAGAGGCACAACGTCGCGCGTGAGTGAGTCGTTAGGCACACGCTCCATAACCGTGTGACTGTTAGCACCACCAAAACCGAAAGAGGAGAGCGATACAATGAATTTTCCATCCTTCGAAAGCTTGCTCGGAGGCAGTGGTTCTGTCTCCGTCTGCACTTTAATGAGAAAATCATCCCATCGGATCCGCGGGCTTGGATTTTTGAAATGCAGGTGAGGAAGCATCAGACCCATGTCTAGCGTGTAGCAGTTTTTGATCAATCCCACAAGACCCGCGGCTGGCTCCAGGTGGCCGACGTTCGTCTTGGCAGATCCAATACGCAGGTAGTCATCCTTTTCGCGACCAGGCGTGAAAACCTCACCAACAGCATTCGCCTCAATCGGGTCGCCCACTGGTGTACCAGTGCCATGGCACTCAACATACGCAGCTTCATGCGGCTCACGCTTCGCATCGCGATATGCTGCGTACGTGGCAGCCTTTTGCTGTGGTCCGTCTGGCAGCGTAATCGACTTGCCTTTGCCGTTTGCATTGATGGCAGTACCAGTAATCTCCGAGTAAATGTGGCTACCCATACGAACGGCCTCATTCGTCCGCTGCAAGATAATGACCGTGCAGCCTTCACCACGAGAATATCCGTCCGCCGATGCATCGAACGTGTGGCAAAGACCACTGGGAGACAAGGTACCAAGTGTCGAGAACGACAAAGACGCATGAGGAGCAAGAATCAAGTTCACAGCTGCCACGACTGCCATGTCACAGTCACCGCGCAAAATAGCCGCGCGAGCCAAGTGCAAACACGTGATACTCGAGGAGCATGCCGTATCAAGATACACAGACGGACCGCGTAAATCAAACAAATATGAAAGACGGTTCGCCTGCATCGAGAATGCCGCACCAGTTGCGCTGTATGGACCCATGTCCCACATGTCGTTTCCAAGATTATGCACGTCTGGCGAGCCAGTTACAAACACACCGGTATTCGTACCACGGTAGTGCACACCCGAGTCCTCGAGCGCCTGGAATACGACCTCGACCAGCATAAGCTGGTGTGGGTCAAGCTGGCGCGCCTCAGCAGGTGAAATGCCGAACTCCAACGAGTCGATTTCGGTATGCGGATCTACAAAGCCGCCCTGGTCCGTGACGACCATTCCCGGCACGCCGCCGAGCTGGGTCATGGCGTCTGGATTCCAGCGATTAGACGGCACACGACCAATTGCACATCGAGCCTCCTTCAGGAGTTCAAAGTATTCCTTTTTGTCGCGTGCACCGGGAAGACGGAGGCCGATACCAACGACGGAAAGACTTTCAGGGCGTTCCTGATCAACCGATTGTGAAGTCATGTTTATGCGATGAGGGGGGAACAATGAAGCGTGTTTTAGTCGACTTTTCCGAAGAGGAATGGCAGGTGATCGTTGTTCGTAGAAAAACTAAGTGTTGGCGCTCACTTAGCGTTACAAACAACGTTCGAGAAAAATGTCAAACACGATCCAATCCAGCTGGAAGGGGGATGACTGCGTTGAGAAAGAAGGCTGAAATCAAGCCTAACCAAACTCAGCGGAAATCGACAGAGTAGTGTAACGAGTTGTCAGATCACTGACGGAATTCTTTCACGACCCGCCGCCGCCCACTGACGCGCGGACAGCGCACGTTGCTCAATACCGACGCCTCGGAGGCATGTGGCCTAACCCTAATAGGATCTTTTTCTGTTCTTGAACAGAACTTCACAACAAGGGTCTGAACTTGAACGAAGTATTTTGGCGTATTGGAGATCGACATGTGGAATTCGATTATGCAACGGCAGCAACAGTGCATCCTTAGTTATGAATACCTTGCGTCATGCATGTTAGTTATTCAATATCTGATTGGTGGGAAAAGGTAATACCGACTTGTGTCGACTGGGCCAACCGTCATTCACGCTTGGGAATCACATCGGCCGCGCCGAGGTAAGCACGTAATACCACATGAGGCTATGACTTGCATCTGCTTTGGTCGCCCGAACACCGAGGAGTTGGCTCGTATGCAGGCACACCCAATCACACGGCAAGCGTGGCCGAAAAGGTGACAAACACTGATGCGGGCTGCCCATCAACGCCCGCTTGCATCAAGCGGTGGCGCCACATTCACTGATGCCCTATGTCTTGCTATCCGGCGCCCAAAGACATTGTAGCGTGCGCTCAGCTTGTGAATACGGTTGTAGCTGACTCCACACCGATTTCGCCTACGAAGTAGATCAATGCTGTATATAGTATTAGATTTAGTGTGACACGCCACAAGTGCTCATCTACTAAATGGGCCACTACTTGTCTGAATATTACAGAAATATCATAGTATCATTGACCCACACACAAACGTATGACTCAGGTTGAAAAATTCAAGTAACAGTGGCATGGCTCGCCAACATGTCAGACAGGCGCCGGTCAAGGTCATCCATCGACGAAAGGCTATCGCGTAGACGAAGATGTTGACCAGGTGTTAGAGAAGACGCAGATGGTGATAAATCAGAACCACCCTTGTCCGCATACGAGTTCGATAGCGCGGCACTATCCACATCGCATTCGCCGCCAACTTCCTTGCGAAAAGCCCGGATTTGTTCACGGAGCCGAACAATTTCCATTTTTGATGACTCAATAGAACCACGTAGTGACGCTTGTTGGGCCTGAAATTGTTCGATTCTTATTGACATACTGTCGATCGGATGAGTCGTCTTGGTAGATGTTGGTGACGGTGGTGAGAGTTCTTTGTCCGCCTCTGATGATCCATTATGAGCCGAGTGCGTTTTCGGGTTTGACGATGTTCCTGAGTTTGTTGGTGCAATTTTCTGGTCTGAAAACCCAGCAGGGGTACTAGTGGCTGAAGTCGACGCCTCATTCAATGCACTCTGAAGCATATCATCAATATGAATGGGTGCAGCGTGCTCGAAATCCATTGGCGTCATGTGCACGCTTGTCAATGTAGAAGGAGACGAAGATGGATCACCTGACGTTTGAAACGAGGGCCGCAAGTACTCTTGACGCGACATGGAGGCTGTCGTCGATGCTTCAGATTGTGAGTCATTTCGTCTGCCCGGTACCAACGGCGGTTCACGGATTTGGTCACAAGATGGTCTTCTAAGTGTGTTTTCAGTCGCAGGCGTGACATTTGATGGCAACTGATCTGCTCCAGAGCCATCATGGTCTCTATGCGGTGAGAAAGAGATGAATGGATCGTTTGCCGGGGACTGTGGTCGCACAGGTAAGCGACGAGCAAATGGATCGGGCGCGCACTTCGAGGCATCAAAGTCGGTAGAGGGACTGGGCGTTACATTAAACAAACACTGACGTTCAGGCGAAACAGTTGACGTAGGCGATGGCACCTCCTGCGAATGTTTAAGATGCGGCGAGCTTGTTGTCAGGGGGCCGCCACGATGTAGAGGCGAAACTTGGGATGAGGACGCTTGATCCACACATACAACACGTGGTGCCATCGGAGACACGCTTTTCAAGTCATTAATAGACGGTTCAGAGCCTGCCCTTTGACGCGCGGCGGGATCTGTCCAGGATTTGCGTGCATACGAGGATGTTTGCTTGTATGGAAGTCGTGGTAGATCTTCGAGTAAAAGTGCGTTGGAAATAGACGCCTTAGACGGCCTGTTCGGCTTCATGACATTGACGCCATGTGTCGTGGCCCCAAACAATTCATCAGCTTCAGGCGTTTGCGATGAAGAAAATGCAGGACGAGGTTCTTCCTCCACCAGAGACGAGGTAGGTGACATGGTAGAGTTGTTGAAACTCATATGTGACGTGTCACAATCCACGCCGTATTGCATGACATCTTGAGAAGGGCGTGACAAGCCCACGTTGCCATTTGTATTGCCCAATGACACATTTGGTTCCATCGAATAGGAAAGTTGATGCAGAGAACTTGCAGGGCTCAAAGAGAGATCACAGCTCGGAATACTGCGCGTTGTCGCACGCTGAGACGACCCTGGAATAGAATCATTGGTAGGCATTCGACTGGGCGTTTGTATTTGCGACTCAATGGGGGAAGCACGCGTAGATTTATTTGCACTCTGCGGCGCAGGCGACCTTGGCTTGGAATTCCATTTGCGTGACGACAATGTGGTGGCACTCCGCGATTTTCGCAAACGCCGAATCCAGCCGCCAGGCGAGGAAGACGTTGGCGTGTCGTGTAGGGGTTGCAAAGGAGTTGCTCGGTGTGTGGGAGATGGCTGCGTGGGAGTCACAGCTCTTTGCGGCAGCGGCGACGCAGAGGCAATACGGACAAGGGAAGGCGTGCTGAAACTGTGAGGCTTTTCAGTATACAAGACCGATTTGGACGTGTTAGGGCTATACCCGTGGCCTAAGGCGAGATGAGGTTTCGTTTGGGGCTGCCGAAACGCATACAAAGACTCCCGCACACGCTCGCCACTCATTCGAGAGTGATATTGCTGATGCAGCTCATTTCGACGCCTGCGAGATGGCGACTTGAGCTCTTTTGGCCCGCGCAAGTACGACTGCAAGTCAGAGATATCGTTCTGAGAGGGAATCAGAGGCAGAATGCTGACGTCCAGTCCAGCCGCAATGGCTGCAGGTCCCCGAGTCCCTGACGAACCGGCCGCATTGAACTTCGATTCGGGAGAGTTGAGAAAATACGCTGGTGGGACTGACACTTTGCCGGACTTGTAAGTGGTGACGACGAATAATTCGAAGCGGTTGACGCGTAGCAAGCTCCCGCTAACGCGCGTTAGGATCGATAGCTCTGTCTTGGCATGAGCGTGTACTTGCCTGGACCACTAATGGAATGCCTCACGTGAATGACCTCTGTTAAATGACTAAACATCCTCGGCTTAGTTGATCAATATTTTCGCCTGAGATTTTTTTTTAAATAAAGGGTGGACACGAAATGAGGGCAGGACACCAGTACGAGCACGCGCGTCGTGAACAAATCGCGAAACGTCGAAATCCAACTTACGTACACGCACAAATCAATGAGACGTGCAGAAGCCTACATATTTATACAACACTTACTGGTATAAAAGTGTCAGGCCTAATTATCTACGCATTCGATGGATTTTGAATGCTCGTAATCAAGACATACATGTCCGCAATGCAAATAAGAAGAAACACACACCATGACAATATGGCAATTGGTGGTGCATTGTGAAATTTGTAGAAAAACTTCCCAGTGTCGAAGTCCACATATGCGCGACTCGGCCATACGAATTCGTATATTCCGTTATAGATATGGAAGAGTTTGGACGAAACCGAAGAGGGTTCCCTTGATCTAGACGGTCCGACCGTGTCCAGACACAAAGGCCCTTGCGAAGGACTGAGCTCCGCCTGACGCACAGGTACAGAGCTATCCTCTGCAAGTTCTCGTGACATTCGCTTTGGTGAACATGTAATAACGAGTAACGGAAAGCTGACGAACGGAAGCGCCATAGACAATGCGACTTGAGAGGCGACAAGCATGCTGTCTAAACCGTCTCGCCCGGCTACGGCTGCAACAATCATGGCGGGAATGACTGCGATGGCTCGCGTCAAGAGGCGGCGCATGAAGGGAGTGAGACGCCAACGGATGAAGCCCTCTGAGATAATCTGGCCAGCTAATGTGACCGTCACACTGGAAGATTCACCAGCAGCAAGTAAAGCTACGGCGAAGAGAATAGCCGTGGACTTTCCCGTGGTATCGCGAAGGAGAGCAAATGCTTGAAACAAATCGCCGACCACTTCTCGTTCGCCTCTTTCGTTGTGTCCATAGAAAAAAGCAGCGGAAGCTACGATTAGGATAGCGCTGTTGATCGTAATAGCAAACAAGACAAGACAAATAGCGATGTCCCATGAAGAGTGTTGCAATGTTATGTTAAGATACTGGAACGAAACCGCCTTAAGCGGGGGGATTTTATCGGTCTGGAGCACCTCGGGCACCCGTATATTTGACGCGACCAAGCGGCGCCAGACGGAGCGCATCATCCGGAAGGTTCTGTATCGACTTGTGCTAGCGTCATGAGTCGGTCGTTCCCCTTCGTCAGTGGGCTCATTCTGAGCAGACGAGGAATCCGAGTCGAGATCAGACTCGCCGTCCAGTCGGTCAATTGTAGCAAAGTGAGAGCCAAGAATCAAAGAATGAGGCATGATGGTGGCGCCAAGAATGGAGATAGAAATATAAAGACCTTGTGATGATATAATTGTCGAAGAAGGGACATATCCATGGAAAACATCGCCCCAATTTGGCCGAACGCGGCCCAGTAGCACGCAAAAGCATACCAGCACAATCAAGACCAGTACACCGATGATCATTTCGAAGAGACGGACACCGGATGAGGGGCGATATAGACACAGAACAAGAAAAACATCCACGGTTGTTATCATCACACCAGCCCAGAGCGGAAGAGCTGGGAATAATAGATTTAGTGAAATAGCAGTGCCGATGAGTTCGGCTAACTCTGTGGCGACGATAGCAACTTCATTTACAATGTAGAGTGGAATAAGTAAACCCCAGTATCGGAGACGGTACTTCCACAATGGCATTGAATACGACTCACTCTGGTCAATAGGTAAGCCTAACACCAAACGACGTGTCTGAGTTGAAAGGTCCAAGCCTGTCACAGCTCCGAGACGACAACATAGTATTTGTAAAAGAACTGCAAATAGACCTGATAGTAACACAATAAAGAGAAGCTTATAACCGAAACGTGATCCAGCTTCCATATCCGTAGCCCAGTTACCAGGGTCACAGTATGCAACCGCAGCGATGAGACCTGGTCCTAGGAATGAGATATGTCGCATGAGAGTGTCACCAACAACCTTATACCATGGTTGTGGATGTAGCTGCCGTTGAGGAATTCCCATGTTGCGCGGTCAAGGAGCTTCTTTTTCTGGGCGAGTAACCACCAAATGCACCCAACCACACACACAGCGGCAGTCGCACCGTATGCTAAAATGCAAGCTACCGCAACTTCACCGCTCCCAAGACGACTTGGTGCGCCAGGTCCGCAATGTTGAGAAACCCCGGACGCAGTCTTGATGAAGCCAAAATCCTGATGCGGCCGAGTAGAAATGAACTGCGTTTTGACCCAATCACTGATGCGCAACTACTGTCTGTCTCCCGGAGAGGCGCCAACAACCCCTATTCCCAAGCAAGAACCCAGCCGGCCAACTCCACTCGTCGAGCTATACGACTGGCGCCGTCGAGGTTCTTATGCCCACCCTCCCTGTGCTGGACACTCCACATTTGTTTGCCTACGGGCACTTCACGTGATATATCTTCATGGGCTGTAAGTGAAGCGGCCGCAATAGCGATTCTTTACCAGTATGGTGAAGATGACCTTGCCATCAAGTATGCTTGCGTTGCGCGCGCCCGCGGCCGTGCGATACGCAGCGCCGCCATTGCTGTCACTCTCACGCAGCATATTTACAGGTGCTGCTATCATGCAAGCGCCGCAGCCATTCAGGCAGATACCCAAGGCACATGTGCTCGCTCAAACTGCGACTCCAAAAACACCACTAGATGTGGCAAAATCATACCCTGACCACCCGCTGATGCAGTTTTTCCAGATGGTACCTATGGAAATTCCCAAGGAGGGTACGCAAGGACGACATGCCGACGAGCGCGAATCAATCCCTGTTCCGCATTCGGTGACGGAGTCTGATCTTAAGCGTGACTTCGGCTCGCGAGCGTGGCTCGCTCCTGAGCTGCGACGAAAGAGCAGTGCAGATTTGCATACGCTCTGGTATGTCCTTCTATTGGAGCGCAATAAACTGGCAACGAGTTGGGAAGAATTGAAGCGGCACCGGGCGGACGGGTCGGCTCACATGCTTGGGCAGAGTCTTTCGCATCGTCACCACAGGGTACGTAAGATGCATTTTCGTTGATTTTTGAGCATGAATGAGCTGACATATTTGCGTATAGGTGCGCAAGTCTATGGCGCGCATCAAATATGTATTAAATGAACGTCGATTGGCATTGATGGAGGCGCAGCGTCGCGCTCGCGAAGATGTCGAGATCCCTCCCGAGGATGCATTTGATGGAGATCTGTTTGAAAAGTCGCCATATTCTTCGTGAGGCCATGGATTGTCTTATTATGAAGAGAATTTTCTCTGGACCTTCGTGTTTCACCCTTCCATCCAAAGTTTCGAACCTGGCAAGGGCGGCGCATGAAGTTTGGGACTATATTTTGGTCAAATAGTATTTTTTTTTTTCCTATGCAGCCGCCGACATAGCTTGGTTGGTGATAACCATAGTCTAAGGTCGTGAAGGGATGAGAGGGACTTTGCTTTGTCGCTCAGCTATTTTATCGCAAGTGGCTTACGCGCTTGGTTTGCTTATGTAGATACGACCGAGCCAAACGATGTGTGTCGGTTGTCGTACATGACAGAGAATAACCCGTGTGGAGAAACGACGTCTGTGCATTGACGAGACAGAACGAATCAAATGCAGTGTGCGCATTATACAGGACAAGTGAGCTAAAGAGGAATGCCAATGACGGCTTTCCTGTGTAGCTTTACGCCACCACGATGCTGGAGGGCGTCCTAGCGTCCGTACTCAATCGATTCCTCGCATCCTATGTGGATGGATTGAATACGAACCAGCTCAATGTCGCGATATGGAGCGGTGACGTAAAGCTGCGAAACCTGCGCTTGAAGCGCTCTGCGCTGGACAAGCTGCGCCTGCCTATTGACGTAAAAGAAGGGTACTTGGGCCAGCTTACCCTCACTATTCCATGGTCCAACATAAAGGGAAAGTCCGTCCGGATGCTCATTGAGAATGTGTCGCTCTTAGCGGTACCACGCGATGCGTCTGTGCCGGTGGATGAGGCGGAGGAGGACGAGCGACAGCAGGCTCTCAAGCAACAGAAGCTCATTCAGTCTGAACTTTTGTATTCAGGTGCTTTGGAGAAGACTGAAGAAGATGCACAAAAGACAGAGTCATTCATGAGCTCACTCTTTACGCGCATTGTTGATAACGTGCAAGTGACAGTGCGAAACATCCATATACGATACGAAGACGCGCTCTCGTCGCCGGAGCACCCGTTTTCACTTGGTATCACACTCGCCGAACTGTCGGCTGTGTCTACTGATGGCAATTGGGAGCCCACGTTCGTGCACAACTCTGCGTCAGGGATCCACAAACTGGCGCGCCTGGACTCTCTAAGCATCTACTGGGATGCTGGCACCGAGTTCCTGACTACGACATCCTCGGAAGATCTCCAGCAGAAGTTGAATGAGCTGATTGCGTCGAAAGACCACGTGCCTGAGCACCAATATGTGCTGCAACCAGTGTCTGGCGTGGGCAAGTTTGTGATGCGGCGTCGGGCGACAAAGGAGCAGGCAAAAATGGACGCACAGCTTGTTTTTGATCAGATTGGCTTGACGCTAAGTGACGAGCAATACAGTGATGCCCTGAGCATGCTGAACCTGTTCAGTTTTTATGCGCGGCAGGCGCAGTACCAGTCCTTCCGGCCCACAGCGGAGGAGCTTGAGACGAATCGGCCCCTCGCGATGTTCCGGTTTGCTGCGCGTGCGATTGTAAACGAAATGCATCAGCGCCGACGCGTGTGGACGTGGGAGTATATGCGGGAGCGCCGTGATCTTCGCCGCGAGTATGTTTTGCTCTTTAAAGAGAAGGAGCTTGCTGAACAACAGACGGCCGAGGGGCAACTGATCCCAACCACTGGCCGTCTACGAGAGTTGGAGAACAAGCTGGATCTGCGAGACATCCGATTCTTCCGCTCAATAGCGCGTCGACAACTTCGGAAGGAGCGGCTGGAAGCGGCCCAAGACGCTGAAGCGCTGCATGCGCCACCGAAGCCGGCGTCGTCGTCGCGTGGATGGCTCGGATGGATGTGGGGCTCAGGCGCGAGCGATGCGAAGGATGCGTCGCCCGTTCTAAACAAGGCGCAGCGAAAGGAGCTGTTTGATGCGATTGAATGGGACGAGAAGACAGGCCAGTCGCTGCGTGCGCCATTTGAAGAATTGCCGCCTGACGTGGTCAACCTGCATGTGACGGCGAAGCTGAACCGCGGCTTGTTGGCGCTAAAAGATCACAGGGCTGGACAGCCGGTCATGTCGCTGATGTTTGACAATCTCCAGGGAGAAATGAGTCAGCGGCCACACAATTTTGACACGTCTGTGACGCTGGGCGCGCTGCGTGTGGAAGATGGGACGAATGACGAGAGTCAGTTCCGTGAGATTGTGCGTGTCAAAGACCGGGGTGACGATGATGACTCGTCGATGCCGCTGCTGTACATGCGCTTCGAGCACAATCCACTGGATGGACGTGCGGATAACGCGCTGCAATTACGCACGCGGTCGCTTGAGATTGTGTACCACGCGTCGTACTTGGAGTCAATCATGCACTTTTTCAAGCCGCCAGAGTCGGAGCTGGAGCTGATTGGCGCTCTGTTAGATGTGGCGAGCTCGACGCTCGAGGGACTTCGGCGCGAGACACGGGCGGGGCTCGAGAATGCGCTTGAGAACCACAAGACGATCGATCTGGTGCTGGACATTCAGTCGCCCATTTGGGTGATCCCAGAAGACGTGACGACCCGCGATGGTCGGCTTCTGATGCTGGATGCAGGGCATCTAGCGATGCGATCGCTTCTGGCCGAGCCCCAGACCATGGACATGATCCGTGCGAAGCACTTCCGGCAGTACACGGAGGAGGACTTCCGGCAGCTAGAAGAGCTCATGTACGACCGCTACATCCTTAAACTCGACGATGTCCAGCTCGTGCTTGGCGATGGGTACGAAGCGTGCATGCACAGTTTGCAAGTGCGAGATGAACGCGAACTTCATTTGCTCGAGCGCATCAATCTCTCATTTACACTGCACAACTCCATCTTGCCGCGCGCGCCGAACTTGACCAAGTTCAAGGTCACGGGCACGCTACCAAGTCTGCGTGTGCACTTCTCCGACAACAAATACCGCGCGCTTCTGCAGCTGATTCAAGTGGCCATTCCAAGCACAGGGTCGTCCTCGACGTCCAGGTCTGAAGCGACCGCATCTGTGTCTGTGCCGCAAGAGTCAGCGCGACGGCTGGGCGAGGTATCCGAAGCGGCGCCACCAGACACGCTTCGAGTGCCATCGGACGCAGCCCCGTCTGGACAGACTGCGACGCGTGCTGCGACTCAGGTCTTCAACCCTTTGCAGGCACGTCGTGAGCGCCTTGCTGAGCAGATGCGCGGCGATGCAGATCAGTTGCTTCTCACGGACGACGATTCTAGTGCGTCGAGTGACGACTCACGCTCAGAGCACGATGCCGAGACATATGAAGAGTCACAGATCACCGACTCCTCGGAGCTCTTGACCGCGCAGCAAAAGACGTTTGAGTTTGATCTGGTCGTGGACGAAGTGTCGGGCACGGTGAGCAAATCCGGGGCCACTACGAAAGAGGACCAACTGCTAGCGGAGGCCGTATTCCAGCACTTCCGTCTTGGAGTATATGTGACGAAGCACAAGCTGCAGGTCGATGTGCATCTTGGTTCGCTGGACTTGGTCGACTGCGTCGTGGAACAGGCGCCCATGTTCCGCCATATGATCACCTCGCGGCCGCTGGAGTCAACGACGGGCCGTGCAGAGAAGCCGGAAGCCGATGCTCATGATCTTATATTTGTACAATACACGCATGTCAGCCCGACGGCACCTGACTTCCACGAACAGTATGATGGGATTGAAAGCTCTTTGAACGTCAACCTTTCGACCATCAACTTGATGATTACGCGCGTGACAGTGCTCACAGTATATGACTGGATCTTGCAGACGTTTGTGAACGGCTCGGACGAACAGGATGACGATAGCGATGAAGCAGACGACCCAACGAAAATGGACGACGACGATGTGTCGCTTGTCAAGACGCCGCAAACAGCGATCGGCTCGCCTGTTCCTGCACGACGGCTCTCTCTGCCGCAATCGCAGCCGCGATCCAAGTCGCAGCCAGTCAAAGTGCCTGACGACGTGGCTGTGGCGGGCGGGCCCGCCAAGGCTTCGCACTATGCGGCAGACGATACATCGTCGCCGGCATCGACATCCAAAACACGCATCCGCATCAAGCTGTCGTCCATCCTGCTGCGACTGAACGACGACGGCGCACTTCTTTCGACACTGACCTTCTCAACAGCCGATATCGCCCTTTTGCTGCGCGCGAATACAATGCGAGTCGCAGCTCGCGTCGGGTCGCTGTCTCTCCTTGATGAACGACAGCGGGAGCGGGCCGATCCATCGTTCGCCAAGCTCTTGTCGATCGAAGGCAACGAACTGGTAGACTTTGCCCTCGAGACCTTCTGTCCACACGATGCACAATACCCCGGCTACGACACGTCTATCTGGCTGCGGTGCAACACGCTGAAACTGATCTTTGTGCCAGAACCGTACGCGGATCTACTTGCATACTTTGCCAAGTTTGCGAAGATGAAGGCCGTGTACGATGCAGCCAAGGATGCCGCGTCGGCACAAGCATCGCAGCTACAGGCGAGTCATAGCCTCACACGGTACGATGTGCTGGTCAAGACACCGATCGTCGTGATGCCACATGACCTGCGCACGAACGACCAGATGACAGGTTACCTGGGCGAGCTGTATGCGCACAACACCTTTGCGGCGAAAGACGATACGACAGAGTCTGTGCTTCACGCGGGTCTGCGGCAGATCCGGCTGATGACATGCATGGAAACCGAGGAGTATGACGGCGTGCATGAGCTCACATTGCTCGAAGATGTTGACATTGCCTTCAAGATCACCGAGCGTGCGCCGATGGCGCGAGGTGCTGCGGCCCAAGCACCCACAGCACCAGCCAAGCCGTCGCAGGACACGCTGGAGCTCTCGGCGCAAATGACCGATATCAACGTGAAGCTGACACAGCGACAGTATATTCTGGCACTCGCCCTTGTGCGCAGCCTGTCAGTGCTGTCGATGCCCGACGACACAGACGTACTGCCGACGGACATTGTGCCCGAGGAAGATGCTGCACGAGCCCTTGAGACGGTCGAAGCTCAGACGCCCGCGGAGCCAGGACCCCTCCGCAAGTTGGTGGGCCAGTTTTCGCTCAACAAGGTGCGGCTCGACCTGTATGACGAGACGGCCATCCACGTGGACTCGCTGGAACAGGCGAGCTTGTTCTGCTTCACGATCGAAGACACCGTGCTCAAGATGCACCAGCACCCAGAGACGGGCATGGAGGTTGAAGTGGATGTGCGCACGTTCTCTGTCACCGATACGCGCAAATCGCGCGATACACACTTCCGCGAAATCTTCCCAGCCATCTCGACCAAAGGCATGCAGCAGTTTATGCTCAACTACACAGTGTCGCCGCCCCCAGAGTGCCATGCACTTGTCGTCGTCACCGTCGACAGTCCGAAGCTGATTTTCTCATTAGATCCACTCTTTGCGCTCGTCGCGTTTGTGTCGTCGGGACTTGACGATGAGCCAGAGAGCACCGACTCCAAGCCGAAAGCCGCTATGGCCGGCGGCACTGTGAAGAGTGTGCGGCGAGGCCTACCGGCCACGGCCGCGTCCATGCGTGCGACGCGGGCGCCACACGCGATTAACATGGACACCATGCCGCAGGCGCCATCGACATCGACCTCAACAGCCACCGCGAACACCACGGCAGCCGCTGCTTCATCGTCGGCGTCCGCAGCACCTGGGACGTCGTTCCGCGTAAATGTGGTGGAGCCGCGCATCATCTTGTTGTCGTCACCGACACGCCCCGACTCGGAGGCCATTGTGCTCCAGATGCGCCAGGTCGTCTTGTCGCAGCAAACGATCCTGGCGCTCTCGCTGACGCAGCTGGGCATGTTTGTGTGGCGGATGAATTCGCCGAATGACCGGCAGCGCCTGCTGAGCAACCTCGATGTGTCGTTGTCGATGGACTCACGCATGACGCCATCGGGCAAGATTACCAGCGTCGAGATCGACATGGGTCGCCTATATGTGCGACTCACACGCTCGGACATTGAGTTGCTCGTGAGCGTCGTTAGCAATGCCATGGCCCTGTCCAAGCCCGATACGGACGTCGACAGCACCTCGTTGGCCTCAACGAAAGCGGCCGCGGCCAAGCCGGCGCCAAAGCGGACGGAACCGGCTCGGAAAGGACCCACGCCGTCCGTGCTGAACAAGCTGGCCGATGCGTTTGAGGACGACGGCCAAGTGCTGTTCTCGCGGGAGGAGCTCACAGTGCGAGGCGCAGGCCTGCAGTGCATTCTTATTAGCGAGCTGCACATGCTGCCGGTGCTGGACCTCGACGTGAGTCCATTCAAGCTCCTGCTGAACGACTGGTCTGCTGACATGCGCATGAGCACGGAGCTGGACTTGGGCTTGAACAACTTCAACCTCGCCACATCCAACTGGGAGCCGCTCGTGGAGCCGTGGACTGTGTCGCTTCGGTACGAGAGGAACCTCGCACCAGAAAGCAGCACGTTCACGATCTCGTCCGGGAAGCGGCTGGAAGTCAACATCGCGGCGCAGCTCATCGATACGACGACCAACATGTTCATGTACCTGGACCAAGACAACCGCCTGAAAGAAGAAGCCCGTCACATGGCTCCCTTCCGTATCCGCAACCGTACAGGCTATCGGCTGACGATCTGGTCCGAGACGCCGTACGGATCCACGACATCGTCGGCATCGTCGTCGTCCGGCACGGCACGCAATGCGCCCCATCACTTGGATGACGGTCACGACATGCCTTGGACATTCAGCGACTGGCGCACGATCCGCGAACAGACGACCGAGGCCACCTACAACCGCCTCGCCGTGCACGTGGACGACATGCCTTGGGAGCGTGTGCGGCACATTGCCGTCGACCGTGAGGGCGAATACGTCATGACGCTGCGACCCAAGCTGAACCGGGTCAGCCACCGCCTCCTGTGTGAGGTCAAGTTGGTGAACAACATCAAGGTCATCACATTCCAGTCCACGTTCCGCATCGACAACCGCGCGCTCATTCCCTTCGAGGTGGGCTTGCTCGACGAGCAGGGGCAGGTCACGACATCCATCCTGCGCATCGAGCCGGAGACATACTCCGCGCTGCCGATCTGCGACGCGTACGACCGGCGCATCAAGGTGCGGCCGGATCCAGGCCTCGGCTACGCATGGTCGAACGAGTCCGTCGGCTGGCAAGATCTGCTTGCCACAGCGTCACATACGTTCGTCTGCCCGGCGCTCGATGAACGCGAGGCGCCCTTCCAGTTCCAGGCATTCGCGATCCATGACGCACAAACCATGTCGCGTCGAAACTATCCGCGAGTGACACTCGCTATTCGCGCGCCCGTCGAGATTGAAAACGTCCTGCCGTACGACATCCACTACCGCCTGTTCGACAAGAACCTGAACCTGAACTGGTCGGGCTTCCTTCGCAGAGGCGGCGTCTCACCCGTGCATGTCGTGGCATTGCAGCACTTGCTCCTCCTGAGTGTCGAGCTGGAGGACTCCGTCTACTCGCCCAGTGAGTTTGCGATCATTGCGTCCGACAATCCAGACGACTTCCAGGTCGAGAGCACCCTCTCACTCGCGGACGAGTCGAACCTGAAGCTCGAGCTCCGCCTTCACTACCACACCTACCCCGACTCTGGCGGGGCCTTCAAGGTCCAGATTTATGCGCCATACATCTTCCTGAACTTGAGCCAGCTGCCCGTCACGATCAAGTCGCGTCCGTGGGCTGGCCACTCCAAGATAGTTGCCGGCCAAGACTTGCATGAAAAGGACTACGATGCGTCAGAGCACAGCAAGCCCTTCCTTCTCTCACGCCTGCGCGAGAGCAACAACCGCTTCATGCTTCGCACGACCGACTCCAGCTGGTCCAAGCCACTCTCGTTCGACGTGATCGGCTCAGAGGTCGGGGTCGCGATCCCCTCTGTAAATGGCGACCTCGAGCTGCAGCTCGGTCTCGACATCGAGGACGGTCTCGCCAAGTTCAAGCTCAGCAAGGTCGTTAAGCTCGCGCCACGCTACCTCATCCACAACCTGCTGCCGTTCGCCGTGCGCCTCGCCGAGTCCCAGGGCGGCGATCCGATCTTGATCGACGCCGGTGATCGTGTACCGCTCCATTGGCTGCACGTGGCATCCAATAAGCATGCCACCATTGCCTACCATGACGCGGCATCCGAATGGACAGCGCCCTTTAGCATCGACAACATCGGCTTCGTGTACCTGCGTCTAATCCAGCACAACGAGCCACAGCAACTTGTCCAAGTGGATGTGCAGGTCCATGGTCCGACGGTGTTTGTGCGCTTGATGCCCAGCTCCGGTGCGTGGCCATTCCTCTTGCGCAACGAGACGCAACACACGGTCGTGTTCATGCAGACCGCCTCGCCAACAGAGTCGCAACGCAGCACACGCGATACTAATCCCAAACGGTACGTACTCAAGCCTCGCAGCAAGATGAAGTATGCTTGGGACTACCCGGCCGATCCCGACAAGTACATCCGCCTCCAGATCAATGGCAGCGAGCGCGTCATCAACATCCTGGAGATCGGTTCGCTTCTCCCGTTCAAGTTTGCGGCTCGCGACAACCTGTCCGCGGGCGTCGTCTCTCTCGATGTGCGCGCTGACGAAACGACCCAGACTCTTGTCATCTCCGACTACACCGAGTCCAAGAGCAACTTCAAACTGCTGCGTGACACCGGTGCTGCCCCCGGTGTCGGCACCGTCGCCGCTGCGAATGCCGGCCACGGCAGCCCTGGCGGCGACATTCGCTTCAAGGCCGTCGACATCGATACATCCATTCTCTTCGCCTTCAACATCGAGCTCACCGGCTTGGGCATATCGCTGATCTCGAGCAAGGTGCGCGAAATTGCCTACATGACCTTCCGTGGTCTTGAGCTGAGCTACTCAGAGTCCCAGGTGACGACAGCCGTCAACGTCATCTGCAAGTGGATTCAGATCGATAATCAGACACTCCACGGCATCTTCCCAATTGTACTGTATCCAACTGTCGTGCCGAAAGACGGCAAAGAACTCGACGTGCACCCAACGCTCCAGGCGTCGGTGATTCGTAAGAAGGACGAGTCTCACGGTGTCCAGCACATCAAATATGCCTCCGTGCTGCTCCAAGAGCTCACGACCGAGATCGACGAAGACTTCCTCTTTGCCGTATATGACTTTGTGCGTGCCAGTAGCGTGCGTGCCGAGAAGGAGTTTGACGAGACGGTGTACATTGAGTATCCCGACACGATTCCCGAGCCCCCCACGCAGGCCACCAGCAGCCAGCAGGTGTACATTGAGATCCTTCACCTGCAACCAATCGCACTCAATCTCTCTTTCATGTCGACAGATCACGACGAGGCAGACGAGACGGAGAGCTCTCGCACTCTCTTCTTCTACATCTTCAACATGCTTACGATGGTGCTGGGCAACGTCAACGAGGCCCCCGTGAGACTGAACGCTCTTGTGATCGAAAATGTCCGTTTATCCAAAGACGTCCTGCTCAATCGTGTCGCTTACCACTACGGCCAAGGTGTCTTGTTCCAAGTGCACCGCATCCTTGGATCGGCCGACTTTCTTGGCAACCCGGTAGGTCTGTTCAACAACGTTAGTTCCGGTGTCGCCGACATGTTCTACGAGCCGTACTATGGTCTGATCATGCACGGCAATCGAGAGCTCGGCTTCGGCATCGCCCGCGGCGCTAGCAATTTCGTCAAGAAAACCGTCTTTGGCGTCTCAGACAGTGTCTCGAAGCTCACAGGCTCCATCAGCAAGGGCTTAGCTGCCGTCACGATGGACCGCGACTTCCAGTCCCGCTGGCGTGCCAAGCGCTTCCGCAACAAGCCGAAGCATGCTTTCTATGGCATCGCCGCCGGCGCCAACTCGTTTCTGACGAGTGTCGCCAGTGGCATCGAAGGCCTTGCCCTCCGCCCACTCGAAGGCGCGGAAGATGGCGGCGCGTCTGGCTTTATGCAGGGCCTCGGGCGTGGTCTGGTCGGCGCCCTGACAAAGCCTGCCGCCGGTGCCTTTGACATGGCCAGCAGCATCACCGAGGGCCTGCGCAACACGACGCTCGTATTTGAGCAAAACAGCATCGATCGGGTACGACTCCCCCGTTTCATCGCTAGTGACCACGTGGTGCGTCCATTTTCAGAACGCGAGGCTCTCGGTCAGATGTGGCTGCAGACCATGGATGCCGGCCGCCTCGTGCGTGATGAATACGTCGCCCACATCAATACTCCTGGTCCTCATGGCGGTGCGACCATCATGCTCACGGAGACACGCATCCTTTACGTGCGCACGGCACATCTAAAGGCACTCTGGGAAGTCGTGTGGTCCGATCTGAGCACAATCTCGCTCGAAAGCAATGGCATTTCGCTCGTACTCCGTGGTGGGGTCCTCGGCCCCTATCTCACCATTCCGGAAGAAAGCACACGTCTGTGGCTATTCCGTCAGATCTCAGGCGTCGTGCAGAAATACAACGCCGCTCATGCTTAGATGACCGACACCCGTGCATTCTGTCATGCACGTCTCCCATACTTTCTGTACTCTTTATTTGCTTCCTGCGTCACGCGCAATGCCTGGGCGACTCTCCTCCGCTTTCAGTCACTCGCGCATCAACGGCAGCCGCTATACCTCCACTTTCGCTCGTCTCACCCCACCGACACCCATGCCTCGGCATATGCACATAATCACGTGATTTACACGTAAGCGGCGAGATATGGATCAATCGTATCGCGGGAAACGAACGCTGCGAGAGGGGCGCTCGTTTGAGGAACCTGTTCTGCAGTACACGAGGAACACGTCCCTGGGAGCCATTCATCTACGGGTGGGTGTTGTAGAAACGCGCGTGAAACGAACGGCCTTTCTACCCCTCCCCACGCGCTACTCCTTTTACTTTGTCTACGCTTTTTCCCCACGTTGAAACATGTCGGAAGGGTCAGGCAGCAACGCGCTTGGCTCAACGCCAGGACTTGGATCCAGCTTCCAACTTGGGCCTATTTTGGGACCTGGCCTTGGTCGCCAGGGAGAGTCTAACCCTTTGTACTATACACAGGTGCGTGTGGATTTCATATGAGCGAGTTTATGAGATTCAACATCCCTTTCTCTCTCGTCCCCTTTCTCTCGTGTTGGGTGAATAGAAAGAACTAACCCCTTGTTCAGAGTCCGCACACCGCGTACTTTGGCGGACATCCGTCGCAGGCAAGTCCCCCACCTACTCGGCAGCAACCCGGCGATTCTTATGCCAACAGCCACCTTGTTCCCTACCTAAATCAGCAAGCGTCTGCCGAGGGTAATGAGATGGGCCAGGGTGCACCGCCGCCGTTAGATGCGTTTTATATCCAGCAGGCGTCTGGGTCTTTTGGCGTTCCTCTTGACGTGCCCGACGTCAACTCATATGATCATACAGGCGCTGCTGGTGGTGCATTATCGTCCAATGGTCTCCCAGTGCGTGGACCGCCGCCCAGTATGTCTGGATGGGGCGCGCCTTCGCGACCGGGACCGCCGCCCAGTGCTCATGATGTGCAACCGCACGAGGAGGCAGATGTCCTACACCCTGCTAATCATGGCTATCCTGGTTCATTATCGAGTGGTATTCCACCTATGCCGGGCAGTGCACGCACATTCCCAGCCAGCATATACAGACCGACAGATCCAACGTCGCATCGTCACATGATGATGGAGTCAGATGCTGCTCGCGTGCCGCGTCCCATGCAGAAACGGCAACGGATGAGCCCGGTGCCGTTCAATGATGGTCTTGATATCCAGAGTCGCTTCCGTCGCGCAGGAGCCGGTCCTGTGCCTGGGCCAAGCCCAGGCGTCAGCGCAGGGCCTCCGCCGGGTCCGGGACGCCCACGTCTTCCTTCGCGTGGCATACCTACGCGGCGAGACTTGGATGGCGTTCCGCACACAGATGGGTTTCCAGATCTTTTGTCGGATCCGCAGGAAAACCCAGGTGCCCCCAGCAATGATTTGACCTCGTGGATACTCGGTCCAGACGATGCGCCGCAACGGCCACAGACATTCTCGATTGATCCATCAGCCTATTACCAGCAGGGATTGACGCAGCCAAGCACGGGACTACGGATTGATATGCCTGGCCTTGCAACGCCCCAGCAAGCCCTGGATGCGCCAAAAGGCCTTGCTCCGATCAGGTCACAAGGGCCTAGTACTGACGAAGAACCGCTGTATGTGAACGCAAAGCAATACCAGCGAATCCTGAAACGACGAATGGCTCGTGCTCGCATGGAGGAGAAACGCCGCCACATGTTCATGCTTGCAATCAAGCAACGAGAAGAAGAGAAGAACGGCGGCACCGCCGAAATCAGCGAGGAGTGGGTGTCTGGCCTCCTCGCACTGGATGAGGAGGCTAAGAAACCATACCTTCATGAATCGCGACACAAACATGCGATGCGACGTCCACGAGGTCCCGGTGGCCGCTTCCTTACAACCGAGGAAATCCGCAAACGTGACGAAGAACTCGCAGCTCAAAAGGCCCAAGCCGAGACGCCGTCAGCTACGAATGGCGATACGACAGACTCGCCCTCCCAAGCTCTGGAAACAGAGTCGGCTAGTGCGTCTACGACGATGACTACCAATGACAACGACCCTACCAATTCCACGCAGCAAGATCATGTTTCCGAGGCTGCGCACGCAGTGGCATCCTAAGACCTAATGTTTCTACTTAATTCCGTATTTATAGTGCGTCATGTGTACCTTGTACTTTCTCTTGTCATGTCGATACATTTGGTATTTTTCTTCTTAGTCGATAGACTATGACGTTAGATGTTTGCATGGTCCATCCAGTCCGTTTGCTTGTGGATCAGCCGCCCCTCTGTCGCACAACACCTACTCACCGATGATTGTCACGTGCATGAGATCCGTGCGAGGCTTCAGCCAAACTAAATGAGCCTGTCTGCTGGTTTCATCCCAGGGAGTTGGCTGTGCTTGCTGGTATTGCGCACGGCTCAGTCTGAGTGTGGCAAGCCGCCGAGCTGCACCATGGGAACTGACTCGATCATAAATTTCGTGGTTGTAATTCACGGATGTGCGTTTGCTTGCACAATTCTGCTGCCCGTTGCGCTCGCAATCATGCGAAGGAGCTCGGCGGAAAAAGCGAGTCAACGCGACTTGAAAGCGCTAGAACGAGGCACGCATCGCGTTCCTCGTGAGTTACAATGGCGCATTCTCATACATATGGCTCGCGTTGTCGATGAGCAGGACCCATATCCGCACCGCGGATTATGGCGAATCCTTCTTTTGTCAAAAGAAACTCGGCGCCGAGTGCTTCCACATGCCTATCATACTCTCTTTTTACACTCGCCGACATCATTTAATCGCCTACGATATACTTTGATAGTGCTGTGCCCCGCACTCGCGCAGTACATTGAGCACCTATCGATACGTATGTGCACATTTGCACCACCACTGGCTTTGGAGCAGGTGCTGGTGAGCACAACCCGCGTCTCATCGATGTTCATAGACAGTGCGTCAGCGAGAGCTATGTGTGAGACACATGCAGGGCGTCTACAGATTACAGCAAAGCCGCGTCACGTATTGATGCACTTGTGTGCACCAGAGATGCCACCATCGCTGGTCGAGAAACTGGCGGTTTTCTCCATGTGGGAAAGCGCGGAGACATTGGACGTGCTTGGCGACCCGATCTTGGCACACTCACTGGCAGCTGGTAGTTGGCCCGCTTTACACTGTATGCACTGGCACACGCCCAAGGCTCTTTGGCACGAGACCTCGGATGTGACACTCGCACAGGCCAAACGTACATGGATAAATCGAGGCGTAATGATGACGTGGGACGCTATGTGAGGCGGATGGCCACGGCATGCAAAACTGCGAGCTCCATCGATGCATCCTTCGCGATGGGTATATGCGCATGGCAGAGGAAATGCTGTCGCTGTGCATCGAGGAAAACAGGCACGCTGAGTTGCGGGAATGGCTCAGAGCTCTGTGGCGGCGAGTCGGCTTCCTTGCGACACGTCCATAAAAGTGCATTGTGTGAAACGCTCGTCGAGGCCCCATCGTTGAGATGCAGACATCCGTCTTTCCACACGCCGCCATCGAGCCACAACGATCCAATGGGCCACCACGCTGCGTCTTTCAACGAGTGTGGCGGGGCACTGCTAGAGTCCAAGACCCAATGCAATTCAAGCTGCTCAAGACTCGCGTGAGTCTCGCGCGTCGTCATTTGCCTTGCGGCGGTAAGGTAGGCCGAGGGGGACCAAAGTTGGCCCAGTTCTACACGCTCATGAATGGGGAGCGTCGCATGATGCACGCGTGCACACAGATCATCGAGCCATGCACGCAATGTGCTGCCAAGAGGAAGACTGGATCCACGGCGCCACGACACAGGCACATCACCCTGTTCCAGCAAGGCGATGAGCGCCGCCATGGGACTCGTCCGCGGCGCACGCTGAGCGAGGATGTCGGACACCCTCACGAGGTCTGCACGGACAAGAGAGCCAAACTCGAAGGCTGTGCGTCGCTCACGAGCCCAGAAACGGCCCAATGGATCATCAGCCTCGGCACCAAACTCGGCAGATCCAGCTGTAGGCCCGGCCAACACGGAAGGCAGTTTGGCCAAATATGTGTCGACGAATGCAGCGAGCTCGGTCGTCATCGCCGGCACACTCGGCTGCGGCACCTGGTCTAGCGATGCGTGTTCAATCACAATATCCTGCTCGCGCTCAGCACATTGCCGCACAGTTTGGAGTCGCTGGAGCGCCCGTATAGCATGCTGCGCAGCTGTGACACGCTCAGCAGCAGGCGCCAAAAGAACCCAAGACACAGGTTGTGGCTCAGGCAGGGCTGCCGCCCAGCTGCGGAACAGCTCTCGACGCACGCCATCCGGTGCGCATAGCGGTTGTACAAGATCGGGGGCAAGGACAAACTCGCTTTCAAACGCCGCTGGAGTAAATAGATGTGCAAGGAGTGCATCGAGCATTTTTCGATCCGCCTCACTATCCATGCGGCAGCCATAGACATCTTGGGCGAGAAGGGTCCGTAACGCAAGCCAGGGGATCTCCTCTGGCGCAAGATGGCGTTTCGTCTGAGCTGCGTGCGCGAAGCATGTGTCAACGAGTGTGTATGCAGCGTCGAGGTCCGTGTCGTAAAACTCATACGGACGAGACCAGCCCTGTGGCACGTGACGCGCGCGTTCCAACACCATCGTATGCAGCACGGCCACTAGCAGGTAGACACGCTCACGTTCTGGCGGTGGCGGAGTGGCAGCGGATGATGCGGTTGGTGTGCTTAATACGTCGCGCATGTCCAGGGCATGCAGCGCGTCGAGAAGAATGGACTTGCAACCGGCGGGGGGCTCGTGCATCACGATCCGAGCGGCTCGTACAAACGCTGGCGGCACAGATGGCGAGAGTTCGCAAGTGAGACACACGCGACATCGCTCATGTGGACAGAGAGCAGCAAGACGTGCGGGAAGCTGTGCAAGCCATGTAGGTGCAAGATGGGCATTCTTCACCAGGACCCATGAGCCAGAACGAGCTGCGGACGCCATCGCACGATCAGCGAGAGCCATAGCCTCTGGTGAGCCAAGAGCCACTTGGGCACATGACACATTCAGTGATGCCGCGCACGACTCGACGGTGCCACTTGCATCATACCCAGCCACACCAAACAAAGCAAGTGGTGTATCGCTCGACACCTGCTCAACTATGTCCTGCAAAGGAAGAAGCGGCATGTCGAGAAGTGGTGCACCAAAGACATGATGCACGAGACGGACCAGAGCGGGCTCCAGGCGGTCCGGTCGATACGTGCGTAGAAGCAGGGCTTGGCGAACGGATGCGCCAATCTCGTCATCGGGTGCGTGGGGCAAGGGTGATTCGACAAGCTCTGGCGTCGCTTGCGATATCCACGTACGCCAGGCGTCCGGATGAGCTTTTTCGTCGTGCGCTGCGAGCCGCAGTGTCGCTGTGTCCGAGCCATGAAGCAGAGAGAAAAAGTCTGCACCATCCAGAGCACCAGCGCGCGGGCCTGCGCGGCAGTACAGCTGCGCAAGAGCGATGGCGAGCACAAGCCGGTCTGCATGCAGGAGCGCAGGAGCAGCTCGCCGGTACGTAGCGACAAAGATGGCATCATAGAGGGCATGCCGTCTCGATTCGGTGTCTTGTGCAAACGAGCGGTGCGACAAAACGTCTGTAAGCAGTCGCTCGAAGAGACGCATATCGAATGCGTAGAACGCGTGTAACGATTGCATGTGCTCGAGCAAAAAGTACAGAGCACTGCATGCACTGGCTAGTGGTTCGTACGTATGCGTCGCCTCGGCGACAGAGCGAACAATACTCTCAGTCGACGCTGCTTTGCGAGAGATGTCATCCGCCTCGGCTTTGAGTGTTTCAAGTGTACTGACGACGTGGTCGTCCTCGAGGATGTGGCCCTGAGCCTCGTTCAGGGCCGTCAGGAGTGCATGTTCAAGGCGTAAAAGACGTCGTTTGAATTCGTTCTGCATACGTTCAAGATCCGCTCGCTGCGCCTCAATATCTGGGCGCTCATAGTGCAGGATCTTGCTGAGAGCCTGCGCTTCGAGACTCTTGCGTGTCATAGTAAAGTTGATGACTTGCACGCGCGCAAACACATGAGGCGGCAGCACAACGCCCGCGTAGCGGGTTGTGAGCACGAGACAGAACGACGGTGCCCAATCGACGTCCGCTGTGCCAACACGAACAAGCGTTCGGCCGCCTGTACGCCGCTTTTCGGCATTCAGCACAGGCATCAGCACAGGATCTAAGTGCTCAGCATCGGAAATAATGAGCGGCGTCCCAAACCGCAGCGCACGCTCCAAAACCTGCACAAACCCACCATCAAGGAACGACGTGACGGCCGGCTGCGCGCGTGCGTACAAGGCTGAAGCAAACGACACAGCATGGCCGGACGGGTCAATGAGCAACGGCACTCGCGTACATCGCTGTAGTATCACGGCATTGTCGATGCTCAATGCATCGCTGCGCAAGCCCATCGCATCATGCCAAGCGGCCCGCTCGTCTGCCGTTGAGAGCGTATCGGCAAAAGAAAGCGTTCGTCGAACAGGCACATGCACTGTATCAAGACGCGCAAGCCATGCACGCCACAAAGCCTCGCGACATGCCTGGTCGAAAAACCCCGCATACGCCACCATCGCTGCGCACATCAGACTGTCGCCAGCAACCGTCTGCATGTGGGCATCGAAAGTCTGGCGTCCCTGCTCCCAGCGCTCGCGTTCAGAGCTCAGACCGTCCAGCAGACGCACACTACGAGCCACACGCGCCTCGACGGCTTGCAGCTCATTCGTGAGTGCCTGAATCTCACTGATCAATGATGCATACTCGCGCTTGTACTCGGTAATGCTATTCTCAAGCTCTGCGACAGTCGCGTCCGCGCGAGACGCTTCTAACCGTGTGTCAGCTGCCTGTGCTTCGAGGGTGTGTACTTGCGCACGCAGTGGCTCAACACGCTCGAGGATGTGTGCGTAATGCACCTGTGCAAGCACCCAACGCGCTAGCGGACCACAGGCCGTGCTCGCACGGTGAATGCTCTCGAGATTGTACTCGGACCGATTTAGGTACTCACGCTGCAGGCGCTCACGCAGTGCATGCGGAATCGACGCGGTGTCTAGGTGTACGACGGTTGAGATGAAATCGTCACGTCGTATCAGACTCTGCACTGTCTTCCAGCCATCAATGCGATGGCCCAGTAGCATGCATACCGACTCCATCGTCAGCTTTACCGGCGCTGGCGGGTTCGTCATAGATCGCACCTCGCTCAAATGCTGCTTCTTAATATTGCTTACGGCCGCTTGAGCATCCAGGAGAGCTGGCTCTGCTTCGGAAAGCTCTTGCAGCACAGATGCTCGTTGCTGTGCCATATCTGCTTCTTGCTGCTGCAGTGCTGATTGCAATGCTATGGAAGCCTCGCGCTTCGTCTCAGCCGCTTGTTGCTGCTGCACCATAAGCTGCAAGCGATCGTTCGCTTCAACATTGGCAGCCTCGAGCCTTGTCCGCTTCGTCGATAGTAGGGCTTGCATGTCTTCGACCTGAGCCACAGTGGCATGCAATTTTTCCAGTCCCATGAGCCGGAACCGTTGCTGATCCTCAAGTTGCTCGTACTGCTCGCGCATAATAGCGCTGAAACTATGCAGCATGGCAAGTATGTGTTGTGGTGATCGGTGGTATTGCCGGCCTGTCCATGTTCGTACGCGCTCCCCAAGATCAGCCGCCACCACATGCATCCATACCATTGTGTCGACAATGGCATCTCGATACAAGCCCAAGTCCAGTGACGATGTGAGTGCTTGTGCAACAGTGCGGCATGCATCAGCACTCCAGTCTCCTGCCGTGTCTGCATGCACACTGTGCTTAGCGTCCATGACGCGTCAAATGCAAGACCGCCCCCAAATGTTACACGTTTGACGCCCACACCCACACGCACTGCCAGTGTGAGCGTGTGTCGCCCGCTTCTTGATGATCGAGACGCGCGGCGCTTCGAGTCACGTGAGAGGAACAGCTGTCACCCTTACCCCTCCCCCTATCTACTCCCGCTTTTCCCCCGACCTATTGTCTCTTAGATTCTCAAGCGACGGCGACAGGGCAGCTGGGATAAAGAGGGACCAGCCGACTAAAAGCTAGCTCATCGAGACACACACACGCACACGAGATTAGATTCGTACAGTAGGAATGGGATGGCATCTATAACTACAATGGGTATGCAATAGACACGAGCGTGTGTACGTAGTGCAATTACTTCGTGGGCACATAGCCAAGCTTGAGTTGCTCTTCCAAGCGACGGATCTCTTCCATACTCTGGCTCTGATCGATGGCATCAGATATTGCCGCGCGTTCCTCAGCTGTCAGTCGTCGGCCAGCCGTTGGCATAGGAGCGCCAGGATCGAATGACAACGCACGTGCGGCGTTCGCCGCAGCCCCAACTACCGGTGACTTGTAACGAGTAAGAGATGCAGCCAGTTCAGACAGACCGCCTCCTGAGGACTCAAATGCCTTGCGTGCAACGGCGCGTTCACGCTCGGTAATGCGTCGATAATCTAGCACGCGCAAATGGGGCATGCACCATACAACAAACTCACGGTAATGCTTGTCGCGTGAAATGGGGTTTCCCATAAGGCACAAATATCGCAGATAGCGTAGGCGACGAAGATGCGCGAGCTCCTGAAAATCGGTCACAGCATTGTTCGTAAGTACCAGCGACTCAAGATACGGCAATTGTTTGTGAATGTGGGGATCGATACGGGAGATGAGATTGTTCGAAAACGTGAGATTTCGCAATCTCAGCATGCGCGGAAAATTCCCCAAATATCGCACGTCATTATCTGTCAGATCAATCGTATCATTTAGATCACGCGAAGCACCAAGGTTTTCAATAGCTGGGATCTTGAAGCCACGCAAGTCCAGCTCGCGCTCTTTAAGTGTATTGATGGATGAGTCACACTGCGCAAGCAGTTCAGCGGTAAGCTTCATTTTTTTGGTTCCAAAAAGCGAGGGGAAGATCGCACGAGACAAGCGAAATGCGTGCGGCTGCAGCGCAGCTGTCAAAGACCAGAAGACAAAGACGCCCGACGAAGCAAAACTTCGATTTTGCGCGTCACCCGATCTGTTGGCCGCGATGCACACCCGCCACACCAGAGCTATGCTTGTTTTTCCTCCGTGGGTACACCTCCACTGCCTTCCCTCCGCTGCTTAGACCACGTGTTCATCACGTGAGAATCGTACCGCTCGCGTCACACGCGATACCAGGGTGGGACACAACAGGTATGGAGAAGCTCCGCTGACAACCATCCATCATGGCTTCAGCGTCCGCCATGCCACTTCGCCCGCCGACGCCGCGCAAAAAGCTCACGAGCTACGTGGGCTTCGCGAATCTTCCAAATCAGGTGCACCGTGCTGCTGTGCGCAAGGGATTCACATTCACGGCTATGGTCGTCGGTACGTGTTTTTTTGGAAACCTTGCCTTTCTTTCTTCACCCTCATAACAATAAGTCGCGAGGTCGCCATGTTCTATTTTGGTATATTCATGCATGCTAACAGTTTTGTGTAGGAGAAACGGGTCTCGGAAAGTCAACCCTCATCAACACATTGTTTAACACGAATCTCGTGCCGAGTGGTGAAGAGCGTGATGTGGGCCGTGAGCCGACGCAGACTGTCGGCATTGAGACAATCAGTGCGGACATCGAGGAAAATGAGGTGCGACTTCGTCTAAACCTTATCGATACGCCAGGGTTTGGCGACTTTGTGAACAATGAGAATGCTTGGGACCCAATCCTGCAGACGATCGAGGCGCGCTTCGAATCCTACTTGGACCAGGAAAACCGAACAAGTCGCTCGAGGATTGTGGACAACCGTGTGCATGCCCTGTTGTACTTTATCCAGCCTACGGGGCATGGACTGCGTCAGATTGACCTGGAGTTCATGACGCGCTTGAATAGCTATGCCACTGTGATTCCTATCATTGCCAAGTCTGACACAGTGGCTGAAAACGAACTGCAACAGTATAAGCAGCGAATTCTTCGTGATCTTGAGTTCCACGGCATTGATATTGTGAAGCTGCCCGTGAATGAAGAAGATGACGAGGAGACCATTGCGGAGGTGACAGAAATCCAGAGCCGCCTACCATTTGCCATCGTCGGCTCCAACGATCTTGTCAAGACGGCCGATGGTCGCATTGTACGCGGACGTGCGTATCCATGGGGTGTGATTGAGGTTGACAACGAAAACCACTGCGACTTTGTCAAGCTGCGTCAAATGCTGATTCGTTCGAACATGGAGGACCTGCGTGAGCTGACGCAGTTGCGCTATGAACAGTACCGGACGAAGAAGTTGTTGAGTCTGGGTGTGACGCAGGATGACTCAGTGTTTAGCACAGCAAATCCAACGGAGAGGCAGGCAGAGGCTCGTGCCGTGCATGAAGCCAAGCTTGCGAAGATGGAAAGCGATATGAAGGCTGTCTTCCAGCGCAAGGTCGCTGAGAAGGAGGCGAAGCTGAAGCAGAGTGAAGAGGAGCTATACGCGCGCCACCGCCAGATGCGTGCTGCGTTGGATCAGCAACGCCAGGAGCTTGAAGAAGTCAAGCGCCGGTTGCAAAACATGTTCCGTTAAGACATAGGGTATTGTTTTTTATCTTCCAAAGTTTCTCTCATTCGCTTTTTTTTTTTTTTTTGCACGTTTCTTATGGCCCAGTTGCGTACAAGAGAGCACGGACTCGGTTCATGCGTTCGGATGGCACGGCATGGCAGTCAACCAGTCCTGTGAGGAAATTGGCTGCTTGTTTGCCTGACCTACCAGCCGTCCGAGCGGCACGAACGTATCACGTGATGCTATGTGCACACCGTTCACGCGTCTGTACGTGACGGTGATGAACGACGCGTGGCGCTTTCAAGTGTCACAATCCGTTTCAATACGTGGCTGCGCCGCCCCTCGACGGCCTTGATTAAAGGGAGCGGGTTGTAACGAGAACGAGGGGCGCGTTTCTACGCGTGACATGGCCGAGCGGGACGTTGCGCCGGTACGCACGTACCTGGAAGCGCTGCTACCTGTGGTATTAGACGCAAATGCAGATGATGTACGTGCGTCACTCGCAGACGATCATGCGTGGCTTGATGTAGCGTTGTCTTTCGTGCAGGATGCATCTGTGTCGGTCGTATTTGTAGACAGACACATGCGCCAGGCACATCACAAATATGACACTCGATACACTCTGTCGCTGTGCCCGACATGGTCCCAGACGCAGGTGTCGATGCTTGCGCTAGTGAAGCGGCAGGCCGTGTTAGATATGCATGTGGCCCTTCCGCCTCAAGTCCGTGTCGTCACGCTGCAAGGAATGGCATTGTCCGATGTCAATAGTTCCGGGCATCGGTCGAATGTCGGTGACGATGAAGAAGTGATCGCGGGGACGCGGCCAGACGAGGCTGCACAGCTTCTTGAGACACCTTACGAAGCGATTGAGCATGTCGTACACAATGTGATGGGCCCTTGGATCGAAGCCTATGTGGCGGGGCATGCGGACGATGGGAGCAGCAAAGACGAGAGCGAGGGCGGCAAGACAGGAGTGCCGCTGATCCGGCGCAAGCTGGCTGAGCTGGAGCTGAGTCTGAGGCATGTTCAACAGCACATCGAGATTCCGCAGGTCATTTTAAGTGTGCATCCGGCGATCCGCGAGGCATGCAATGCTATGAAGGAAGAGGGGAGTGAGCCGAGCGTGCGTGGGATCGATGCGATTCAGCCGCCATCGCTGCTGCATGACGACTCCTTCATCAACCAGTTGCATGCAGATATGAATGCGTGGGTGCGTGCAGTACAGACCATCACGAAACTTGATCGCGATGCAGCGTCAGGAACTGCGCTGCAGGAGATCAACTTTTGGGCTGCGATGGAGAGTGCACTGGAAGACCTGGAGCGGCAGCTGCATGCGCCTGAAATTACCCTCACACTCGATGTGCTTACACATGCAAAGCGCTTCCACGCGACTGTTTCTTTCCATGCCGATACGGGACTGAAGGATTGCGTGGAAAAGGTGCATGGCTACAATGTGCTATTGAAAGACCTGCCGCTGGGTGAGCTGCTCGCCGCCATGTCGCTCGATGCGCTAGCGGATGCGCAGCGCAGCCTGTTTACGACGCTGAACAAAAAGCTGCGTCTCAGCACGTACCCTGTGCGCCGAGCGCTCGCACTTGTCGATGCACTCGGCCAGGACGTGCACCAGGTGCTGCTGAAAGTACTCGGGAATGAGTCGCTCGTGGACCAGGAGTATCCGGCATTCACATCGACGTACGCTGCGGTAGAGAGTGTCCTGAACGACTGGGATGAGCATGTGAAAGAATTTGTGTATGTGGCGCGAGACCTCACGCGCAAGCGAGGGGAAAAGTTCATCCCCATCAAGGTGGCGTCGCCGCACAATGCGCTGCGTGCACGACTAGAATACTTGGGCCGTCTGCGCCAAGCACATGAAGAGCTGATCGACATGGCAGACATCGGGCACACATACCGGACGGACGAGTCGACACAGCATGCAGTGCAGGAAATTCGCGCCGCTTTTGGCGAGCTGCGCGGCGTCGATGTGCTGGATGTGTCTGGGTCAGGCACGGCTGCGCTAGCCCATGCCGAGGCGCTGTATCGGGAGCGTATTGCGCACGTCGAGACGCGACTCATTGAACGACTCCGCCACCTGCTCACCCACGCGCATTCGGCGCGTGAACGGCTGCGGATCCTTGCCTTGTTTAACAAGCTGTTTGCCCGGCCGCGCGTGCGCGCGGCTGTGCAAGAGTATCAGGCTGTGCTGCTCAAGGGTGTGCGTGCGGACCTCGATGCGTTGCGTGCCAAGTTCCAAGCGGGCTACCGGCACTCAGATGCCCATTTGGCTGCGCAGCTCCGAAATGAACCAGAGATTGTCGGGGCGATCATCTGGGTCGGCGAGATGGAGCGTCAGCTGCGCTTGTACATGCAGCGAGTCCAGGATGCGTTGGGCGATGGATGGGCGGACCATGTGGAGGGACAGAGACTGCACGCCGAGAGCCAGGCATTTTTGCCGCAGCTGGACCCGAAGCCGCTGGTGCAAGCATGGGCGCAAGAGATGGGCCGCCGAGCAACGCTGCCGTCGGGCGCGGTGATGCGCATTGTTGCGACGCGCGGCAATACCGCACCACACGACACGCCCGAAGCGGCAACGGGTGCCAACGCCGGTGTATCGCTTCGCGCAGTCGCAAACTACGATGCACATACGCTTGCGCTGGCGGACGAAGCACATGCGCTTACGATGTTGGGCATCTCGATCCCACAGGTGCTTGTGAGCATGGCGCATGACTCACAGCGCATCGCACCGTTTGCCACGGCACTCGACAGTGCGCTGCACACTCTCGATAAGGTGCAAAAGCAAATGACCTCAGAGCCACTGATGGCGCCGCTCCTGGCGCAAGTGCAGTTGGACGTGCGCAGTAAATGGGAGCGCGTGTGGCCATGTCGCTGGGAACGCTTCCTCGACGGCAGCTCGATGCATGACAATCCGCAGGCGGATGTAGTCGATGCGTTCGTGCGGGCGGTCGTCCAGCTGGAGTCGCAGTCCGCGCATATCGTCGTGCATGTGCGCGATGATCTCCATTCGCACATGAATCTACTGCAGTCGTGTGCGTACACGTATGATGCGCTGCGCGCGGTGCTGGATGGCATGCAGCGTATCATCGATACCCTTGCACAACAGTCGTATGTGAACTTGCCGGCGTTTGTGCATGCGCTGAGTGAGCGTGTGGACGGGAGACTGCAGCGGCGCCTGGAGGATGCGCTTGCGTCTTTTACCACGACGCTCGACGAGCCACCCAGCCACATTGTCGATCAAATGCCAGTTGTCCATGTTGTGCTGCGGGCACAGACGCTGCAGCTCGATCCGCCCCTCGAGCATGCGCAAGCACACTGGTTCGATGCGCTTGGATCCTGCGTCGATACAGTGCTGAAGCAGCCGCGCCTGAGCGTAGCGCAGCGGGCGCTGGAGCTGCGTGAGCGACACGTCGAGACGCACGCCCCGCTGTGGACGGCCGTGCCGGCGCCGGTGATCCAAGCGCCGCTGCGGCGGATCCAGGCAGCTATGGCGAACGCACATGCGTATGCGGCACAATGGCTCGAACTGCAGATGCTCTGGGATGCTGAGCCCGAATCGATCGCTCCGGCCGACGACATAGAGGCATGGCTCTTGCTGATGAAGCGGATGCGAGCCACACGCACCTTTGTTGATGCGCCCGCACGGCGAACGTTTGGCCTTGTGCAGATCGATGCAACACCTGCACAGGCACGTATCGCTGCGCGACTCGATGCTTGGCAGGCTGCCCTGCTGACAAAGTGGGCTGCCGTCATCAGTACGTCCATGCGAGACATGCACGAGCGCCTCGCTCGGGGGCGTGCAGAACTCGAGCCACTGAGCGCGACACATACATCCACGTCGCATGTGGTCACGCTCATAACGCGAGCGGCCGCTCTGCGGCAGGATGTTCGTGCGTGTGAGCCACTGGTACAACGCCTCGTGCAGGCGCAAGCGTCGCTCCAGGCATATCGGTTCCGTTGGCCGGCCGACTGGCTGTATGTCGAGCAAGTCCAAGGCGCCTGGTCCGCGCTGGCCGAGCTGCTGAGTCAGAAGCAGGCGGCCATTGAAGCGCAGCACGAGGCACTCCAAGTACGCATTAGTAGCGAGACACGCAGCGTACGCGAGCAGATGGACGCACTCCAGGAGGCTTGGACACGTGAGCGGCCTGTGTCGGGTGGCGTGCCAGTCGCGGAAGCACTGCAGGTGCTGGGCGAGTTTGCCGCTCGCACAACAGCCCTGCACAACACCACCCGCATGCTAGCTGAGGCGCGCGACGCCTTCGGCCTTGACTCGCTCGACGACGCGCGTCTGACGCACGTGAGCGACGAAATTCAGGGTCTCCAGACGGTCTGGAGTGCACTCGCACGCATCTGGGCCGGCCTCGACGAGCTCAAGAGCACGCCCTGGTCGCATGTCCAAGTGCGCCACGTACGGCAACGCCTGGAGTCCCTTGTGCGCGATTGCCGCGCGTTGCCGACGCGCATGCGCTCGTATGAGGCCTACGAAACTGTGCACGATGAGCTGCAGTTCCTGCACTCGCATGTGAAGCTGCTGGGCGAGCTCAAGTCGGATGCATTCCAAGCAAGGCACTGGCGCGCACTCCACATGCGACTCCAAGCGCCACGCTACGTCCCTAGTACACACACGCTCGGTGCCGTCTGGGCGCTGGACTGGCGAGCGCATCTGCGCGTTATCCAGGCAGCTGTCGCCGACGCGCAGGGCGAGTATGCGCTGGACATGTACTTGCAGCAGGTGCGAGAAGTGTGGACGGGCTACGCACTCGAACTAGTCGACTACCGCCACGAGTGCATGCTGCTGCGTGGCTGGGATGCACTGTTTCTCCAAGCAAACGAGCATGCAGGTGGCCTGCGCGCTATGTCGGCAAGCCCGCACTACCGCGTGTTTGAAGAAGAGGCCCGCATGTGGGAGGACCGACTCGCTCGGATCCAAACGGTGTTTGACCTGTGGGCTGATGTGCAGCGGCAATGGGTGTACTTGCACGGCGTGTTTGGCAGTGGGAGTGCCGAGCGCATGATGCACATCCTGCCAGTCGAAAGCACTCGCTTCCAGAGCATGAGCAGCGAGTTTCTTGCGCTGCTGAAAAAGGTGCTGAAATCGCCGTATGTGCTCGACGTCGTCGGCGTCCCGGGGATCCAGGCCTCGCTCGAACGCCTCGCCGAGCTCCTGCACCGCATTCAGACGGCGCTGGGCGAGTACCTCGAGAAGGAGCGTGCCCGTTTCCCGCGCTTCTACTTTGTCGGCGATGACGACCTCCTGGAAATGCTCGGTCATGGCCGCGATGTACGCCATACATCCAAGCATCTTGCAAAGATGTTTGCTGGTCTTGCATCTGCGCACGTGAGCGACAGCGAACCCAGCAGCGACAACAGTGCATGTGTCATTGATGCCATCGAGACCACAGCGGCCGAGCACGTGCCGCTCCATTCGCCTGTGCGTGTTGGAAACGACACACCCGTGCATGAATGGCTCGATGCTTTGCAGCGTGCCGTTCACGAGACTTTGAAGCGCCGCCTGCCAGACGTGCTTGGGGCTTTCAGTCGGCTCGTGTACGATGAACCAAGCGTCACTGCATGGCTCGACGGAGCGCCTGCGCAGCTCCTTGTCCTCTCATGCCAGATCGAGTGGGCTCGTCGTGTAGAAGAGGCGCTGGCCTCGGCGGGAAGCCAGGCCACAGCCACTAGCCCTCGCGACTGGGCCACACCGCTCCTCGCATCGCTGGATGTCTTTCTCCGCACACTGAGCCATGTAGCTTCGTCATCAACTGTGGCGCCCTCGGTTCGTGTGCGGGCTGAGCTCCTCATGTCGCTTGTCACACACCAAGTGTCCGTCGTTCACGACCTGGGAAACGCATCGTCGCGATCCTCGATGCCCCCGCCCTTTTCGTGGGAGCAGCACCTGCGGCATTACCTGCTCGACGATGGGCGCGTCGAAGTGCGCATGGCCTACGCAGCTTTCGAGTACGGCTTTGAGCCACTGGGCCTACAGGAGCGGCTTGTACAAACACCCCTGACAACAGCGTGCTACGCCACACTCACACATGCACTTGCGTCGCGACGTGGCGGCGCTCCATTTGGACCCGCAGGCACGGGCAAGACCGAGACAGTCAAGGCGCTGGGCGCCGAGTTGGGCCGATTTGTCCTCGTATTCAACTGCGACTCGCAATTTGATTTGAGTGCGATGCGACGCCTCTTTGTGGGACTGTGCCGCGTGGGTGCCTGGGGCTGCTTCGACGAATTCAACCGACTTGACGAGCATGTTCTCTCAAGTGTGTCGCAGCAGATCCAGGCCATTCAGTATGCGCTCGCGACATCGACAGACGCCGACCTCGGCGTTCGCGTGCCTGTGCTCGGATCCACAGGCATCTTTGTCACGATGAACCCATCCTACGCCGGCCGCTCGCGCTTGCCTGACAACCTTGTCAAGCTATTTGGTCGCGTAGCTATGACCCAGCCTGACTCGGAGCTCATTGTACAGGTCTTGCTCCGTGTACATGGCTTCACGATCGCTGATCGTCTTGCGCGCCAGATGGTCTTGCTGTTCCGTCTATGTGCCGAGCAGCTGAGCGATGCGCCGCACTACGACTTTGGCCTGCGTGCACTAAAAGCTGTCTTGGTCCGTGCTGCCGCTCACATTCGACGTCGGCGTCGCGTGGCTGAGCCGGCGGCACTCCATGCTGCCGCTGCTGCTACGGCTGCGTCGCATTTGCATGACGCCGCTGCTTCTACCACGTCTGTGAGCGCTTCCGAGCAGACGGCGGCAATCGTACAGAGCATCTTTGATACTGTGCCGCCGCGTCTTGTTGCTGCGGATGCGCCGCTCTTTACCGAGCTTGTGTCGGACGTGTTCCCCGGCGCCCAACCCGCGCCACTTGCGCTTGACACTCTGTACGATGCGCTGCGCATTGAGTGCGAAACACAACACCTTGGCACCGGTGCCTGGCTCGAGAAAGTGGTGCAGCTGTATCAGATTCTCCAAGTTTCACATGGTGTCGTGCTCGTCGGCGATGCTGGCGTTGGTAAGACGCGTGCGTGGCGCGTCCTCCTCGCAGCGCTCAGTCGTCTCGAGAACCGCGAGCGCGATGGCGTCGCACACGTGCTTGAGCCGAAAGTGCTCAGCAAAGAAGCGTTGTATGGCACGCTCGATCCCACAACGCGCGAGTGGACAGATGGCCTCTTTACCCACATCTTGCGGCGGATTGTCGAGAATGAGCGTCGCGAACGCGAGCAGCGTCACTGGATCGTTTTTGATGGTGACTTGGACCCTGAATGGGTCGAAACACTCAACAGTGTCCTTGACGATAACCGCCAGCTTACGCTGCCGACAGGCGAGCGCCTCGCTCTTCCGGACAATGTGCGTCTGCTTTTCGAGGTCGATAATGTCCAACACGCGACTCGCGCCACCATCACTCGCTGTGGCATGGTATGGTTCCCCTCGCAGATCGTCTCGATGCACATGAGGTATACGCATGCCCTCGCTATGCTGCGCACTCACCCGGTCGATGACAACTTCGACATGACCCGCCCTGAGCTGGAGCTCCACAACGATGGTTTGGCGTCGGCACGCTCATCACACCGCATTGCCGCTGTCGTTGCCGATGCGATAGCTCCCTACATGGCCGACGGGGCCCTCGTGGATCATGTGCTCGATGCTGCCCAAGCTCACCCTCATTGCATGCAGCCGAGCCACGTCCGCATACTCACGTCGCTGATGGCGCTCGTCCGGCACGTGATTCGATGCGTGCTTGCATACGACACTCGGCACCCCGACTTTCCACTAAGTGTGCATGACACAGCGTTGGTGGCGCGCAAGTCGTTCATGATCGCTCTCGTGTGGGCGGCGGCTGGCGATGCGGAGCATGCTGTGCGCGATGCCGTTAGCGATGTCGTGCGGCAGCATGCCGATGTCGAGCTGCCGCCACACAGCACGCCGCTGCTCGACGTGTTTGTTGACGCAGAGCCTGGCGCGCCCTACCGTTCCTGGAATGATCATGTCGTGCAGATTGATGTGGATGCACGCGCATTGACCACAGGCGATACCGTCGTGCCGACCATCGATACTGTGCGGCACGAGAGCTTACTGCATGCATGGCTGCAGGATGAGCGCCCAGTTGTTCTGTGTGGACCCCCCGGCTCCGGTAAGACGATGGTGTTACTCACCGCGCTGCGTCGCCTGCCGGATGTCGATGTCGTCACCCTGAATCTGTCTTCGCAGACGACGCCTCGCACCTTACTGCGTACACTGGAAGCGCATGCCGTGTACGAGCACACGCCAGCCGCGGGCACGCGTCTCGTGCCGCGTGTGCCTGGCCGCCGCCTTGTCCTCTTCTGCGACGAGATCAACCTGCCTGCACCTGACCGGTATGCTACGCAGCGAGTGCTTGCGCTCGTGAGGCAATGGGTCGAGCAGCGCGGCTTCTGGCGCCATCGGACCTGGGTCTCGCTCGAGCGCATCCAGATCGTCGGCGCCTGCAACCCACCAACCGACGCTGGGCGCACTCCCCTTGCGCCGCGGTTCCTGCGTCACATCCCTGTGATCTGGGTGCCATACCCATCGGACGCTGCTTTGCTCCAGATCTACAGCACCATGTACCGCGCTCTCTTGCGCCGTGTGCCGGCCCTCGTTGGGTATGCTGATGCGTTGGCGCGAGGAATGCTCTCGTTCTTCCGCGCGACACAGCACCACTTCACGCCTGAGCAATATGCACACTATGTGTACTCGCCACGTGAGCTGACGCGCTGGGTCCGTGGCATGCACCGTATCCTGCCAGAAGACGTAACGCTCGACGAGCTCCTCCGTGTTTGGGCCCATGAGGCCCTGCGTGTGTTCCAGGACCGTCTTGTTACACCAGCCGACAAAGCCTGGAGTGACGCAGCACTGGACGAAGCAGCGCACAGCGCATTCCCGGGCACGGACATTGCTACGACGCTGCGCCGGCCACTGCTGTATTCAGACTGGCTCTCCCGCGAATGCCAGCGTGTGGAGCGAGCCCCGCTTCGTGAGTATGCTCGTGCACGATTGCATGGCTTTGCCGATGAGGCTCTCGAGACAGACCTTGTTCTGCATGACGCTGTGCTAGATCTTGCATTGCGCTGCGATCGTGTGTTACAGCAGGCTGGTGGGCACCTCCTGTTGATGGGCGTCGCCGGCTCAGGTCGCACAACCGTCGCTCGTTTCTGTGCGTGGCTCCGTGGTCTCTCGCTGTACAGTGTACCGACATCTCGTGCCTATGACGAGACACGCTTCGACGAAGATCTCCGTGCGCTCTTGCGCCGCGTCGGCGTGCGAGGTGAGCGTGTGTGCTGGACATTGGACGAGAGTCAAGTTGCCGTGCCGGCGCGTGTGGAAAAGCTCAATACCCTTCTAGCCAATGCAGAAGTCGCGGGCCTATTTGAAGGCGATGAGTACGCGTCGCTGCTCTCGGCTTTGCGCGACACGGCCCAGCGCGAAGGGCTGGTTCTCGACTCGGACGACGAACTTCTCGCTCTCTTCCGCGCTCAGATCACAGCAAACCTGCATGTCGTCCTGACGATGACACCGCCTCGTGGGAGTGATATGGCGCAGCGCGCCGCTGCTTCGCCAGCACTTCTTAATCGGTGCACGCTCGTGTACTGCTGGACGTGATGTCCAGCCACGCCGTCATTTCTACGTTCATATCGCAGCCGCTGGTCCATCATGCCTGAGCGTGTAAATAGGGAGCACGGGCTGAGTGTCTGGGCGACAGACCTCTAACGAGTGCGATACATGTGTAGCCTTTGTCCTGATGTTACCTTCTATAAACGTAAAACCATTGTACCTACATGCAATACGACCCGCGGAATAGCCACACGTATAAACAACGAAAGTGATTGCCAAAGAGGAGGGAGTGGGTAAGAGAGAAATAAACAAAAAAAAGCGAATCGATGAACGATATCGTGGTGCTTGCTAAAGACGCTTGATCAACAACAAGTCTTCAGAGAGCATGGAGCATGTCCAGCATTTCCTTCACACGATGCCCTGGAGCCATGATCAGTTCGCCGTGATGCAAATTCGCATCGTAATGAATGACATCCTGCATACCCGAGCGCTTAAGCAGGTGCTGGACACGCCAAGCATTAAGAACGGTATCAGCGCCAGCCAAGTAGACTCGTACATGCTTGGGATCATGATGTTCAGGGATGTCGTCGCAAACAAGTACGTTTGCCGTCCAGTCAAAGTAGCGCATGAGCAAGTTGGCATTGCCAAGTTCACGTGCCACAAAGTACCGGAGCACGAACTCGATGAACGACTCCGTTGGCTTGTACAGGAAGCGATAACAAATATGCGGTTCCCACAGCTGGAAACACACAGGGTCAACAAAGACCGAGCGAGCAATCAGCGACGACCACGTCCGCAGGAACCACGTATGCACGATGGTGCCCATGCTGTGCGAGAGCACATGAACCTTGCACTTGTCGAATTGATGCAGCTCAAGAATACTGCGAACGACATTCGCTGCCTCCTCATGTTGCCATGGTCTCAGAAAACGCGGCGAGAAGAACTCGTACGAGATCCAAGGCTGTAGTGGCACCACGATCGGGTACGACGCCGGCACACCGTTCGGACGAAGCATCGTGAAAAGCGGAAGGACGTATTCCGACAAGCCCAGGCCTAGGCCATGAAGGAACATGACGGGGCGTAGTGCTTCTCCTTTGCAGGCTGCTTCAACACTCCATCCAGGCGGCATGTACAACAAATAAGTGATGCCGTGCATTCGCATACGCCGCATTCCATACATGTTCAAAACGGCATGCACAGCTCGATTCAGTCCAAAAATGAGAATGTACAATAGGAGCGGACGTGTGTGCACATCGACAGGATCAAGTGTCAGCATCATGGTACGGCGTCTCTTTTCTTCAATTGGCGAGAGCACCGCACGGTCGGGGAACCGCAGTCCACGACGTTGTTCAAACGTGTGCAGCACATCAAGAAGAAACAGCTGCATCTCGTGCTTCGGCGAGTCAAACAGCACGACTTCGTCATAGTATTTGTCAAAGATCGACCATGCGAGCCAGTTGAGCACATCCAATCGAGTAATATCCTCAGGCCGGATGCCAAGGAACCAGCCGCCCATTTCTTTGCGGAAGGCAATCGCGCGTGGATCATCACGCGCAAGCGCCTCTCTCAGTTTCGGGAACTTTTGCGTATCACGTGGATTCGCTAACAGGCTGTCATCGTCTAGTCCATCAACGACCGACATACCCAAAGCACGAATGATTCTTGTGTGCGAGTTGGGGCTCGACGTTCGTCGACGGCCCTGGATCCGACGCACCAAATGCCGGTAGTATATGGAGAAACACACCTCAAGGGATGCCCAGAAGAACGCAAACCGCTTCCTGAGGAAGTTGGCAAGCCATGGACGCAACAATACTTCTCTCGGCATCGTACCGTGAAGAAGCATTCGGAGCAGCACTCCTGTACGGCGCTCATGAGCCATACGCACACCCACGTACAGGATCACATAGACCCATGAAAGTGGCACGATACCCCACAGCAATGACACGAGAAACTGTGCCAGAAGCTTTGGCGGCTGTCGCTTAAACATACGCAGAGACATGTTCCATCAACGTAACAAGCTCGCTTCGTATAGAGCTCCTCACTTGACGATTCGGTTTGTTCTTGGGAGCCAAGTTGTGTTAGAAGGAACAGTGTGCAATGCAAGTTCCGGTAGGTCATACCCTCTTTTATTCTCCGGTCAACCCCCAACCAGTTGCTGTATCTCTTTCTGTTGTACCCCACGCGATGAACTAGCGATGCCAAGGATGCATGCGCCGTGATGACTAATACTTGCATGTGCATATGTATGATTCGCCCTCGTCTGTTTCGACTCTTGCTCCACACCTACTTGCCCACAGAGCCTGTATCGAATCATGCCGCTCATTTGCTGCACGACACCTCTTAACCCATACTACACACATGACGTATGGGTCGGCGTCTTCAGATGCGCCCTCGACTGCTTTAAATGGCTTCAAATTTTGCTTATCTCGTAATCTGTGACATGTACTCTTGATCTACCCACGTCTAGTTAAGCAGCTTCAGCAGAAGACGTCGCAGGTGCGGGGTGTGTCTTCGATGCCGTCTGAGTCGACGCCGAACTCGCACATCCACATGATCTTGCCGACGATCCACATGGCTTGGTGGACGATGACGTATCACGTGAAGCGTGCGCGAGCTCGTCAGCAGCCATGCGTGGCGTCTCAAAACTTTTCATAGGTGACAGGCCCCAACGCTCCAGCATTGCTCGATCCTGATCCCATGAAGACGTTGGCGTCGTCAGCATACGGTGTCCCGTGAAGATCGCATTCGCGCCAGCCAAAAACAGCATAGCTTGTTCCGATTCGGTGAACATCTGACGTCCTGCTGCAATGCGCACAATGGAGGTCGGCAGCACAATACGCGCCGTGGCCACGGTGCGCAGCATCTCTTGGAATTGGACAGGCGGCTGACCTTCCATAGGAGTGCCAGGAATCGCTACAAGTGCATTCACGGGAAAACTCTCCGGTGCCTCTGGCAACCTGCTCATCTCCCAAATGAGACCAACTCGGTCCGACTCATCCTCACCCAGACCTAGAATGCCGCCAGAGCATACAGAAATGCCCGCATCCCGCACATGCGCAATGGTCTGCAGACGGTCGTCATATGTCCGTGAAGTAATCACCTTACCATAGTACTCGCGACTTGTGTCAAGATTGTGGTTGTAGGCAGACAAACCGGCTTCCTTTAACTGTTGCGCTTGCTCCGCCGTTAGCATTCCCAGCGTCGTGCACACTTCCATCCCCATCCCACGGATTTCTCGCACCATATCGAGAATGCGGTTGAAGCCACGTTTGCGGCCGCCGATCTCTCGCCATGCTGCCCCCATGCAAAAGCGCGTGCTTCCATTAGCCTTGGCGCGCCGAGCTTCTTCCAGTACATTCTCGAGGTCTTCCAGCTTCGACGCATGTGAATGGGTCTCGTAGCGGCTGCTTTGCGAGCAATACGCGCAGTCTTCCGAGCACCCACCCTCTTTGATGTTCATCAACGTACATAGCTGGATTTTTCGCGCATCATGGTGCATGCGGTGCACGGATGCAGCCTGGAATACAAGCTCCAGCAATGGCTGGTCGAACAATGCCTGAACTTCCGACCGCTCCCATGACTTTCTTGCTGATGGAGACCACGCCTCCGATGACGAGGTTGCCCGATCACTACTCGCCTTCGGCAGGGCGCCTACAACTGCCGTGCTTTTCATGCGTCGCAACACAAATGTAGCGCTTGTTTTTGACGTCATCGTTGACATCGATGTCGTCAAGGATTGTGTGCTTCTCATTGCGGACAACATATCGTTTCACAAAACGCTCACGTACGTGTCCCTTCCTGTGCAAGCTTGAACACGACCTGTACCTTCAACAAATTCGTTCAGGTGATGCTTGAATATATCGCAATACGATTTTTTCTCCGTACTTGGGCTTCGTAATCTAGTACTCTCTGTACGCTGGGTCTTTTCTGCGTCCGACCAGACCCACTCTCGCCTTCCTCCAGTGCACGTAATAGTCTTCCCCGCCAAAACGCCACTGCCTAGAAACCGGTGTGATTATTCGGCCGGAACACCACATGGCGTGCACGTGTGTGCTTCGCATTCGAAGATGCCGCCGCTAGAACCAACGGCCGGAGTTACTCCCTGCTTAGCTTTGGCTCTATTAACCTCTTCCTCGTAAGATGGAAGACGTATCGGTGGATATACAGTCGACGAGTTCCGATAACTCTTTTGTGAGACCCAAGCGAATGTCTCTTGAGGAGGAACTCGAAAACCTTGCGTGTCGATTCATCGTGAATCTGCCAGCAAATGAGCTCGCATCCATCGAGCGTATCGGATTCCAGGTGGAGCTAGCGTACGTATCGCTACGAAGCGGCTCGTGAGCATGCCAACTTACACGCAAATCTTTCGCTTGCGTAGTCACTGGTTTTACCTAGACTTTTTATGCCCGCAGAATTCCAAGTTGCCAACGCTCAACTTTAAAAAATTTGCCGAGGAACTACTCCATGTGGCCTCCCTAGCTGTGCCGCTTATCCAGCTCTACACTTCAAGCGGCTCTTCGAGTCTAAATCAGGCATTTAGCCAGTTTATGGAGTACAAGACGCGCGTGCCTGTGTGTGGTGCAATCCTCCTCTCCGAAGACTGGACAGAAGTACGTACAATCATACGCAGCAACTATGCCTCCCATGGCTTAGAGCAATTTGCTAACGACGCACAGTGCGTGTTGGTCAAAGGTTGGGGTAAAGGTGCCTCCTGGACCTTTCCTAAGGGCAAGATCAACAAGAATGAAGATCAACGCGATTGTGCTCTTCGCGAAGTGCTCGAAGAAACAGGATTCGATGCACATGATTTGCTTCCCAAGGATTCCAAAGACTTTTTCGAGCTAACGGATCGCGAGCAAAAGAGCCGTTTGTACGTTGTGCCAGGTGTGCCGCGAGACACTAAGTTTGAAACTCGGACGCGCCGAGAAATTTCCCGCATTGAATGGTTTAAGCTTGGCGACCTTCCGACTGCAAAAAACCCGAAGGTGCCTTCCTCTGAGTTGGGGGGTAGGTTTTATCGTGTAACACCTTTCATGATGCGCCTCCGCCGTTGGATTCAAGCGAACAAACGCTCGCATCCGAAGCGACCCAATCAACAATCACCCATGCCTGGACACAAGGACTCTGGGACTAGCGTAAACATGGACGAACTTTTTGGCACTGCCACGCCACCACCCAAACCTGCTGGTACACAGAAACCTGGACTCATTGCCTTGCCACCCTCGGCGATGCGACAGTTGTCGTCGAACAAAATGAAGCAGCCGAAAGATGACGTATCCGCTCCTCCAACTCGAAGCTCAGCCCCTGAGCTTGCCAATTCAAAGAGCAGCGACGATTCCAAGCAGCAATTGCTCCTTTCTCTTTTGCATGGCTCACACCCTTTGCCAGCACCTCCTCCTTCCGACCAACAGCCTCGCATCGATGGGTCGGCCGCTTTGCGTGCTCTTCTTGGCGCGCATTCCAAGCGATCTGAACCGTCAAATCCCACGCAGAGTCAAACCCATAACACTAATTCTCTGTTGTCTCTACTCCAAGCTTCAAAGCCGCCACCCAAAGAACCTGTCGAAGCTCATCCAATGCCCTACTTGCGCTCGCCAACGTCGACAGGTATGCAATCCCTGACCCCTGGCTCGTCTGTGGACAAGCAGTCCAGCAATAATCGTGAGCAACATGTTGCAAACCGCCTCCCAAGCTTGATTGTTGGACCAAATGGTTCTAGTGGACCCAGTCAGCCAGAATCCAAGCCAGACCTACCTATAGTTACTGGTTCGACACCTACAAGTGTTCCGCCTGCTCAGACGCCTGCGCCTGCAACTACAACTCCCTTCAACCCAGTGTCAAGGCCAGGAATGTTTCCTTTTCCACATACGATGATTCAATCGTCTCCTTCCTCATGGTCGAGAAATTCGTATATTCCACAGCCGCAAAATGCACCTGTGCCAACGTCAGGTGTAGTTTCTTCGACTCTAGCAGATGCAACCACGTCAGCGGTTCCTACAGCCCCCGCTGCACCGAGCAATAGGCAACAGCAAGCTCTTCTATCAGCCTTGCTAGGATCCCCCAAACCGCAAGCTACGTCCGCGCATTCAACGCCATCAAGTCCCGCTGTTAGAACATTCTCTTCCCACGCTTCAAGTATGCCTGCACCAGCAAATGTTCCTCAGGGGCCGTGCAATGCTCCATTACCTGCGCCAGTGACTACGCCTGCTCCTATTCCGTCTGACTCAGGGAACGCGATGAATCTGCTTAACATCTTGAATCGACCGCCTACTTCGACGCCGGAGCGTGAGAATCGCGCTCCGGCTTCTGCGGCTGTGCCAACATCCGGTGCTCAGAACACATCCAATTCACTACTAGCCACTTTACTGCATGGAAAAGGACCCTAAGGTTGTTGCTTTCATATTGCGTCTCTAGTTTTTTCTGCCGTCCTTGATGAGTATACCTACCCGCCTCTTATACTGTGGTAATAAAGGGGTAATAATAGATACCGATGTTTAAAGTAGTTTGAAGGAACGTGTAAGCTGGTCGATTTTCGATATGGGAGCTTATTTGTTAGCCGCATGAACGATCGAACGTACCAGGACCAATGCCAATCACAGTCCGACTTCCCGGGGCCACTTGAGTACGACCACTGCTTCATTAGTGAGGTTGTCATTATGAACTTACGCGTCCTGAATCACATAAGCGGGCACGCCAAGTCTTTGTGCCGATTCATGCAGCTGAGTAAGTTGCTCTTCGTCAGGAACTTTTATAGCGATTTTGGTTTGGCTTCATCGCATTAGTTACAGTAGCGACACATACCCTAGCTTCGACCATGTCCGAACGTAGTCTGGATGCATACGTAATGCTGTCTTATAAGATGCCAGGGTCGCATGTCCACACTGTGCCGCGATCTTGCCTTTGTCCATCTTCAGGTCCATGCGGACTCCCAGCACCATCTTGCACTCTTCCACAATTGGCATCGAAGAATCCTCCAATTCATCGGCACTCTCAATTTCTAGATCCGACAATTCCTCATCTGTATTATGCGTTCGAGCACTTTGCCACCAATGTGAAAAATATCCTACCGCAATCCCAGTAGCAAATACAGCAATCAACACCGTATGCATTGTGGACACTTTTGATGACCGACCTCAAATTTTCCATACTTCAAATTCCGTGCCTTGGTATATGACGCATTTTCTGATTGGTGCAGACTTCTCACGAGGACCTATTACCACTTTTAACCATCCTCGCTTTGGACGGCGCCGGGGGCAGGATTAACAAAAGATATGCTTGTCTCCCTTGGCCTGAGCGCCATGGATTCGGCCGAACGATATGTTTCGCCACCCAGCGCGCATATATAAAACACGGACCAACGGATCCCGAGAGCTTTCACCGTTATACGTGTTGACCATGCAGATTTTCGTCAAGACATTGACAGGCAAAACAATCACGCTTGAGGTCGAGTCATCCGACACGATCGACAACGTGAAAGCCAAAATTCAAGATAAGGAAGGCATTCCTCCAGACCAACAGCGCTTGATTTTCGCTGGCAAGCAGCTGGAGGACGGACGTACGCTGAGTGACTACAACATCCAGAAGGAATCGACACTGCATCTCGTACTTCGTCTGCGCGGCGGTGTGATGTAGAGCACTATTCATATAGTTAAACATGTATGTTGTAGCCAATTTTTGATTATATATAACATATGATGAGTCGTAACCGAGCATTACTCTCCGAAGAGCTATGGTGGTTAGAATTGCGAGCAAGGAATTAACACTTATCACATACCTTCTGCACGCGCTTAAGCACAGCATCTTTCGATGGGTCTAGACAAGTTAAATGTTCGATTACAATGAATACGTACCGTAAGGGTGGTCTTTGCTGGGAATCTCAAGCACAGCAGGGAATGCCTGCATGTATTTGTCAACAAGAGGACGGATCTTGTCGGCAATGTGTTGGTTAATCAAGACGATGGCTATGTCATTCCGATCTTTGGTAAACTTGAAAAATGTGTCCTCAATGTCAGACGTGGGTGTTTTGTTGTCGACGACAAAAAAGTTCTTTTCTCCCTCTTTGTTGACGTCACCAATCCCAGCGAGAATAAAGCCGGTCGTAGAGTCCTGCCAAATGTATGAGATTTTTCCGGTAGGCACGCACCTCGTCAGCGATCAAGGCAATGAGAGAACGGCCACTTGCTTGATGCCCAGACATAGTAGTCGAGTATTTCAGATCGGCCTTCTGGGGGTACAGCACACGTCGAACCAGCGACGTCGCTCGTTGACTGCCATGACACCGGCGGACCAAGTGCGCGCGTGGAGGCCACGTGGTTAAGTGGCCATATCGACGGTGACGGACGAGTGGCTCATCAAGAGACTGGATTTCAAAGCACCTCAGGACGACCAGGCGCAAGATAGTGAGTGGGTGGTTGAAAGAGATGCAATCAACATTTTTGCCATCGAATGCAGCTGGTGGCTCTGCTGGTACAGCTCCATACGTAGCAGGTGATACACCGCTCATGCAGCCCATGCCGCATGGTGGCAGCCGAACATCGCGCGTGTGTTACTTTTTCGATTCGGACATTGGCAACTTTCACTATGGACCTGGGCATCCTATGAAGCCAATGCGTGTGCGCATGTGCCATTCGCTTGTCATGAACTACGGATTGTACAAGAAGATGGAGATTTTTGTACGTGCTGTGAACGCACATTAACAGACAGAGAGCAAAGCCAGCGACCAAACGCGAAATGTCCCAGTTTCATACGGATGAATACGTGGACTTTTTGTATCGAGTGACGCCTGAGAATGTGGACGCTTTTGTACGTGAGCAGTCAAAATGTAAGTGTATGAATGTATCGCAGCTCCTGCTAATGAGCATCAGACAATGTGGGCGACGATTGCCCAGTGTTCGACGGCCTGTTCGAGTACTGCTCGATTTCAGCCGGCGGTTCTATGGGTATGTGTGACACTGAAATGAGTGTTGTACATGTGAGCTAATATGACAGAGGGGGCAGCGCGTTTATCGCGTGACAAATGTGATATTGCAATAAATTGGGCTGGTGGTTTACATCACGCCAAAAAAGGCGAAGCCAGTGGGTTTTGCTACATCAATGACATTGTTCTGGGTATTCTGGAACTTCTTCGGTACCATGCGCGGGTTTTGTATATTGACATCGATGTGCATCATGGAGATGGCGTAGAAGAGGCATTCTATACTACAGATCGTGTGATGACATGCTCGTTCCACAAGTACGGCGAGTTTTTCCCCGGAACGGGCGAGCTCCGGGACATTGGATGCGGTAAGGGTAAGCATTATGCATGCAATGTCCCACTGCGGGATGGGATTACCGATGAGTCGTACCAAAGTGTGTTCCGGCCAGTAATCCAGCGCATTATGGAGATCTACCAGCCATCGGCCGTTGTTCTGCAGTGCGGTTCAGATTCGCTAGCAGGTGATAAGCTCGGCTGTTTCAATTTGAGCATGCGTGGACATGCGAGCTGTGTCGAGTTTGTCAAGAGCTTTGGACTGCCACTATTGTTGCTAGGTGGTGGCGGTTACACGATGCGAAATGTGAGTCGAGCGTGGGCGTATGAGACTGGCTTAGCCTCTGGCCATCAACTGAGCTCAGAGCTGCCTGTGAATGAGTATTACGAGTACTTCGGGCCTGAGTACCGCTTGGATGTAGTGCCAAGCAACATGGAGAATCTCAATACGCGCGAGTACCTAGAAAAGGTCAAAGAGCAGGTATTTGAAAATCTGCGTCACATCGCACCAGCACCCTCTGTTCAAGGTCACGTTGAGCCGCGCCTAGCGCATGATATGGCTCTAGATGATGCGGGTGCACATGATGATGTGGCGAATCCTGACATACGCACAACTCAAGACCAAAAGGACCGACGGATCCAACGCGAGACGGAACTTGACGATTCGGACGACGAAGGCGAAGGTGATCGACGTGACCGACGCTCTTGGAAAGACGAGAATGACATGGATATCGTGGACGAACCAGCCACAACATCAGCAACATCAGCAACACTACCATGTGGTCCTTCAACGGGAATGCCTCCTGCACCGGTAACTTTACAGCAACCATCGACGAGCAAAATGGAGTCAGAACCTGCACAAATGTCTCCAGTCATGTCTGGATCTACAGCAACGGCAGCCCCTGACCAGGCACCACCAGTCTCTCATGCGTCCTCTCCCGATTCTTCAGTACAGGGCATTGCTGCTCCCTCTGCATCTACCCGCGGCGCCTATCCTAGACCTGATATGACCAACGATGCTTCGGCACAAGCAGTCGATGGCAAGCGGTCACCAAAAAACTAGTTGGCGGCTTGATCATCGTTGACAACACTATATGATACTTGAGCCCATTTCCCCTCCCGGTATATTTCATCCAAGTACTTTATTGGAAATCAGCGTAGCTATATAGTGACAGCACGATATGCATCTGCTTTGCGACGAGTAACAAAATCAGCTGCAAATCGACGGCCATCAAGTGTACTGCTATTCGCATACACAGCTTCGGCAATGATGACCGTGACATCGGGCGAGGGGTTCAGGGGGAATGACAACAGCATTTCGATGAAGTCGTCAATGTTGGCACGAAGTCCTTTGAGCTGATCGCGGCAATATTTCACGAATTCTGGCGAGGGAGGTTGAGGGGTCGATGAAGGGACCATGGTTGAGGTTGATGAACGAGTAGCTGATGAAGCACTGCCTGCAGAACCAGCGGCCGACCCATTCGGTCGCGGAATGCTGTCGTTCATTTGAGAAAGCGCATCCCGACGAGCTTGGTGCTTGGGCTTCATCGTGACCCAGCCGTCCTCGTCAGCCTCCGATGGGACAGCAGAAGAGGATGTTGTAACTGCAGAGCCTAAACCAGACGAGCTCAAAGCCGGCGGACGATTCGGCAAAGACGCACGTACCTGCGTGAGCGACGACTTAGGTGCGCCGGCGCCGCTATTGTTGCTGTTATTGTTGCCCTGACCGCTGCCTCCAGCGCTGTTTTTAACAGCCGCAACAGGCTTGGGTGGGAGAGCGTGCGCCTTGCCACCTGAGCTCCCAACTTTGACCCAGCCAGCTTCATTGGGTGAATCCGGCTCAACAGGAGCACGCGAAGCCGACGAGCGTGCAACTTGAGCATGTGCAGCCTTCTCACTTGCGGACCGCGCGCTTTCTTCTTGTTGGATTTGGGAAAGTGATTTCGCAGGTGTTGTTGACTTGGGCACGTTCCAGGCCACGCCGGTGGAGCGAGGAGTTGTTACTGCCGTCGACACAGTCCCCCCTGTTGTTGAAGATGATGATGTCAACGTTGGCTGTGACATGTGCATGGACGCCATGGCACTTGCAAGCATGGCAGAATTTTTCGCGCGTTCTTTAGCCTCGCGTGCTTTGCGTTCACGCTGTTCGGCTTCGAGAATTTCACGCATGTTGGGAGTTGAAGCCTGTGCTGGCTTCGCCGAGGCGGAGGCCCATGGAGCTGGGCGAACAGATGCTGGCTTAGGCGTTGCGCTGGAGGATGAAGTTGATGTGGATCCGGTGGATGGATCTGAAGGCGTTGGGGTGCCAGAGTCAGAAGTGAGAGATGAACTCGCCAAACCTCGGGAACCATTTGAACCTGTAGAGTCTCCTGATAGGCCGGTCGCAGTGGACGATTTCCGAACAGATGAGTATGGCGGTACATTCACAGAAGCGGAAACAGCCGCGTCAGCCTCGGTTGCACGCGAGTCTGACGTTGGAATGGGCTTTGCGTCGAGTGCCTTGTCCGATTTGGGTGCTTTCGACGGGGACACTGCCTGCAGCGCCTTTGATGGTTCTGGCACTTGTGAAGAGGAGTAGACTTGCGTTGATGATTCCATGTGAGATGCGGCCTTGTGACTAGGTGTGGGGTCAGTGGAAGGAAGAATGTCCTTTGCGAGACCTCGGCTTGGCTCAGAATTCTGAGAAGACTCAACTGATTCAAGACCGGAAGGAAGTTGTGGCTTCGAAAGAAAAGCAGGTTTGGGCGGGAGTGTCGATTTGGGATCAATTGGATTGGAGTTTGACACAGGATTAGAAATGGTATCTGAGCCCGGCATCGAGTCATGCGCTGGGAGGTCAGGGTTTTGGGCAGCAATAGTGGCAGTAGTGGATTCACCTAAAGCCGCGACAGTTTCCGAGGTATCAGCTTGGCCAGAAGGTGTACCAATCGAGCCCGCATGGTCGGGATGCGCTTGCTCGAGGGGCTTAGCTACCGGGGCTCGCAACGCAGACGCATCCGGCAGGACAGTTGGAATTTGCTTGGGTGCGTTCGATCCGCGCTTCGGTTCAGGTGAAAAAGGATCGTCGTCTTCATCAGAGTATAATGACAGGTCTTGGTCATGGTTATATGGCCAGTTGGTATCGTTGTGGACGGACGACGATGAAGATGTTGGCATACTTGAGGCATGTACAGGATGCTCGGCATCCGCGTATGCACGAGCTTGCGAAGCTCGGAACGCGTCACTGGCTGCTTGCCGCTGCATCGCATGCAAGATATCATTCAGACCTGCCTCGTTAGCATGGGGCACAGAGGTTGCGAGGACATTCTGCATCATTTGCAAGGTCTGGGTCTCAGTCGAGTTAGGCATGAGAGCCTGAAGCTGGGACATAACACGAAGTGCCGTCAAAATGTCGTCCGCAGACAAGTTAGAGGCATTGGACGACACTGTTGTCGCCGTGGTTGAGGGGACATTGGCGGACGTTGCGGCTGCCGCTACCGCTGAATTTTGGCGTAAATGATCAGTCGCTCTTACACTTGGATCTAGCTGGGGCGACGCATGAACAAGCTGAGGGGAATTTGTCGCAGAAACATGCGGTGATCCGAGCACCGACGATGGAATGTTCGGAGGCGTCGGCGCCGACGCCGAGGACGGGCGGCCTACGCGCTTTGGAGGGATGAGAAACGGACGTACAGGATCGCCAATCTCCGCTACATACGCGTGTAGGGGGCGGAACTGCGCGTCATCATCCGGACGAACGAGGAGATCAGGGTACAGGTAATTCTGCTCATACCAAGCCTGCATGGAGGTGGCGGGAAACGGACCCTGCATCGTACTCGACGGATCGAGATAGTACCACAGCTGCATCTGTGCGGACCACGGTATAGATAAGGGCCGTTGCGTCACATCCGGGTACACTGACGACCACATCGGATCTCGCAACGTGTCGTAGCGCATACCTGGGCTCGAATCTAAGCTTGCTCCTCGGCGCAGGCTTTGCGCTGGATTTACAGGCGACATGGTAGATCGAAAAGGACCCCACGGGGGCAAATCGATGTTCTCAGACGAAAAGTACGTTTGGGACGTCGGGTACATGGCAGTGAGTCTCTAAGTTGCTCGCAATGGTTCCGTGGTTTTCTTCTACAGAACGCTGAGTCAGCGTGCTGAACGATTCATCCACTCGGCCACGCGCCGTCGACACGTAAGAGTGGAGGCATCTAGAAATGGTACTTCTGGCCGCTGGGCAAATCGTTCGAGCAACTCGCGGACAAGAGCGTGTACGAGGACATCGCTTTCTCGATACGCGGCACTGCATGGCGGATGCGCTAAATTGTACTCAATCATCTGCCAGAAACCATGCCATGCCCATCCTGCATCCTGCCGCACTACATCTTGAACAATGGCTGTGAATTCCGACTGCCACGCATCAGTGTTGGGATGCTGGCTTCGTAGCACGTCCCTTACATCCTCCAACGCGTGTTCGACATCGTCGACCTGTGAAAGGTGCAAATAAACGTGTAAGGCACGTTGATGTTAGCGTATTGCTTGAACAATGATGCTATGTTACACGCACTTCGTTCTCCATCGCAATATACATGCTTCTTAGATTGTAAGCATTACACCAGTTATGATTGAGCTGCACATAGACATGTTAGAAAAATAAAAAGATCATACGAGTTCGTCAATAAATTTGGAATTAGATGGGGGAAAATGACGAACGTATCAACTCACACTCAAACAATCTGTAAGGTTCTCGACCTCGTGATACCAATTTGATGGAACAAAAATTGTTTGCCCCGGCTAATATGAGTAAGCGCATGCGACGTATCGAACACAGTACACACTTCTTGTTCAATGACGTAAACTCGTAGACGTGCTTGCTCCCATCCAGTCCACCCGCTAAAACCATCACAAAATGCGCCAAGCTCGCCAAGCGCGCGTCGCCGCTCCATATCTTTAAAAGTGCTTGCAAGCTCAGACGTGCGCTGTTCAGGAAATCCTTTGACATGTGAGAGCACGCGTACGTGCATACGTACGGCGAAGAAGCGCTGCATCAGCTGGTGCAAAGAAGCGCCAACGCTTTCGTCCGGCTATATTTGTCGACCATGAGTACGAGGTGTCTCGCATTGTAAGAGTGAGTGCAAGGGAATACGATGTACAACACGTACAAACTGCCACGCAATCGGCCGTCAGCTGCATTAGAACATACCGTCGCGATGAAGAGGTGTGATAGATCCTATTGTCCCTGCATAACAAAAACGGAAATCATCATTCTCGTATGCGTCAGAGCAAGAGCCGAGCCAGGCGTCAGAGCAGTTGGGAACCGTGTCCGATGTAATGCCCTGTGTTGTTACATTGTTCATCCCTGAGAATTCGTATACGCGAGTCGGTGTACTTACAGTCGTCTGCGAACAGAGCTGGAGTTCTGTAGGGTAGCAATCTGTCGGGATCCTTGCCCTGAGCATCCATGCGTGCAGAGCGGACAAGATGCCAGTCTTTGATGTAGACAGTGTGCGATTTCTGCTGTTTGATAAGGTCGACTGCTTCATTGAGCCTCATGGTCTCGCGCTCTTTGGCGTCAATAATGACGGGTACTTCATGATCGCCGTAGTCTGTGCAAAGTGAGTCCCAGTCTACTCGTCCATCCCGTGCATAGCGATATATTGCCGGCCAGGAACGCGTCATAGATGTGGGCAAAACGACTGGTACGTTCTTTTGCAGGTATTCTTGCTAGGCGCAACCGCGTTAGTGTCAACGGGGATACGTACACAAAATTCTGCATAGCTTGGTACATAATCTAGCACACGGATAGTGCGCATCACCATGTGCTGCTGCAATCAATCTCCGTACACTTGCCTCACGAAATCCACGTATGCTGAACACGTACAAATGTACGAACGGAATCGACTCCACATCGCTCAAGCAAAAATGGACCAATTTGTTCCATTATGTTGTACAGCGATGAAGGAAACTAGCACTGAATGTCTCACGACGGACAATATCACTCCACCCCACATTGCATCAAGGGCGGTAGAATATTTCAGCGATACCAAAAGAATCGATCTAAACTACTAGAGACGCGAGGCTGGATTGGTATCATAACGGAAAACGCCCTCCTGAATCTAGTCGTCAGTGCGTACTACATGTAATGGCAACACGTACCGCAATAGCAACAAGAACACCATCCTGCCTGTACGCACGAGTGGCAACCAGAGCGCGTCCATTACTGATAGCCTGGTTTTCTAACTGACGAAAGGTAAGCAATCCTGCCTACGTACCACCATCAAAAGCCAATCTTTCATAGTAAAGTCATTATGGAACCACATCGTGTGATCCAGAGATGCCATCATCGAGGGTACGAGCGAGCGTATGCTCGATTGCATGTTGACGAGCAGGAGTTGGTCTGTCTGAAATGCCAACATAGCACGCTGGAAGTTGATCGAGCCAGGGCTATTGCCACGCGAGCGAACCCAATATGCTACGCTCGTGCCATATTGGAGGTGCCCGTCTTTATCGTACATTGTCGGTACAGCCGGTCGATACTCTACTGGATACACGTGACGCTGGTCATCCGTCCATTTAGCGCACATGGCGTACATCGGATCGTCCTTCGGTATCGTCGATAGAAGATGCTCATACCGCTTGTATGATAGCATGCATTTTTCAGGAGCCAGCACTTCTTTGGGGAGGAAATTTTGCCCCTCTTGGATATTAAGCTGCAGCTTGAAATCACCATCCATAACAATTTTCGGAGGTGGTGCAAAAAACTGCGGTTGATCCGGCTCGGGCATCTGAAACGACATCGTAGCTGTAAAAAGAAGCGTCGTTCCTTGCATTGCATCGACCCGGCGCGACACATAAGAGCGCCCATCACGTAGTTTTTTCACGAAGTAGTGGATATAATCATTGACGTTTGCTCGATCCAAGAATTTGCCCTGTACATGGTGAGTTATAGCGCTTACATACATGTATCTCCTTGAAAAGTTAGTTCGTTATCGCTAAAAACATACATGAAGCTCCATATGTCGCGGAACTGTCTTGCTTGCCGACTCCATACTCTGCGCAATAAGAGAGCCGCCAAACACCGACTTTCCCATCACAGGCACAAAGTGCTCTTTCGCCACGCTCTCAAACTCACAGAACGACGTCTGACGAACACCTGCAAATAAAGGAATCCGCTCATCCCATTCTTCTGGTGTTAGGGTTATGCCATCTTTCATTGCGAAGTTGCTTTCAAATCTTGGTTGATTTTGTCAAGAAACATGCTCATGTGGAGCCGGTCGGATACCGCAACGATGCTCCGCCTTCCGTCTCACTCTTGGGGCGTGCATGGCGTGGACTATGCAAGATACACCCAATCAGTACTAGTACAATCATCAGCCACGTGCAGCAACAGATGGAGGCGCGCACAGAACAACTGCAACATGAACCACTAAGAAGATGGACAGAAAGCGCGTACGATGGTATAAGCTATAGCAGATGCGCGTGTTCAAGATTCGAAAGTGATATTGCACCCAAATGTTCATCATATGTGCAGGTTAGGATAAAAAAACCAGCACATATACTAAGCAGGCATCTTGAGTTCCTAAAATCGCACAAATAAGGAATTCACTCTTCACCAGTACGTATGCTAAACTTTATACCAGACCCCTAATCTGTTAAAGGGCAGTCGAATAGGTCGAAGGGTGCGGCTACATCGAAGCCTGGAAATGCAACGATTCCATCACCTCCGTATGGACATGAGTGATGCATGGGCGGTGCCGGTTGGCTCACAAGTGGTCGCGGATGAGAGAAATGTATCGGCCGACACACAGACCCAGGTTTTGGCACGTGGCTCGCGTCACGCACCTCTCACGTCGTTGGGGCTGCTCGACCCACTATTGAAAGTGTGACGAACCCAAGTTCCATCTTGGCTCGACGAGAGAATGGCTGCTGCGCCAGGGGCCATGGCGCCTAGTGGTGCGAATATGCTTGGTTCCACAGGAACAAGATCTGTCTCATTGCGCTCAGCGCAAGTGCAGTCGCTTTTGTCTATGCTGAACTTTAATGACCCGGCCTTCTCTCATACGACCGGTCGAAGCTCGGTGAAACCAGACCAATCTATGCCTACCGTGGCTGCACCGCCCGTATGGAAGATTCTTATCATGGATCCAACGAGTACAGATATTTTGGCTACAAGCTTACGCGTGCAAGACCTTCGAGAGAATGGTGTCACTCTACATTTGCAACTGCATAGCGATCGTCCTGCTTTGCCAGATGTACCAGCCATATATTTTGTATCTCCCACAAGTGAGAATGTGGCGCGGATAGCAAAGGTACGTCATAAATGATTCGTCCCTTTCCAAGGCATGTCTTTCTTACTCCGACAGGATGTGTCTCAAGGACTATACGAATCGACATATATCAATTTCACCTCCATGGTGTCTCGGTCTGTGCTGGAGCAGTTAGCACAGGGTGTCGCACGAACTAGTGGTGCTGGTGCACAGATCCGTCAAGTGTATGACCAATATCTTGATTACATTGTACTCCAGCCCAACCTATTCCAGCTTCTTCCGAAGGGGCACGAGTCCAACTCAGCAGCGGCAGCCTCGTCGCATATTCCCACAACGTACGAACAGCTACACAACCCACAACATGGCCAGGAACATGTTGAGGCAGAGACCGATCGCATTGCTGGGGGTTTACTTTCGGTTTTCGCTACTATGGGAACGCTTCCGATCATTCGGGCGCCGCGTGGAAGTGCTGCCGAGCTTGTCGCTCGCAAACTTGAGTCGAAACTACGTGATCAGTCATCTGCCTCGCGTGGGGTAGCGGGACTCTTTGCCGCCACATCGAACTCATGGAACAAAGAACGCCCTGTCCTCGTCTTGATGGACCGTAATGTGGACATGGTGCCGATGATCGCTCACTCCTGGACATACCAGGCCCTTGTGTATGATGTATTGGATGCAAAGCTGAATCGCGTGACGGTTCAGGAGTCAGACAAACCCGTGGCTGCTAAGCGCTCGTACGACTTAGATGCTAAGGACTACTTTTGGGCAAAGAATGCCGAATTGCCATTCCCACAGGTTGCCGAAGATATCGACGCAGAACTGAATCAGTATCGGCAAGAGGCGAACGAGATCATGCGATCTACAGGTATTAGCAGCATGGACGAGGTTGGTCAGCTCGATGCATCGTCGAATGCCTCACATCTCAAGGCGGCTGTGACTGCGTTGCCCAAACTTACGGCGAGAAAACGCACAATTGATGCTCACATGAACATTGCGACCGCTCTTCTACAAGGTATAAAGACCCGTGGCTTGGACGAATTATACCAGATGGAAGAGGCCATTACCCGTCAAAGCAAGTCCGCTATTCTCGAGGCGCTTCGGAATCCAGCCATGCAGAATCCCGAAGACAAGCTGCGGCTCTTCCTTGTATACTACTTGTCGACACCCGATGCCTCGCTGAGCCGCAAGGAAGTGGAAGATTTTGAAGCTACTCTTCGTGCGCAAGGGGTGGACTTGGCTGCTCTGATGTATGCGAAGAAGGCGCGGGAGATTATGCGTTTTACCCTTTCGACTCCAACGCTAGCGCCGACACAGGGTGGTCATGAACTGTTCAAGGGATTCGGCTCACTTAGCAGCCGACTAACCGACAAGCTTAAGGACAGTCGGCTGGAAAATCTCGTTGCTGGTGTCAAAAATTTTCTGCCTGTGCAAAAAGACTTTACTGTCACGCGCTTGGTTGCCTCGATCATGGATCCAGCCGGCAGTAATGCACAGACCCTCCAAGAGACAGACGACTATTTGTGTATTGATCCTCGGCAGCCTCGGGGACGTGGCACGGGAATGGCACCAGGCGGTACCAAAGCTCGTCAGCCATTTGCACATGCTATAGTGTTCGTCGTGGGTGGTGGAAGCCACGTCGAATTTGCTAATCTCCAAGAATACGTCACGCGATCAGTGTCCGTGTCCGGTGGTATTGCGCCCGGCACGTCGAGTCAGAAGAAAATCACGTACGGAAGTACAGAAATTCTCACTCCAACCGAGTTTCTTCGCACCTTGGCTATGTTGGGCCGTATGTAGTTCGGGTGCGGTACGGCGTCTTGTAGAAAGTAAAGATATATGTTATCGTGTAGCGGAAGTAGAGGTCTTGGCAGGTGGTTGTCCTGGGAGTTGTGGAGGTCGATGGGCTCCAAAGTAGACACAAGGTGGGGAGGAGAGCGGTTTCGTGTCCGTTTCTTAATCAATCTGACTAGAAGAGACCTGTCAAAGTTCGTTTCAATGCTGTTGATCGACACGCTCACTCACACCAGCCCATCAAAGCACGTGAAGTGTAGGGAAACTTGACGACGAAACGAGGATGGATGCTGAACCGATAAATGTATTGTTTTGCTGTCTTGGAAACATCTGTCGAAGTCCGATGGCTGAGGCTGTATTTAAAGATACTGTCAAGAAAGAAAATATGATGGACCGATTTGGCATCATTGATAGCTGTGGTACAGCAGATTACCACGAGGGAGAAGAGCCGCACTCAACGTACGTGGAATTCGTTTATTTTGCTGACGATAGAACCGTGCGTGTATGCATGAAGAACAATGTACCTATCAAGCACCAGGCGCGCGCCATTCAGAATGAAGACTTTAACAAATTCCACTACATATTCGGCATGGAGTACGTATGACGGATTTTGCATCTTAGCAATGCTCACACCTAGCACAAACAATGTTAGAAACCTCACGAAGATCCAGCCCAAGGGCTCCAAGGCGAAGTATGTATCAATACCAGCGCGAACGTGCATGTTAACTGACCGACTCTTGTGACAGGGTTATGCTATTTTCTGCTTTGTATGTTGCTAAGAAAAGCATCTCTGACGTGTTGGTGCAGTGACGACAATGGGACTGTGTTCGATCCGTACTTTGTATGTGCTTCTACTGACGTGGCCCACAGATAGGACACCCACTCACACTGACTTTCACAATCCAGATTGGCGACAGTGCATTCTATACCGTATTTGAGCAGTGCCAGAGGTATGCATGCGTGCATGATTGCGCGCCCTCGTCCTATCTTTGTGCCTCCGTACTAACCGCCACGTCTCCCTAGATACTCCAAAGCGTTTCTTTCCTCTATTCTGCGGGGTTCGAACGCGCAATTATGAGCGGTCGCAACACACCTCCACAGAACTCCACGTGCTATAGACTCTTGTGCTGCCAATAAAACCAATGTATTTTCGGTGAGGTGCCGGAATTTTCCAGCGCCACAGGTCGGCGACGAAGTAATATTCTTGCGGGTGAGCGTCATCATCTACCCTGGTTCTCTACGACCGGATGACAACCACGTTTATCGGTCAGCGCAGTGCTAACACCATTAGTGTAGCGTCCGGGAAACTGAGAAGGATCCCAACTGCCAGAGTTTCTGCAGATGTGACTCCCCGCACACTTGTGACGGTGTCGTCTGCCGTCAGGCATGGCCGTTGTTCGTCCTCTTCTTCGCGATTTGCAAGAGCAAGCTCGCAGCCATCCCAGAAAACAGCAGTATACAATGTGCGTGGTTTTCACAGCTCATCAAATCGTCTTTCCACGCCAAAGGACCCATACGCAACGCTTGGTGTGAAGCGCGACGCGAGCGCGAAGGACATTAAAAGCGCATACTACCAATTAGCCAAAAAATTCCATCCCGACACGAGCAAAGAGCCTGGGGCGAAGGAAAAGTTTGTCGAGATTCAGGCTGCATATGACATTCTAAGCGATGACCAGAAACGCGCGTCGTTCGACCAATTCGGCTCGGCGGATGGACCCAACATGGGCTTTGATCCGTTTGGTGGCGCTGGTGCAGCTGGCTTTGGTGGATTCCATCCAGGCAGCGCGGAAAGCATCTTTGAGTCTCTGTTTGGTGGTGCATTTGGTGGTGGCCGCACTGCTCGCACAGGATTTGGCGGCGAGACACGTGGCGAGGATATTGAAGCGAGTGTCAATATCACTTTCGAGGAAGCGTGTAAGGGCACGTCGCGTACCGTCTCGATCAACCCCATCGACCGATGTGGCACGTGTACAGGCTCTGGTTTGAAGGAAAATGCAAAGCGCAGCACATGTCAAGTGTGCCGTGGTACAGGCACGCGCACTTTTGTGATCCAAGGCGGCTTCCAAATGGCTAGCACCTGTCCGGCATGCAGTGGCACAGGCTCGTCTATTGCACCTGGTGATGAGTGCTCTTCGTGCTCAGGTGCTGGTCGCGTCAAGTCAAAGCGTAGTATAATGATCAACATTCCTGCTGGCGTAGATGATGGTTACCGAATTCGACAGGATGGCGCCGGTGACGTGCCTCTTATGGGGCCGGGACCACCAGGATCTCTGTATGTGCGGATTCATGTAATGCCAAGTCGAACCTGGCGTCGACAAGGTACGAATCTATTCTACCCAGCGCAGATTCCATTCTATACGGCCGTGCTAGGCGGTCGCGTCCGCGTGCCAACTCTTGAAGGCGATGTCAGCGTTCGTGTCCCATCAGGCACACAACCTGGCGATGAGATGATTCTTCGCGGACGTGGTGTGCCCCGTCTTGGCGGTCGCAAGAGCTACGAGAACCATGGCGATCTCATGGTTCAGTTTGATATTACCATACCAAGGTATGTGATAACCTTTGCGAGGTCTTAGCTGACATCGATGCAGGTCTCTTTCGAAGCGTCAGAAAGAGCTCCTTCAGCAGTTTGCCGATGAGTACGAGGGTCGAAGCACAAGTACATCATCTTCCAGTACAGACGCACCGCCAAAAGCCGACGATACCAACTCTCCAGGTGGAAACACGAATACGGACGAGTCTCGTGAGAATAATAAGCATGGTGAGTCCTAATAGGCCGCTTCGTGCGAGTGCCCTGGGCACGGATGGTTGGACGTGTCCATTGACATTTTTTGTCGTTTAGATTCTCACCTGAGTTTTTGGCGCCGTATAACTGACTGGTTCTCTGGTAAAAGTTAGAAATAAGGACCATAGATACTGTATACCTGGATGATGAGTGTCAAAGGCATCGAGGAGACTTGACAAGCCATCACAGACCGAATTCCTTATACAACAGTTAATACTGTTGTAATCATATATGTGAATGCTTACCGCGGACTCGTGTATGCGCCAATGGTTTAGTGGTAAAATACAGCTTTGCCATTTGTATGACGTAGCTGTGCCGGGGGTTCGATTCCCCCTTGGCGCATCGTCTTATTTTGGTGCAATGGAACATGAACGCTAGCAATATTTTTCGTCTTAAAAAATCCTCGGACTGTGAGGCGCCAATGGTTTAGTGGTAAAATACGGCTTTGCCATCTTCATGAT
>ERZ500978.67-NODE-67-length-80943-cov-7.992632_pt1 | contig 80943 bp, 62 predicted proteins | sample MGYA00248870_ERZ500978 | MGnify/ENA primary metagenome ERZ500978 (study PRJEB25958, sample SAMN03398513) | human skin metagenome | study: EMG produced TPA metagenomics assembly of the Human Skin Microbiome Metagenome (human skin metagenome) data set. | reverse complement strand
TGTCGTCCTCCCCTTGGCTGTCGTCCTCCCCTTGGCTGTCGTCCTCCCCTTGGCTGTCGTCCTCGCTTTGGTCGTCATCCTCGCTTTGGTCGTCATCCTCGCTTTGGTTCTCGTCCTCGTTCCGGTTGTCGTCCTCACGCTCTCCGTCGACCTCGTTCCGGTTGTCGTCTTCAGCGTGCCCTTCAGTCCTCTCCTTCGCAATATCCTCGTCCAGATCATTATGAGCATGCGTCTCGCCCGTATGACTATCGCACATGGGGCCACTGTCCTTCACATTTACATCCCCTTCAAAAGGTTCGCTCTCGCTCTTTTCACGCTGTTCGTCCACCGCATGGGTGACGTCTTCTGAGCGTGCCTTCTTGTCGAGGCGAAAGAAAAAGGTGACGAATCTATCCCACCAGCCACTCATCGAATCACTGTGCGCCTCGTCTCGCGTACGCTTGGGCATCCCAGGCAGTGTACCTGGACACCTTGCAGAGTTGCGACGCGTCGCGAGAAAAAAAGCGAGCCGTCGAGTCTTTATGCAAAAAAGGGGCTGACGCGTTCTAATTTCATGCCATTAGAGCCAGGGCCGGAGGATGAGGCGGGTGAATCGCCGTCTCTCTTTGTCGCCCGAGTCATCATGCCTCATGATGCAGATGCGATGGGCATGATCCTTGAGCAAGATCTAGAACGCATGTCCACTTTACCTTCTCAGGATCGCTACATTTGGGATCGTGAGCCACCCTTGGTACGTGTGGCCGACGCACATACACTCGAGGTGTCCATGCGCGTGCAGGACTGCGTGGATGACGAGTGGTTCCTTACCTACCTGTTGCGTGAGTGGACCAGGTCACATTTGGATGCATGTGTCAGTGTGACGGACCAAGACGGTGAGTTTCTCCTCATCGAGGCAGCAGATGTTTTGCCATCATGGGCTCAGCCAGACACAACCGAAAATCGCGTCTGGATGTACCAAGGCGAATTGCATCTCGTGCCTATAGATGCTTCAAACTCCATACCCCTGTCTGTGGACCAAGCTACATGCCTCGTTCGCGATCCCACATGCAAGACACAGGCACCTACCGCCGTACAAGACAAGGTCTTTGCGCGCCTTGCCGCATACCCTGGGGCGGCCATGACGCATCACCACACAACGCTCGCTTTTGTCCCACTTGGTGCCGCAAGGATATTAGCTGCTTACCCGCAAAGTGTTGCCGAGGCTGTGCATGCACTGACGACGCGTGACGTTATTAGCATGCGAAGCACTAAGCGGTATGCTTCGTACCTGCACATTGACGGTTGTGCTGATGAGCATCTCGCACCCGTACCACCAGCAGCAGATGCCGTGCTTGTGCGAGTTAGGTGCACACGGCATTTGTATGCTCGCATGTCTTTTGACAAATTCTTCCCACCGTCTCAGCTGGGTCGGCGTTGGCAGCACCAGGTCGAACAGTACCGCTTAGCTACAAGTGGAAAGACGCAGAATATATCAGAGACAAATACCGTGTGGGGTCGATGGTGCGATACAGGTGCCAAGCTCACTTGTGGTCTGTCCATGTGGCTGGACACGCTGGGTCAACGGCCTACGCGTCACCCCGCCGTCTCATTAGATCCGTCACAGCGCGAGCGTTTTCTTGCTTCCCTCATTCGGCTTGGCTACTTTGGTGACGAAATGCGTGATAGCGCCGAATGGAAAGCTCGCGAAGCTCAAGCTATCCAGACCGCTGCGCGACTCGCTACGCCGATCGAGGCGACGCCTACCACATCCATCTCTGATGTTCTCGCTACTATTCGTGACCCTGTCTCTATTCCCACATTGTCACTCGACGCGCCTGTATCGACTCTGGCATCCCACGAAGATTCGGATGCTTGGCTGTCGATGGCACCAGAAGATGTCGTGGCCTTATTGGAGGGTCGTGGACAAGAGGAGGCAGAGGATGCCACTATGGACAAGTTCCAGACCTTCATGAACAAGATGCAGACGTTTTTGGAGAGTCAAGGAGATGTCGAAGGTGCGTTGATGGAAGACGACGATCATGCGTTTGACGATGGCGACGAGGCTGAGGAAGATAGCTCGGATGAGTGGGATGAACGCAAAAATGCGCTCGTGGATCCGCTCCCTGCAGAGGAATGGGGTGCGTATCAGCATGAACAAAGAAAGACGCAATCGCAAGGCCCATCCGCTCGTCTTGGTGGCCTGTCCAAGGTAGATCACCTGGATGGCGATAGTGACTCGGGTACATCCCTCGAGGACGACGAGGATGTACCGGATATGATACCAAAGGAGGAAGAACTTCGGGAGCAGGACATGCACGATTTTATCGAATTCACGCGCCAAACGCTTGGCTTGTCCGAGACTCAGTATGACGAGATTTTGGAAGAGCGGCGAAAGCGCGGAGCGTTTGTGCCCCAGCAGTCCCATGGGCCCCTAGCTTCGTTGGATGCTGCACTGGATTCTATGGAGCGCGAGTTGGCACAAGCGAAGCGCCATAGAGCGCCCGAGGCTATGGACGACGAAGACGAACTCAATGAAGAAGAGGCGGAATTGCTTCAACACCTACTTGCATCGGGCATGTCGCTTCCCGACAGTCTTAAGCATTTTTCTTCGGAACATGATGTACGTAAAGATGACGTGGAGATGCTGGGCGACTTTCTCGAGAGCTTCAAGGCCCAGGGTGGTCGTCCTGGGCCGGTAGGCACATTGTCGCAGCGGCTAGGCGTAGGTGCTTTGCCACGCGACCATCCATAGCCACGTGGCCATCACAAAGCAGACGCCCAACTCTGGCGCCCGATGAGTTTGATCCTTTGTCTTTTTGTACAACACACGAGGCGACGGGGCGGATGGCATGCTGGGAAGCCCCTGTCCCTCTCTTGTTGATAGAAGAAAAAGCTGACCGTTGAATAGGCCGTGCAACAATTGCATGAGCACAAGCCTAATTTGGATCAGCGACATGCATTCACTGTAGATACCTGCGTATCCTATGTTGTCTACTTCTTGTCCTTGTTGTCCTCAGCAGGCTTCGGTGGCACAAGCTTGTGCTCGTTGGGCGTGTACGAAACACCCTGTCCCACCTGCTCCCAAGATGAGGCAGCTTCGAAGTTGCGGTGGGCCTGCATAAGCTGGACGGGCTCATATACTACGCGCTTCTTTTCTTCGTCCCAGCGCACTTCCGTATAGCCTGTCAGAGGGAAGTCCTTGCGCAACGGGTGACCCTCGAAACCGTAGTCTGTCAGAATGCGGCGCAAATCTGGGTGTCCCGCGAAGAAGATGCCGTACATGTCCCACGCCTCACGCTCAAACCAGTCGGCACTGCGGAAGAGGCTCGTCACGGTCGGCACAGGCGTCACTTCGTCGGCATACGTCTTGACACGAATGCGCGCGTTGTGACGGAGACTCAGCAGATGATAGTTCACCTCGAAGCGCTGAGAACGCGAAGGGTAGTCGGCGCCCGAGATGTCCATAAGTGCCTTGAACTGCGTGTTGGTGTGGTCACGCAAGAATGTCATGGTCGGGATGAGTCCCGATGGAGCGACGTAAAATGTCAGCTCGTCCTTGTACACGCTGAATTGCTGAATGAAACGAGGAAGAGCAGAGATGACCCAGCTCCCGTAGTCGTGCAAGGGACCCTGCATCGATTCGTATTTTACCATGGGGTTCAGGTTCGCCCGCTCAACGTAGGGTGTCTCGAGCATCACCTTGTCACCCTGCTCGCTCACCTTAAAGGTCGTCGAGAAAGTACGCGCAGATACAAGCACTGACTGGTGCATGGAAGGCACCCGAGCGGGCCGTGCACAGCGCAAGAGAGTTCGAGCAGCAGTAGCAGACATCTCGAGCGGTCAACCAGCGATGGAAAGCCGGGATGGCAGAGTTGTCCGCTTGGTCTTCACGGCCGATGTCTATTAGTCATCAAAAAGCGACCTCGACGCACGCTCATCGTCAGCCTTCTCTCTGATGGTGGCTGGGGACGAGGGACCAGTGTGTGCCGCCGCGGACGCGCTTCCGTACTATGATACAGACATTGATACTATCCCAGATCTGCGTGTCGAAGCTGAGCGCGCCGTTGAACAAGAAAAACGTCATTTTACGCCGCATGATTCCCTGCCGCCTGCCTTCGAGTTCGGCGCTCAGTGGGCTGCCGAGTTGGAGCGTGCCGAGCGCGGCGAAAAGCTCCAAGTGCTAGACACCTCAAGATACCAACTCCCCCATCCACCTGACGATGCCACAGAGGACGAATGGCATGCCGCTTTGATCAACGCAGAGGTTCAACTGCGCTACATGGACGGGCGCTTACTCAACCTGGAGCTCTTGCGAAGATATGGGCGTACGTACCTTTTACTTACGTGTGCAGCGAATGTATGGCGACTTCATAATTACCAACAGGAAGGAATGGCTGCGTTGCAGACACGATTACTTGATGAGGCAACTCACGACATGGACAAATTAAACCGCACACGCAAGGCTATGCATTTGCAGCTAGGCGACAAGATTTCGATGCACGAGTCGCGGTGGCGCGATCTCGTATCCAGGAATCTGTCGATTCGCGTAGCAAATCTGGCGATGCGCGCGGAGATCGACGACCTTACGCGGCGGACGGATGCAGCGCGTCGCACATTGGCTGCTATGGAGGAAGCGTAGGTATCATGTACAAGTAGCGTCTATATTACGAGCGGGACGTGCCTTTGGGCGCCTGCCGCAACATGTCGAGAAAGTGACTCTTGCTGAGCTCCTTGACGGCCATATCCTTATTACCAAGCTCATTGACCTTGCGCGACTTCTGCGTCATGCGTGCTCGTTCAATGTCGTCCTCCGTGGTAGACTGGGCAGCGCGAATGGCATTGAACAGCTTCACCACACCCCGCTGTGCCGTTTTCCGAAGTCGGCGCTCGTACCCTTTGGCGCCGCCCTGCTCTGTCCACGCATCGAGGGCTGGACCGCTAAGGGGTGCGTGTCCCGCGTACGAGAGCGAGCCCGGGGGACCCCACTCACCGATCACGTCCTTAATGTGTGCCCTCTCTTCACGCTCTTTGCGCTTCTCAAGTGCTAGTCTTGCAGCCTTGGCACGCAAAGTACTGGCATTGGCGGTATGACGGAGACGTGGGGCGAGCGAGAGGATCTCGTTAGGCGCAGGTGCTGACTCAGTGCCAAGCAGTTGCTCGAGCGTCTCACCAAAGGCATTGAGTGACACGGCACGCCGTTTGCGCTTCTTAGTCTTGTTGCTGCGGCCTCCTAGTGGTATATCATCGTCATCATCATCGTCGTCACCCTCATCGACATTCTCGTCATCTCCATCGTCATCATCGTCGGCGTCGTCGGTATCTTCCCCCTCGATCTCCGCTTCCTCAAGATCTACTTCATCTTCATCATTGCTATTCTTCGTCACCTCTGGCACAGCCATGCGCACGCGGTGCTTAGAGCGAGGCACCGCCTGGGCTTTGGGAGCGCTAGCCATGACGCGTGTGCCAAATGCAAGGCAAAAAAAGTGGCGGCCGATTTGACAACGTATCGTACAGTCAGCAACCACGTGACAGTCCCGCCGTTGAATGCACGCCAGCAGGGCTTGTGCGCCTGATGTTGGACCGAACCCAAGAGAGGGCACTTTTAGCCGTTCAACTATCATGATCCGTGCCCTGAACCTGTTCCGTTCGCGTGCCACTGCAGCACAGAGTCTTCTCCGACATGGATCGAATGCGGCTGTACAGAAGCGTTTCCTTTCGATCCACGAACATCTCTCGATGGGTCTGCTCAACAAATACGGCATTAACACGCCCAAATTCCTGACAGCCAAGGACGCCGACGAGGCGTACCATGCTGCACAGAAGTTTGGTGGTAAGCCTATCGTGGTCAAGGCTCAGGTACTGGCTGGTGGCCGTGGTAAGGGACACTTTGACAACGGCCTGCAGGGTGGTGTCCACCTGGTCAAGACGTACGTACGACTTGGTTTGTGTACTTACATACAGTGCTGAGGAAGCCCGCGAACTTGCGGGCAAAATGATTGGTAACAAGCTTATTACGAAGCAGACAGGTGCTGGTGGCCGCCTTTGCAATGCGGTCATGATCGCTGAGGCCCGTACGCCTAAGCACGAGTACTATGTGGCCCTGTTGAACGACCGTGTGAGCCAGCTGCCTGTGCTCATCGCCTCCAACCAGGGTGGTATGTCAATCGAGGACGTCGCAAAGGAGAACCCTGATGCGATCGTGACGACGCCGATTGACTTCACCAAGGGTCTCGACTTTGAGACTGCCAAGCAGGTGGCTCACAAGCTTGGCTTCTCGGGTTCCGAGCAAGAGAAGGAGGCTGCTGACACGTTCGTGAAGCTGTACCAACTGTTCAGCGAGCGTGACGCCACGCAGGTTGAGATCAATCCGCTTGCTGAAAGTGAGGACGGCGCTGTGCTGTGTATGGACGCCAAGCTTGGCTTCGACGAGAACGCCGACTTCCGCCAGAAGGAAGTGTTTGAAATGCGCGACTTGACACAAGAGGACCCCAGTGAAGTCAAGGCTGGCAAGTACGGCCTGAACTTCATCAAGCTCGACGGTAACATTGGCTGCCTGGTAAACGGTGCTGGTCTTGCCATGGCCACCCTTGACGTGCTCTCGCTCAACGGTGGTAAGCCCGCCAACTTCCTTGACGTGGGTGGTGGTGCCAACGCTGAGGCCGTGAAGCAGGCCTTCGACATTGTGCTTGAGGGTGAGGGCGTGCGCGCTATCTTTGTGAACATTTTCGGTGGTATCATGCGCTGTGACGTCATTGCTGAGGGTATTATCAAGGCCACGAAGGAGATGGATCTCCATATCCCGCTTGTCGTGCGCCTGCAGGGCACGAAGGAAGAGGAGGCTAAGGAGCTCATCCGCAAATCCGGTCTGAAGATCCAGGCTTACAACGACTTGGACGAGGCTGCCCGTAAGGCTGTGGAAGCTGCTGCCCACTAAGCTGCAAACATAATGTGTGCTCGGTAGACATGAATGCCTGGCTAGATGGAACTGTTTTGTTTTAACTCTTATCTATAGCACAAATGTTATGAGACGCGGCATACGACCTCGCCATGGAGGTTGCGCCGCATAGCTTCCTTTGCCTCAAACCAACCATGCTTGCCGCAGTCGATAATACCAATCTCTCCTGTTCGTAGGGGTGCAACGAACTTGGCACGTCGGCCACTTACCCACAGGAGGAGCTCGTCTTTGGTCATAGACAGGTGGCGCGACGGCTTGCTGACCAGGTTCATGCGCTCGAGCACGGGCCGATCATCCGCTCGGTATTTAAGGTCAATCCATAGCCGCTTCCGGACATCTGGCGCGGTATTCCAGTCGACAGCACTAGGTCCTGCAATCGAGCCGCGTGTCATATTATATATGAACCCATGCTGCAATAGAATCGCAGAGATAGCGACATTCGCTTTCGTATATGGTATAGGTACAGATTTGAGCTTAGCACGCGACGCATTTTGCAAGCGCACGCACAAATCAGCGTAAAGCGTCATGGTAACTGCCTAGAAAAAAGGCGATGGTGCCTCGTCCTAAGAACATTCTATCACGTGACTACTCACGGCGAAATGCCATGGTCGTGACACTAGACCCTTTGTGTCCGCCCTGCTAGTTAGTATGTCATACATACGAAGGTAAACGACGGTGTCGGGACAACATGCTCTGCGACAAATCCAGCCGGTACGAATTTTGCCTCGAGTTCGGATTTTGTAAAGTTGCAACTTGTAATAAAAAACAGCCCTCCTCGTGCACGGGTCAAGCGACACACAGCATCGACGTACAAATCCACGGGAAGCTTGCCATGGACAGGTTGAGATGAGAGTGCAATCTGCAAGTAAGTAGCTAATAGCATACCGCATCGTACTGTGCGTCAGTCAAGCGTATACAAACAGTGCCTTTGTCACACACAACGTCCCATCCTTGTCCATCATTCGCGCGTTTGGTAAGGGTATCCATACTTGACATATCACGCAAGTCACATTCGAGAAAAGAAATGTGTTTGCATTCATTTCCGCGATTTTGGGCGATGGAATGACACAACTGGATCGAGGCTGGCGAATAATCAATGCCACATAACTTGCTAGGATCCACGGTACCAGGCGCCAAATCCTCCTCTTGAGCTTCCACAAGGGCAAAGAGTAGATGTCCATTACCTGTGCCAATGTCCAGTACATACCGTGGCTCGGAGCGTGGCTCCTCCTCAAATAAGTCGCACAGATACCGAATCATCCGCTCCACGCTATCTTCACCGAACCTAGATCGTTAATACTCATCAACGCACCATACTTCGCCTTCATCCCCAATGTCTTTGTAGGTGGCAACTTCGCGCCTATTGTAAGCGTACGTTACTCACTCATATACTTGATCCCAATGCTCTTTGGTGCCGAGCTTCGACTCTGGCAGGTTCTCAACGCTGTTCATGATCGTAGGCACAGCCGGCATCGTTCCTCCACTCAAGACCTTCTCCACTCTTGGGCCAGGACCTTGTCAGATGCTAGCACCGAAGCGTTTCGAACCCCTCGGACAGTAGGTGGGCGGCCAGACTATCTCGAACATTGCTCACGAACTAAGACCTTCATAGTACTATCTATATGTGTACTTCGCATCTCATTTTATGAGATGGAAGGTTTCTGGGCTGCAGACTTCAAGATTGTCGCAGGGTACAAGCTACATTCGCCTCTGGAGGCTTGGCACATCCACAGCTGCTACCCTGTGCGACGTACCACGCAACAAGCACCGACATGCGCAGCTTCTCCATATCTTTCAAGAACCAAACTTTGGCAACCATAGCCCTACCTAATACACACACAAATTTAAATGCACACACTTATCAAAAAAGCAGGCCATTTAATCACTGTACCTACAGTGCCTGGCTATTTTGGATGCTCGCAGAAGCAGTCAGCGTATGTATGTGGACGGGTAAACCAAAAAAATATGTCGTCATAAGATGCATAGCTCAAAGGCAGAGGGTGGCTCCTCTCTGTCATTTACAGAGTGCAAATAGTCGACTTTACGCCTTGCGACGGAACGAGCAGCCTAACAGGTTAGTATGCGAAAAATCCATACGTGAATACATACCGACAGCAAGACGGGCCTTACCACCAGTCGGCTGGCTAAGTACTTGAGCGCAGCTGCCGCAGAGGACAACCGATTGGGCGTGCGAGAACACAGTTGTAATGGCGAAGCAGCCAGGGCACTTGACGTCCATGAAGAACGAGTTGGGGCTCTGAACCAGACGCTTGAGCTTGTGGCAGTTCTGTTGCTGCTCGTGCGATGGGTTAATGAGGTCGACAGCGAGGGTCTGCTTGTGTTAGCTGTATCTGTTCTAAGGTATCAACGCTGTGCTGCGCCACATACCATATTTTAAAAACGCGGCAGCGATAGATGAAGAAAAGGTATCTAGCTGTTCAGGCTTGAGGACCTCTCAATCTCGGCCTGCTCGCATCACGCGAACCAGCCAATGGGCTGGTGGGCGTGTCAAATAAAACTATACAGCGGATCACGTGCGTGAACTATCTGGGATAGAGGTGCCTAGCATGCCATGAACTTTCTTGGGGCCTAATAGGATCGCGTTACATAATTTCTGCACAATCGCCGCGGCAGATTTTCGACCCGACTTCGGCCCTGTTAAGACTCCCGCCGCCCTTCCTTACAAACCAGCAAGCACGCAAATTTGAGGTGTGTGTTGCTTCCCCTTCCTTTGCGTACTAACACCATCTTCAGTCATGGTTAACCTTTCGGTTCAAAGGCGTCTGGCTGCGTCCGTCCTCGGTGTTGGCAAGCGCAAGGTCTGGCTTGACCCGGCTGAGCAGACTGACATTGCAAACGCCAACTCGCGCGCCAACATCCGCAAGCTGATCAAGGATGGCCAGATTATCAGGAAGCCTCAAGTGTCGCAGTCGCGTGAGCGTATTCGCAACATGCACAAGGCTAAGCGTCTTGGTCGTCACACCGGCTACGGTAAGCGCAAGGGTACCGCTGAGGCCCGTTTCCCCACGAAGGTGCAGTGGATGCGTCGCCTGCGTGTGCTTCGTCGCCTGCTGCGGAAGTACCGTGAAGCTGGTAAGATTGATAAGCACCTTTACCACGAGCTCTACCTTAAGTCGAAGGGTAACGTGTTCAAGAACAAGCGTGTCCTGATGGAGCACATTCACAAGGCCAAGGCCGAGAAGTTGCGGTCGAAGCACCTTGCCGACCAGATGGAGGCTCGTCGCTTGCGCAACAAGACGCTCCGCGAGCGCCGTGCCCAGCGGGTTGCCGAGAAGCGGGCAGCTATCCTTGCCGTCGAGCACCACGGCGAGGAGCAGCAGTAATGCCCCTTTTCTTTTTCACACCCAAAAGACACCGCGATGCGCGACGTGACGATTCTGTTCCATTCTATCCAACGCCCCTCTCAGTCTTGACATTCGTTGTGGTCATCGATCTGAAAAGCAACTACACTGCACATCATTTCACTGTCTAGAAGCTAGTCTCATTTATGATGTTTCGAATGACGGTGGTCTGTTTGTTCATATACTGTAAGTGTATCTGGTGCCACGGAACCCGTGTGCATTCGAGTGGGTGCTATAAGCTTATACTGTGATGGTGTTTGCATCATCCGCTCTTGCACATCATTCCCCCTCTCGGCAGTTTTCCTTATGATTTTTCTTGGTCGTTGACAGGCGAGTGTATAGCACAAAAATGCGTTGGATTGGTTCTGATACAAGTGGCTATGGCTCTGGGGCCGAGGCAGTTGCGGTCGCCTCGGCAAAGAGCGCTCGGCGGCTTTGGATATAGTCTTGCGACACTGTCGCAATCGCATTTTCCAGCGTGTCACTGAGCACCAACTCCACCCAATGATTCTCTGCATCTGAGACTGACAACCACCACGACGGCACAGCCTGACTTTGCGTGACGTGACTTAGTTTGTGTTTGGGATCAACCCACCACACGTAGAAGAAAAGCCCATTCGCTCCTCCGGCTGACTCTTTCTGTTTGCCCTGCGCCGCGGTAGCAAAAAGGTCATCTTCGCCAGGAGCAAGCAGTCGATCATAGAAAGGCTGAATTCGGAGAATGACGGGGCATGCTGATGTGTCATTTTCATCCGTCGTTGACAGTACACTGTCACAAAGCCGGTGTAGAGCCTCTTTGGCTTGCCGCAGACCTTGTTCACGAGTATCTGCGGCATGCAAATCATATTTACGCTCCAATGCTGTCTCGAGCTCTTGAGACGGTACGGATGTGTCACGCGATACGGAAATATCCAGCTCTGCTTGAGACAATACGCGTGAAAGCACCTTGAAAGCAAGTGTCTCGATGCCATCGTACCCTACCATGTCATGACTGACTGTGATATGTAGCGAGTCATGGGCCTCCATCGGCAATACCACCGCATTCACAATATCATTCCAGCCACGAAGACCTGCAGCAGTGATGTTATCCCGGATATGCTCCAATCCGCCTTGTTGGACAAATCCGCGCACGCGCTGCGCAACCTTGTTTCCAAGATCAAAGATTTGCTGCTCAGGATGGGCATCCTTGTCAAGTGGCATATTTGGTACAACTCCCGCTGTACGACGACCAATTTCATTCCGTGCTTGTTCAGCCAACTTGCTCGCTGTCGAAAATAGACTGCCCCATCCGCCCCACGCGCCTTCCTTGGCTGGTTCGGCGGACGTCTCAGGCACTGTGATAGGCTCTTGCGCCGTAGGCACGCTCTCTTGAGTTTTGATTTCGCGAGGAGACACACTCTCTGAGGACGATGGACGCACTGGTGCGGGTGCTTTACTAGGACTCGGCGATGTGCGCTGCATGGGGCGAACGGGGTCTAGGCCTGGACGGGAACCCGGTGAAGCAGTATGGGATGTTGCAGATGCCTGTTTATTAGGGGATACATCGCCTTCTTTTGCATCTCTCTGCAAGGAGCGCCGACGTTGGACCAAGCCCTCTAGGTCGTCGAGCAGACTCTGAGCATCGTCAGGGCGAGTGGATGCTGATTTGTGCTCGAATGGACGTGCACTAGGTTTGCGCGACACATGAGGAGGTTTAACATCGAGGCTCAAATCTGCTAATAATGCGTCCACATCGTGCTTGCGTGTTGATGCACCCTGAGATGGACGCGTCTCGTTCGACATAGTTACCTTGCAGTGGGCTAAAGGAACGAGCCGTTGGGCTAACGTAGGTGGCCTGACCGTGCATACGGCACGTGATCTATGGAGAGGTGTGCGACTCTAGTAGTTTCTGGGGAATTCAGACCAGACGGAAGCGCGTGCCTTGGACTGGTGCGGTGGTATGATGCTCTTGGATGTACGACGCGTCTAATGGTCTCAAGGAACAAGCGCCCATTATGTGCAGCAGATACATGGCGCGAAGTAAAGCACCAGCGCTGCTGCGCATACGAAGATGATAGTGATACAGAGAGTGGTTTAAAGCGAGCCTATTCACCGCCGCCATGGGAGGACGACAGCACGTATGATGAGGGTCCATCCATGAAGCGGCGGCATATTGATCGTGAGATGAACGGGCACATGTTGCAAATGTCAATTCAGGACTCTAGAGCGACGGCTCCCGAATCCACATGCATCCGTGACGAGGATATGACACATGGAAACTCCTACGAAATTGCACCAGACCGTATCTATGTTCACTCATTAGATGATGATGACGATAATCCAGAAGTGACAGACAACTCATGGCAGGTACATCCTCGTATTGCAAGGCATTTAAATGAAGAAGAATTTAGACGCCTTCATCAACGCCTGGATGTGCCACGCTGGATGGCTCCTTCAAATGAGCCTGATCCACCAAAAGCACTTGTGCTATGGAAGCCGCCTCTTTGGACGCCAGCGACAGAGGAGCCGGCCGAGTCCATGGATATAGCTTCGTAGGGACAGAGGTACGGCCCCTGTGTCAATCCGAGATGTTACACACCTCCACTTTATAGGCAGCTGGTCTCCCGATTTAGTCGCAGAGTGGTTTGTGAACAAAACTTGACTAGTGCGATGAACGAGCCACACATAGCCGATGGCGCCGTACATCGTCGGCAGCGTATTGAAAATGCGTACGATAAAATCGCACACAAGAATCTGCTTCCTCAAATTGATTTCACAGTACACACCATGGACGATGGCGAGCAGGTATCGACGCAGGAGCGTGTCATCAAAGATGTACAAGCACCGGCGTTCCACCCACCTACGCCCGAGCAGTTTTGGAGTAAGAAGGATCCAACAAAACCAGATGTACAGTTTTTAAAGAATCACTTCTACCGAGAAGGCCGGCTCACGCATGACCAGGCGCGATATATTCTGATACAGGCTACTGAGCTACTGCGGGCCGAACCCAACCTGCTGGAACTCGACGCTCCGATCACTGTATGTGGCGATATTCATGGCCAGTACTATGATCTTATGAAGCTGTTTGAAGTGGGAGGAAACCCTGCGGAAACACGCTACCTGTTCTTGGGCGACTACGTTGACCGTGGCTACTTTTCGATTGAGTGCGTGTTATACTTGTGGTCTCTTAAGCTGTGGTACCCTAATTCACTTTTTCTGATTCGTGGCAATCATGAGTGCCGTCACTTGACAGACTATTTCACGTTCAAGCTCGAATGCAAGCACAAGTACTCCGAAGAAATCTACGATTTGTGCATGGAGTCGTTCTGTGCACTTCCTCTCGGCGCTGTCATGAACAAGCAATTTTTGTGCATTCATGGCGGTCTTTCACCAGAGCTTCAAACGTTGGACGACCTGCGTACAATCAACCGTTTTCGCGAACCACCAACGCATGGTCTGATTTGCGACATCTTATGGGCTGATCCTCTAGAAGAGTTTGGTCAAGAGACAACGAATGAAAGTTTCGTTCACAATCATGTACGCGGATGCTCATACTTTTTTACGTATCAAGCTGCATGCCAATTCTTGGAACGAAACAACCTTCTCTCGATTATCCGTGCTCATGAAGCTCAGGATGCCGGTTACCGCATGTACCGCAAGACCAAAGTCACCGGATTTCCATCGGTCATGACCATCTTTTCTGCGCCTAATTATCTCGATGTATACAACAACAAAGCTGCGGTGCTCAAGTACGAAAACAATGTGATGAATATCCGCCAATTTAACTGCACGCCACACCCATACTGGCTGCCCAACTTTATGGACGTGTTTACTTGGAGTCTTCCGTTCGTGGGTGAAAAAGTGACTGACATGCTTATTGCCATGCTCAACATTTGCTCCAAAGAAGAACTGGAAGAAGAAGATGATGATACGTCGCTGAACTTCGACCGTCATGGTGTCTCGAACGGACAGGCACTCTCTTTCTCTGATGCAGGCGACTCGACACCTAACTCATCTTTGGACGACTATCCTGAGCGACGCACAGTGATCAAAAATAAAATTCTCGCTGTGGGACGCATGTCGCGTGTGTTCCATGTGCTACGTGAAGAAGCTGAGCGAGTGTCGGAGCTCAAAGTTGCCACGGGTACCGGCAAGCTGCCGTACGGAACGCTTGCCCTTGGATCTGAAGGTATCAAAGAAGCGATCCACAACTTTGATGAAGCTCGCAAAGTGGACATTGAAAATGAGCGCATGCCGCCTTCACTGGTGGATGCCGACCCGCTGACAGACGACACGGACATGTCAACACCCATGCCTGCATTGACCAATACTCTGCCATCCCAACTTGCGATGCCTGTGGGAAGTGGCCCTCGTACACCGCCTTCTATGCCGATGCACAGGCGCACACACTCACGTACAAGCTCCTTGGGCACAACCATGTCGAGCCCCTCGAATCGCCGTCGCTCTATCGAGTCAACCGTGAGCATGATCCGTGAAGCTCTAGAGGGTCGTCCGGGCAACGAAATCGGTCATCACAATCACCATTTTCACGATGATTCGCCGTCCTCACCTAGGTCACCTTCATCGCGTGAGCCGCGCTAAATATATGTACAGTTTATCTAGGCTCAATATAGCAAGGGCGTTTCTCAGCTCGCCCGGCTCAACCACGTGTCCACCTCCACTGATCGCACGCCACGCGTCGTCCGTCGTTCCTTGTCATTTGGCACCACGCTACCCAAAGCCGCTGTCTAAAAGATGCCGGTGGGACATCAATTTAGTCCATACACATCAAATGGTGGCTCCATTATGGCTATCCATGGCGATGACTATTGCGTCATTGCTGGAGATACCCGGCAAAGCGAGGGATATAATATTCAAACACGATACAAGCCCAAGGTCTTTCGATTGACCGACAAGGCAACTCTTGCCACGAACGGATTCTCCGCTGACGCAGAAGCACTCGTTTCACGCGTTAAAATTCGCCTCGAAATGTATCAACACACGCACGGTCGCTCGATGCCGCTGCATGCTATCGCGCGCATGCTCTCGACCATCCTTTACAGCAAGCGCTTTTTCCCTTACTATGTATACAACATCTTGGGCGGTATTGATGAGGAAGGTCGCGGTGCTGTGTATGGTTATGACCCCGTCGGCAGCTATGAGCGCATCGTTTGCTGCGCAAGTGGCGCCGCGCAGGGTCTGCTCCAGCCCTTCCTTGACAACCAAGTCATGTTCAAGAACCAAATGCCCACCCCAGAAACAGCTATTCCAGAGCCTGGCCACCTGCCACTTCCTCATGCACTGCGTATTGTCATGGATTCGTTCACTTCAGCGACAGAGCGTCATATTGAGGTGGGAGATGGTCTCGAGGTATTCATTGTCCGTTCTATGAAACCACGTGCCCCGGAAGAGACGTCGACGACCGCGCAGCAGCCTGCTATGGACATTTCGTTGGAGCAGTTTGGTGCTGTGGATGCTCTGGGTGGTGAGGATGCATTTACGCCTGGTGCATGCATGGTGATTCGACGAGAACTGAAAAAGGACTAGATAGGAATGTCTTGTACGTCTATCCAACAGGAACCCTTGCCTACACCGAATGTGCCATACATGCCAGGCCATGTACGAGCCCCGCCCAAAGGGGTGTCAAATCTGCCTGGGATACTCGGCCGAGTATCTCACTGGCCGCGGACAAGATACCATAGCGACGCGACCACCTTCCATTCCAGCCATGTCTAATACGAACGAAGACGCAGGCAAGAGCATTACATTGCATATCAAGGGGCCGAGTGCGCTGAAGCTTTCTGTCGTGATCTCAAAGGATCAGACGGTCCTGCAGCTGAAGGAGCGGATTGCGACGGAAAATAGCGATTTCCCCGCAGAAAGCCAGCGTCTGATTTATAGCGGCAAGGTGCTCAAGGACCCAGAAACCCTTGCATCATACAATGTGCAGGACAACCACACCATACACATGGTGCGTGCTGCCATCAAAACTGGCAGCGGTGCATCGAGCACGCCCGCGGCCAGCGGCACAGCCATGTCTCAGGCCACTGCATCTCGAGCGGCAGAAGCACAAGGCGTTCCATCATCCTTCTCGGCTGGACAACAATTTACCAATAACCCTCTCTCTGTGCTGAATCGCGCAGATTACGCAGGTCCACATATGGCGAATCTTCTGAACGAGGCTGGTGGTATGTTTGGCAATTTTGGCGGTATGAACCCCCGAGACCCCAACGTCATGCTTGGTATGATGCAGAACCCAGAATTCCTTCAGCACATGCGCAGCATGCTTGCGCGTCCTGAAGTGGTGGATCAAATTATTGCAAGCAACCCACAGATGCAGGCTATGGGCCCCCAGGTCCGTGACATGATGCAATCAGAATATTTCCGTGACCTGGTCACCAACCCTGAGATGATCCAGCGCATGACCCAACTGTCACAGATGATGGGCAGCTTGCCTGGCACTGGTGCGCCGACATGGCCGCCACCTGGCGCATTTGGTGCACCACCAACGCAGGATTCAGCTCAGCGCGACGCCACTCATAACGCTGCCTCGGACCCTCTTGCCAGTCTTGCCCAGCTCCAGAGCTTGTTGGGAGGCATGGGCGGTGCAGCTGGGGCTGGTGGTCTAAACCCATTGGCTGCCGCGCTGACCGGTAGTGGTAATCAAGCCCAGCCCACCGACCAGCGGGCGCCCGAAGAACGTTATGCAACCCAGCTGGAGCAACTTCAAACCATGGGCTTTTTAGACCCTCGCGAGAATCTGCGCGCACTTCTCATGAGTGGCGGCAGTGTTGAAGGAGCGGTAACCATTTTGCTCGACTAGAACAAAAGCACATAACGACCCGATTCATGCTGCCCAAAAGCGCATGAACATATACCGACCAGTCGTGATGATAGCTTTGTCACATTCGAGCCGATCATCTCGTAGGGCTCATAACTATAATTATACGCGAAAATGACTACATGAGGCTGCACTACGCGCCTACTCGAAACTGGGACGTTCCTCCGAGTCGATCGTAAGCACGACCTTCTCACCGGACCAGTGGGCCTTGACCTTGCTGAGGTCATCGACCACAAAGTCGGCACCCTGACGCCAGAGACGCTCAGCCTCATGCGTAGTTTTGAGGGCGAGCACACGAGCACCGGCGCGCTTACCACTCAGCACACCGGCAGGCGCATCTTCCACAACAATGCAGTTCGTTGGGTTGACATGACTGAGCTCAGCACCCTTCTTGTATGGCTCAGGGTTGGGCTTGCCCTTCGTCACGTCGTCCGAAGACACAAACACCTTGGGGAGGTCGGACGACTTCGTCGAGAGGAATGCACGGCGGGCATAGTCGCCCGTTGCGCTCGTTACAATGGCCCAGCCAGGGCGGCGGCTCGGGTCCTGCTTTGCACCTTCGTTGATCTGCGTGAGCAGGTCCTTGACACCAGGCAGACCCACAATGCTTCCCTGGGGGTCTTCGGCAGTAGGTTCCTTTGTCGCTTTGGCGCGGCGTTCGTCCGAAAGCTCAATGATGCGGTTCTCGAAGCGGTAAGCCTCAGCCTGAGCTTGCTCATGCGTGAGCTGCGGAAGACGCTCTTCGAGATTCTCAACAGTGCGCTTGCCGTGCGAGTTGGTCAACAGGTCGTTAAGGTCCATGTCGTACTGCTCGCAGAACTCCGCCCACACAGCGCTCAGAGCTGCCGTCGAGCTGACGAGGGTTCCATCCATATCAAAAAGAAGAGTGTCGGTTTCAACTTGGTACGTTGGCATTGTGATGAATTGCTCTGGTCTGTGAAGAGAAGCGCTCCGCCCTGATACTTGGATTTAAGTAGCGGCGCACGGAACTTTCCCCAAGCGTGCACGGCCGCCAACCGTCATTCGTGTCATGCATGGGAGTTGCCTTCTCGTATGTGATTGAGCAATTTATATGAGGTAAGCGTCACTAACTATTTGCTCGTGCAGATGAACGTGCGTCGTACGGCGCTGATCGGCGTCTGGGCTTTTTGCTTATACGTGTACGTATAAACAGCCCTATTTCTCCCGCGCTCTCTATGTGCTGTCCACGCACCTGAGACCAGTCACATGCATCGGCCAGATGGACTCCGCATGCGCACAGCTCCTTATGGACTGCTGTTTTATTACACGTGACAGCGTCAAAGGCGTGTCGGTGCCTCTTCAGTGTCGATAGTGAGCACGAGACGATCGCCATCGAGCCATTCGGCTTGCACATAGCTAAGGTCGGGCACCACCCAATCAGCATCTTGTTCCCACATGCGCTGACCCTCATGTGTCGTGCGCAATCCAAGGACCCGAGCGCCCGCTCGTTTGCCGCTGAGAACACCGGGCGGTGCATCTTCGACCACAATGCATTTTGATATGTCCGCCTTGCTCAGCTCCGCGCCTTTGGCGTAAGGCTCGGGATCTGGTTTTCCATGGGCACAAACGTCTGATGTTACGAATGTGTCAGGCGGTGTTGAAACATTGCTAGCCACAAACGCTCTTTGGGCATAGGCACTTGTCGCTGATAGTTAGTACCACCGATTACGCACCACTTGTGACGATGGCCCAGCCTGCCCGGCGCGCAGGATTCTCATCGCGGCCACACTGAATCTGCTCCAGCAATGAGCGTGCACCGGGCATGGCAATAATTGTGCCATCGGCATTACCCGTCTTTATTGCGCGATCCATGTTTTCCTGAGCGATTTCGAGGATGCGGCTTTCGAAGCGCACGACTTCTTTCATGAGAGCATCGCCTTCGAGGCTGGGAATGTATCGCTTGAGATTTTCCACTGTACGATGGCCGTGCGAGTAATGCAAAACGTGGTCAATATCTAGGTTATATTCCTTCGCAAACTCGACCCACGTTGCATTGACTGCCGGCGTCGAATCAATAAGTGTGCCATCCATGTCAAACAGGACGGTATCGACGTCGACTTGGACTTTCATGTCGTGGATGTAGGTAGACAGCCCCACTGCCACGATTCCAAACGTGGAGGTTCACGCCAGGATTCTCTCTGACTACGTCAGACCGTCCACAACGAGCAAATTTGGGATAAGGCGGATGGGGCGGAGGTGGAAAGCTTTACATATGCACGGGACGGTACAGTACCGTAGTTACGTACTTGTGTTTGTAGCGGGACACTGTACCCATAGCCAGCACACCATTTTTGATAGCGCCTGTAGCTAGGTGATTTAGCACAGCGTGATTTGGCGCAGGCAGCACACTATTATCGTCCACAAGAGCTGCCTTGGCATGAATAGGTTCATGTTTGCTCGATATACCAGCATTAAGAATGACCTTTTCAAGTTGTCGGGGGAGTTGTGGTGGCCGTGGAAGCAGCGACGATTCGTTATCCGAGACATGGTCAGCATGCTCCAGGAGGTGTTCTTCGGCTTCTTGGGCCAATTCCACGGAGGACGGCACATGACTCGTCCATATCGTTTCAGAAAGACCGGGCAATTCGTCACTCAGCTCATCCCACTCGCCACGGGGCGACAAATGAGCGGTTTTGAGCTCGTGCATCGCTCGCTTCCATGTGTCATCACGCTTGGCATTCATGCGAGTCATGGATGTGCGGGAATGATCTTGAAGGTTAGGTATCTCGACATAGTTCACGAGGGTACCATCGCCATCCGTGGCCGTATCCATATCCGATGACACGCGCCAACGGTCGTCCACAATAAACTTGAGCCGATGCGTGCCTGGTGGGAGGTATACTGTGCCCAAAAATGGTGTTTGCGGGCGCAGTTGGCGTAGTGGAATTTTGCTTTGCCATTCGTCAGCAAAGGTCCCGGTTACATAGACGCGTTTTCCACGGCCACGCCAAATCAAATTGACGGGCGTAAGAGGGACATTGGGCGTTGGATGGGTGGCAGAAGAAACGGCGTCTTGCTTGGCATCAGGCACAGCCGCTGCGTTTAAACCAAGGCCTTGGAGCTCGGCAGGCAACGACTCTGAGTCGTGCGACGTAGAACCGATGGGCGGCGCGGACATGGCGCCGGATTCTGGTTCTCTGTTGAGTGCCTTGGTATCGTGAGGCCAAAATTTCGACGCACGACTCGAATCGGCAGCAGCGCCAGCGTCATCGAAAGCGATGCGTGAGCTTGTGAAGGAGCGTGGAATAGCCGTGGGGATTTTGAGGTAAGAAGGAAGTGATCTGAGCCTAGAATTTAGGCGTGGATGTGTTTCGTCATCACTGTCAGGCTCCCTAGAACCGGTGCGCGGTGTCTCGTTGACATTCCACGGAACATCATCGCTAAACAAGACAGAAGATCGCTGCGCGATTCTCATGCTGCGATCGTCACTGCTATTTCCTGGGGGCGTCTTGCACATGGAGTATGAGGCAGAGACACGGGGTGTCTTGACGTCCAGCGTCGAGGGTGTAGAGGGCAAAGGTTCGTGGTCCGTGTTGACCTCGAGATGCACGCCAGTCGCTCGCCGTTGTAAAATCTCGCTGCGCTCGATGGGAGAATCACGCGATGGTGCATCAATTTCAGAGAGCGACACAGAGCTGCTGGCGTCTGACGACGTACTGGCCGGCTCATTCAAGCTCGTATCACTGGCGCCGTAGCGAGCAAATTGTGAGCCTGCTACGATGGCTCTCGCGTTGGGATTGGTAGAGTAGGCCAAATTCTGCTGATCGGAAACTTTTGCCTCCATGTCAGGGCATGCCTCGAGACTGAGTGTGTGCGAGTACAAGTGTCCTGGCTGGTGTGTCGTCACGACAGCCTCTGCCTCGCGACTTGTCTGTGATGTGGACTCGGATGGTGTGAGAGGCCGCATAGCATCTTGGTTCCCATCTTGGGGATGGTAGAGTGATTGCGTATTTCCCATAATGCATCGAACGACGCCCAAGGCCCACGCTGCCCAACGCCTTCGCTCCTTGTGATGCGAAGCACGGAGCTTGTTGACGAAAGAAGGGCTCCAGCGACGCGCTGCAGTGGAGGTGTGTATGGCTTACATAGCCGCACGCTGGGATCTCGCGCCCCAGGTCTCCGGCCATCATGAAGGTGCACATTAGAAACTGGCACCCCGTTGGCTACTGGCGTACGTGCTTGCAGCACTCACACAGACTGGAACGTGCGTGACCCTGACGATGTTTGTGGCATCTGCCAAAATTATTTTGACGGCGTATGTGGTGCTTGCCGTGATCCTGGCGATGCGTGTCCACTAGGTGTGTACGCCATCTTACGTGCTAACGCTTGCAGCCGTGGGCGAGTGCACGCATGAATTCCACATGCATTGCATCAACCGGTGGCTTATGGAACGCCACGAGCCACTGTGCCCATTGTGCAAACGCCCATGGGGTATGTTACTTACGCCACTCACACGCAGTCGAAGTGACGGCTCAAGCCCTCATGGCCTCGGCCTAGATACCCATCATAGCATGCACGCGTCGTGCCCCCGCGGCGCCTGACCAGGAAGTAGGTCGAGGTGTGTCTCCACGCAAACACCACGTGACGTGAACGCGATCCGTGGGCGTGTGTTGGTCTCCAACCCCCTCCAAGACCGCATGCCACCGACGCGGACGCGATCGGCTTCGCCGCAGCGCGTGCGTGCACGCCGCGTGGGAGACAATGGTAGCCGCGCACCCACCAAAGCGCCACAGGCAGCGTCGTCTGATATGCGCCATCTATTTGCTCTCGAGGCTCAGCGCATGCAAGCGACGCGTCTTCGAGAGCGGGCGGCGCAGGAACAGCGGCGCGAGCGCACGCGTACATTGGATGAACAACTGGAAGAGGAGCGCCGCATTGCCAAGGAAAATCGACCCCCAGGTCATGAGTGGCGTGGATACCAAGACTATGAAGTCGAGCTGCTGCGAGCACAGTGTGAGGAGCAAGTAGCGTCGCTGCAGGCTGATGTGCTAGCTCGTGACGAGGAAATCAAGAGGCTACGAGATCTCTTGGGGCAATATACGCAGCAAGCATCAGAGCAAGCGTCGGCGCAGCATACTTGGGCAGCACGCGTCAGCGATCTTGAGGCACAGCTTCGGACGCACGATGCACGGACGCAGCAGCTGCGTACCGAGGCATCGGATGCCCTCGCGCATACCCGTGGCCTCGAGGCGCGTCTAGCTGAAGCTGATGCATTAAGGCGTCACTTGCACAACCAAGTCCAGGAACTACGAGGTAATGTGCGTGTCTATGCCCGTGTAAGACCAGCGGCGCGTGCTGATCCCGTGGCCGAATGGCGGTACCCTGACGCGGCGCTTCTTGCGACGCAGCTCGAGGTGCATGTGCCATCTGAGAGCGCCATGGGCCACGCATCCGTCAAGACGCACGCCTTTGCGTTTGACCATGTATTTCCGCCTGCGGCGACGCAGTCGGATGTGTTTGCTGAGGTCTCAGATTTGCTGCAGAGCGTGCTTGATGGTTACCATACGACCATCTTTGCCTACGGGCAGACGGGCTCAGGCAAGACACACACGCTCGAAGGCGGTGCAGGCATCGACTGGCAACATGCTGCTCACGCCTTGGACGACGATGCCGGTCTGATTCCACGTGCCATGCACATGCTGTGGCGCACCGCCGAAGCGCAGCGCACGCATGGCTGGTCATATACCTTCGAGGCGCAAATGGTCGAAGTGTACCTCGACCAGGTATCTGACCTGCTTAGCGATGCATCGCGCCGTTGTGAGATCAAGCACACACCGACACACACGCATGTCGAGCATGCGGCCGTGGAGCCCTTGACAAGGCCAGAGGACGTGTATGCGCTCTTGGCGCGTGCTCAAAAGCGGCGCCAGGTAGCGGCGACGCGAATGAATGAGCGCTCGAGCCGCAGCCACTCGATTTTCGCGTTGCGTGTGCACGGCGAATGCACACGGCCGGATGCCACGGCCACTACGCATGCTACTCTCAATCTCGTGGACCTGGCAGGCTCTGAGCGCCTCGCGGCAAGTGGGTCAGCCAACGATGCACAGCGCCTGAAAGAGGCGCAAAGCATCAACAAGTCGCTCAGCAGCCTCGCGGATGTCATTTCAGCCCTGGCAGCTCAGGCCAAGCATGTGCCCTACCGAAACTCGACACTGACGTGGCTCCTGAAGCCGTCGCTCAGCCGCGGCGCGAAAACGTACGTACTATTCACTTACAACCCACTACAGGCTCATGCTGCTTGCACTCTCGCCTCTCCAAGCGCACCTGAGCGAAACTTTGTGTTCCCTGCGCTTTGCTGCACAAGTACATGGCACACATCTCGGGCCACATCGACATCCCCACCGGCCTTCCTAGGCCGCCACAGGCGTCTCCTTCGAGGCCGTCTTGGCCTGCAAGGCCGCAATCTTTTCCTCAGTCTTCCGCATATTTTCCTGTGTCTGGTGCGGCTGGTTCGACACAAAGTACTCACGCTTCAGCTTGATGTTGTCCACGAGGCGCGGAACGTCAGCCTGGTTCATGGGCGGCGGGATACTCAGGCTCAGCAGGGCTGACAGCATGCCAAACGGCACGTTGAACGCACCACCAGCCTCGTCTGTACCCTGCGCCTTGATCGCCTGTGGGCCGCTCTTCTTACCCTTGCCCTTCTTCTTGCCTGAGCCCGTGCCGGCAAAGTAGTCATCTTCATCGCCCTTCTTGCGAGCCACAACAGCGCCCTCTGGTACAGTCGCGTCCGGCTTGGGCACCTCGGGCTGCGATTTGGACGCGGACTGCGTCAGATTCTCCCCCTTCGTGTCTTCCTCGGATGCACCACTGAAATAGCGGATCAGCACATTGCAATCCTCAATCTCCTTGGCGAACGCTGGCAGCGCAGCATCCTCACGCAGAGCCTGAATCTCGGCCTCCTGACGCAACCTGTCGGCTTCTTCGCGCTCCTTTCGCTGAGCCTCTTGACGACGCTCGCGGTCCGCACGCACACGCGCAAAGTACTTGTCGTTCTCGGCGTGGTAGGCAGTGAGACGGTCACGGCGGGCCTGGTACAGCTCGTCCAGCTGCTTAGACAGCGATGTGCGCTGCGACAGTAGCTTGCCACGGTTGCCAAACAACTTTTCTTGCTCCTTCGACAGCTCGTCCATCTCCGCCTTGATCTCCTCGTAGCGCTTGTTGGCCGCTGCCATTTCGGGATCGTCAAGTGACAAGCGCAGGTCAGCCACATGCGCGCGGAGCTCATCGATCTCCTTTTGTTGCTCGCCAAACTGTTCCACAGACTTGCGCGCCCTTTTCAGCGTCGAGATGTCATTCAGCGCCTTGCGCTCCTCGACAATCTTCATAGAGCCGGACTCGATTTGCGCTTCCATCTGCGCCACCTGAGCGTCCAGCTCCGACACGGACTTGAATGGAGCCTTCGACTTGGCCTGCTGCAGAGCCTTGACCTTGTGCGCGATGTCGTCCTGCACCTGCTTCAGCTCGTCAAACACCTTGCCACGAGTGCCCTTACGGCCAGCCTGCTGGTTACGCAGAGCCGTGAGCTCATCCTTCAAAGCACTTCGGCGCTTACCTGCCGGTGAATCAGCCAGCGATTCACCAGACAGTGCAGCACGGATCTGCGCGATCTTGGCGTGTGTCTGGTCTATCTCCGACTTGAGTCGGTCCATTTCACCATTGTGGTGCTTTTGGTCCGGACGACCACCTGGCTGCTTCACAATCTCAACAGCCGGTGTCGGCGCAGCAGCCACTGCACCATGGGTCTTTGTCGTGTCTACCATGCTTCAATGAACGCTCCAGCACAATTCACGCTTCGCACTGAACAGCCGTTGGGGGTATCGCTTCACCACACGGCGCCCCTCGTTTCTGTACGCGCCCACTTCTTCGTTTTATCACGTGATATATACGTGGCGGGCAGCCTGGTGCTAAGGAACATGCTTGGAGGTCTGGTGCTGGGCGTGACGCAGCGCAAGCTTGGATTGCAGTTCATGCCATTCGCCGTCGAGCGAAGATAGGAGCTCGGCAGGTGGCTCAGGCGCTGGTGCCTCGCTCGTGAAATAGGGGCACTGGAGAGCCTCACGCATGCTCAGACGCCGCCGAGGGTCGTACGCAAGAAGTCCCTGCGCTAACGACATTGCTCCTTCCGTGAGTATGCCGCTAAAGTCGCTGTGAAACGTCCCCACAGAGGAGGAGCTTTGGGTATCGTTTGAGGCATCGTTCTTGTGTTCGAGGCGCATGAGCTCGTACCATGGCATATATTGGACGTCTGGCCACGCCTCAGGCGATAGCGGACCGAGCACACGCGTCATGACCTGCAACTGGTGAATTTCATCACGACCCTGGAACACTGCACGACGCTGAAAAAGCTCGAGAAAAAGGCAGCCCGCGCCCCATGCATCGACTTCCGCACCGTAGTGCGTCGCGCCAAGAAGCAGCTCTGGCGGCCGGTACCACAGCGTCACAACACGGTTCGTGTAATCACCCTTCTTGCGCTTGTAGTATGTTCGTGCAAGACCAAAGTCGGCAATTTTGAGTACGCCTTGCCGGTTCAGCAACAAGTTTGATCCTTTCAGATCACGGTGCAGTACAGCTCGATAGTGCAGGTAAGCCAAGCCACGAAGCAGCTGCTGCGCTAGAGACTTTATATGCGCGTGCGTAAAAGACACTTCTGGATGCACGAGTAGGCCATTTAAATCATGCTCCATGTACTCAAACACCATGTATACAGACCCAGTGCGGCTTGTCATAGTCTCGTGCAAACGAATCACGTTTTCATGGCGTAGCGCCTGAAGCAACTTCATCTCACGCATAGATGTGACAGGGAAACCTTCTCTAGCGTTGTCCATTCTGATCTTTTTCAGGGCCACCAATCGGCTGGATGAGCCAGCACTGGCCTTGTAGACCTGGCCATACGTGCCCTCGCCTACCTGCGCAACAATCTCGTAGGCATCAACAAGCGAAGACGCCGTGTCCGAAGCAGCACGTTCGAGGCGACTAGGCTTGGGTTTCATGGGCGGCGGACCGGGAGGAGGAGGAGGCGGCTTCGCTTCCTGAGCGTCCGGTGCTGTTTCGGGTTGCTGAGATGGTACCTCATTTTTTGTTGATCGCCACCTAGAAGCAGGCGTCTGCCGTGAGCGATCAAAGGTTCTATGCACGGACAAGCCATGAGCTTGCCTGTGAGTCAAGTGACGATTCTCGTCGCGAAGTGGCGGTTTCGAGCGGTCGAAGCGGGCAGAGGGTGCTTGTCGAGGAGGCGGCGGCGTATTATCGCGTCGACGCTTTCGATCTGGTTCGTCTGGGCGTCCATGTGGGTATCGATGCCATGACCTGCCGCTGGCGCTACTCTGCGACGGAGAAAACGTGCGGTGGTGGCTGCTGTAACGTGGGCGTGTTTCCTCATCAGGAGGCGGTCGTGGATGGGCATATCGGGAGTCAGTACGCCATGAATTCTCATTAGGACGCTGGTATGGGCGCTGGCCAGGCGCATATGCTCCGCGCCCGCGCGCATTTTCCGGCCGCATTATGACGCACGCGTAATCGTACGCCGATGAAATGCTCAGCACGCATCTTACGAGGCGAAGTTTTCTCCACGTGACTTGGACGCTTAGGCGCCGACTTTTTTGGATCCGCCACCTTGAAGCGAATCGTTCTCGAGCGTGGCTTGTCCGTGTAAGCGCTGTAGCTTGCCGTTGAATTGAGTAAAAGAGAGCCAGATCTACTATTACATATGGAAGAACTGGACTTTCTTGATTCTAAAAAGCTTCACGCGCATTCTACGACGAACACATCGACGGACTCGGACGCCGCCACTCAACCGCCACCGCGTAAGAGAACCAAGGCGCATAGCTGCAACTCTTGCCGCCGACGAAAACTCAAATGCGATCGTGGGTGGCCTTGTGGTGCGTGTAGAGACAGAAATGAAGCGCACCTGTGCACATGGCAAGAAGGTGTCGTGCCAGAGCGTGTTGGACGGGATGCACCCGACAACATGATGCTGATTCAGCGCATGGCAACGCTTGAATCCAAATTCGATGCTCTTTTGGACAAGATCGATCAAATGGGAGACAGAAATTCTGGGAAAACGTTGAGTACTGTACAGAGCGAGACGCATAATTTGGAAGAGATGCAGTCGAATAGCATCTCCGACGCATCCTTCATGCTCAGCATGTTTCTACAGCCGACCGATTTAGCTCAGCGCAGGCGCGTTCTGTCACGAATGTTGCATAATACACCCAACATTAAGCTGTTGGCCTCAATTCTCGACTCGTTCAATGCGCAAATGCACTGGATCAATTGTATTGTTGACAAAAAATGTGTCGAGGCCTACCTGAACGATGTTGTGCTTCTACAAAATGAAGTGATGCATAAGAAAGATTTCGTTGAAAAGCTCAATAAAGACGAACTTACGCGATACATATATTCGGTATCGTCCTGCTTGGCCTTTTGCTCCCTTTCGCTTGTCATTTCGCGAGACACGAAACTAGACATTCTGCGCAACGACAAAGATTCGCTCCCCTTGTTTCAGCGATATATTCGCGAGTCTCTCATCGGCCTTTCGTCATTGCCCGTGCTTGACGAGCCCAATATAAACTTTGTCATTATCATGGTCACCCTGGTGTGCTGCTTGGGCTTTTCCCGGTCGCCAGGTATGGCCAGTTGTTTGATTGGACACGCAGTTCAAGTGGCATTTCTACTCGACATGGATGTAGAACCGCCTCCCGACATGCCATTCGAAGAGGCTTCGAGGAGTGTGCAGCTCTACTGCGTTCTTTGTACGCAAGACTGGTTCGCGACCATGACAATCAAGCGGTACCCGCTGATTCCCTTCGACAAGGAACGTTTTCCTTCTGTCTTTGGTACCACAGAACAGCGATCCAAGTATTTGTCACCATACCAGCAACTCAAGTTCAAACTCGCGCACTTGTACTGCCGTTCATCGCCACTCATGATGCCAAGAGCTGAGAACTACGCCTACATTTGTCAGCTGCACGATGAGGCCATGGAAATTCTGTCGGTGCTGCCCAGCATGTGGCCCTCTACAAGCGATCACGCCGTGAATATGTTCGAGTCTTCCGAGAACTTGCATCGCATGATCGGGTTAGGTGCCGTGCATTATCTCTTACTTCGTATTCACCTGCCGTTTTACATGCGTGGCTGGAATGATTCGAACTATGTCACGTCGCGTGAGACATGTTACAGTAGCGCTCGGAGTCTGCTGCACTTGTTCCGTCAAGCGTTCAGCTGGAAAGTTGGCAAGTCACAGAATGGCGATCCATCCGAGACGCTCGTCCCTGACGATGTTTCTGTGCCAGCGCGCATGTGGTACTTTAGTCATTGGTGCACAGCTGCAGCACTTCTACTGTTGAAGCATCTCGCTATGCTACATGAGCGCAGTGGTCAGCAGAGTTGGGATCATGAGCGCGAGTGTATCGTGGTGGATCTGTGCATCATGAGCCGCCTATTTCAATATCTCTCATCCATATCGAGTTTTGCTCGCGAAGGCTACGATGCGATGCAACGTGTGGCCTCGCATGCGCTCCACAATGATCATGAGGCGAAACCTTTCTCCGGCGAGAATTGTGTTACGCATTGGGCGGATCGTATCATGCCCAGCAGGACGGGCTCGCCTTCCTTCGAACCCATGTCGGTTCTGAGCACGCTGTCTAAGCGCAACGAATTCAAGTACATTCCTGATAAGGGCCAGGAAAAGGCGGCTTCCAACAGCGGCTCGAGCGATTCTTCGCTCAGCTCTGCGGTTTATCCACCCACTCAAAGCCCTGGCTTCTCCACGCCCTCCAAGTCGGTGTCTGACTCCACTTCGCCGTCCGTGTCTGATGAGGAGCTCGACACGTTTTGGGCGAAGTTTGTGGGCCCTACGTCCAAGCAGGGATCCATGATCAGTCCTTTATCGCTGGATATGAATGCTTCATCCGGATTGCCCGAGCCCTCTGCTTTCCTGATGCAGTCCCATCATTCAGCCCCTGTGCGCGTGGATCCAGATATGGCCCTGATGTTTCAGCAGGAATTTACTGAATCTGATCCTTTGCACCTGAATTCGAGCACAATTACGCCATTCACGGACGACTTTTTGCGCTCTATGGATCTTTCATTTGCTCTGGACCCAAGTCCTGCCACCGTACCTATTCCCCAGACATGACGATAGCCATGTAGATGTCCGACTCGTGCATGTGGAGGGGATTATGAGTTTTTCGCTCGCTTGTAGAACGACGACCGGAGAGCATGGCGAGGGCTCCGGCGAAGGGTGAAGAGGGAGAGGTGATGAATGCAATCGTGTCGGACGAAGAAGACATGGAGGAGGTTGAAATGGAGGACGTCGGTATGGATGAGGTGGATATCGAACCGCACGCGTATGCCGACTTGTACCACGAACATGCACCCGGGCCACATGAACCGAAGAATGCCATTGAAATTACACTTTCAAAACCTAAAGAGACGCCGAAACGCAAAGCACCAATCGCTACTCCTCAAGATCGAAAGAATCGCGTACTTATCCATCAGATTCATGTGGTAACTATACTTGCAGCAACGCGGCTTCGAAATCAATGGTGCAATGACGTTTCACTGCGCAATACGCTGCAAGATATGGTGCCGGACATACTGCTGCGGAAATTGCAGGCGATACAACCTCGAAATGAACCAGAACGGCGTCAGCGTGTGCGTATGTTTGAAGCCTTTATGACAGATCTGATTCACTGGTGGCACGGTCGTTTTCATGTCCATACCCGTGTGGCCACAGCTGCAGCTTGGCGACAACCCAGCATTGATACGTTTCAGCCTGTAAGAATACCGCCGAACACATGGGTTGATGGGTGGATCGTTGAGTCTCCTTCTCAGCGTATGCAGCGGCACAAGCAAGAAGCACGGCATAAGCTGCATCCAGCGACGGAGGTGTCAATCTTCCCGCCAGGTGCTGAGACATCCACGCCGATGTATCTTTGCTTACTTCCGCCACCAGAAATTTGCGCGTCTCCCACGGATCTTGTGGCGGCTGCACATGCCCAGCTAGGGTCGCGCGAGACCAAAGCCATCCTATTTTGTGCATTATGCCGCTCCTTGGGCGTCCCTGCTCGATTGGTCGTAAGTCCCCAAGTTAGCCCCTATACATTTTCGCAATCTCGTCCAAAGCCCATACCTCCTGCGGAAGAAGAAGATGATGATGAGACGCTATACATCGAGCCTTTGGACGAGAAAGCGCCGCCCACCGTCTGGGTCGAGGTATACAGCAAGCCGTACCAGCACTGGCTCACGGTAGATCCCGTGCGTGGCTTTTTAAAGGCTACAGGTCTGCGTAATATGGAGCCCCATGCATCACAACGTCAAAACAAGCTGGTTTACGTCGTTGCTTTTGAGGAAGATGGATATGCCCGCGACGTGACAGCCCGGTACACGCGCCAATTGCACACCCGTGTCGCGCGAATGCGGCCTTCTGGACGACACGCGGACTGGTGGGCCGGGGTTGTCAGGGCCCTTCATCGGCCCCAAAAACTTGACCGTGATGCTGTGGAAGACGTGGAACTGGAAGACCAGGCGCGTCGCGAGCCCATGCCTACCAGTGCAGGCGCCTTTAAAGATCACCCTGTGTATGTTCTTGAGCGCCATTTGCACCGCGACCAGGTGATTCATCCGCCTCATCGTGTAGGTACATTCCAGGGACAGCCTGTGTATCTACGTGCTCATGTGGTTCAGCTCCGATCAGCTCGGCAATGGTACAATGTAGGCCGGGACGTCCAACCGGGAGAAGAGCCGTTGAAATGGGCCAAGCAACGATCTTACACGACCACGGGAAAGCGTTTGGAAGAGCAGGTGCGGGCGACGACCGGCGAGGATGCGATGGAAGGTTTGTTTGCCGAATTCCAGACGCGCCTATATTCGCCGCCACCTGTCGTGGATGGCCATGTGCCTCGAAATGCATTTGGCAATGTCGACTTGTTTGTTCCCACCATGTTGCCGGCAGGTGGCACTCATGTGGCGCATCACTTAGCAGCACGAGCGGCCAAGCAATTGAATATAAGTTTCGCGGATGCCGTCGTGGGCTTTGAATTTCGTCGCTTCCGCAGCTTGCCTAAACTCAATGGTATTGTCGTACCCACTGCCTCGGCTTCCTTGGTCTGGGACGCGATTCAGCAGCTGGAAGCTCATGAAGTCCAGAATGAGCGCGCCAAAGTGCAGAAGCGGGCATGGAAAAACTGGGACAAGCTCATCACGGCACTGTTGGTGTCGCGGCGTGTGCAAGATGAATACAAAAGTGTGCTTACTGTGCCGGAGCCTCAGCCAGAGCAGGCACTGACGGAAGAGAGTGGGACACGGCAGCTACGGGATGTACCTGAGCTCGAGCCTGAACCCGAACTCGAACCCGAATCCGAACCTGCCCCTTCAGCACCCGAGCCGCGCGCTCATCGTCCTTCTGGCCCTATCGTATCATTGGACGAGATGATCGCTGCCGAGTCGCCGCCACCTACGCCGCTTCGACGGCGCATTGTACTAGCTCGTCGCCATTCGCCACCTCGACGGCGGCAAAGTAGGCGGCATTTGAATCGTGCACGGCCGTCGTATGCCGAAGACGATGACTAGATACCCTATATGCTAGGCGCCATAGGATGGTGCCGTACTTTTTTGCAAACCCAGAATTCGGGCACATAGTGGTGAGATAACATGGAAAGAGGTGCACCCGTATACGTCTGTGATGCGAGTGTGCGGCGCTCCTCGATCACAAAGCCGCACTCAACTGCGAGAGCCAGTAGCTCTTCTAACGTCAGTTCCAGACTCGGCTCCGTATCGTGTTCAAAATGCCACAGCAATGGACCCACGTTGATCCACAAGCCTCCTATAGGCAGCAGGGCATTGATCACTTCGAGGTACCTCAACACGTTCTTGGCTGTATCCATAAAGTAGCACGTCGCTACGACGTCCCATGCGCCATGTTCTTCAGGTTTCGCATATACTTCCACAAACTCGCCGGCCACCATACTGAAATCAGCCCCTTCTGGCAGACTCGATGGAAGCACATCAGGTACGTGGACACAGCGCAGCATATCATCCGCCGAGCGCCAGTTACTCGCTGAATGAACAAAAGGGAAGAGTGCATGCTGATGAATGCGCTCCGTACAATTCAGGATAAAATGCGCAGGAATCAGCATGAAATAGCTAAATTCGTTGCCTTGACACGCGTAGCCACGTTGAGTCAATTCAAAGGCCAGGCGCCCCAGCCCCGAGCCAGGGACCAAAACGCGTCTGTTTCGCGGCACACGGGATACGACGGCCTGAATAATGGGATTGTATGCCAGCTTACGCTCTTCTGCACCCTCTTGGCTCCAGTCGCGTACCATTTGTTTGAGCACAGTGCGCACACGATCTTGGTCACGGTCCGATACAGAACGCGTGGGCTGCTCCGTGCGCGAAGGCAGACTTGGCTCAGTGTTCATGATTCCCAAGAATGAATGACAAAATTGTGCCATAGAAGACAAGACGTCGGCGTTTCGTCGAATCCGATCATCCATCTCATTCAATTTGTCTCGAAACCCTGCATAGGAGCCAGGCATGCCAGGCGGCCCAGGCACAGGTGTGGATAGGCGGCTGAGCATAGCCTGGTGTTCGTGCGGCATCGCATACAGCGAAGAACGCCGTTCATTGTTCCGGTGAAGTGAGTACGGCAAGTAGTCATCCCATGCGCGCAGCACGGCCTGGAAATGGTCACGCTCCTCCGTGTCGAGGGACATGCAATGGGCGTGGGTGTTGCATTTCCTCCACATCCACACGTCTTGTATGGCACGGCAGCCAGACGAAATTGAGGCGCCGAAAGAGCGGTTTGATGGCGCACTGATGTCAGCGCATCATCATGAAGAAGATGTATGGGAGGACGAGGAAGATGAAGCCAATTATTCATTTCAGACGCCTGTGGTCGCAGAATTCCCGCGGAAGGAGGAGATCCGGCGGCCACAAGATGTGTCGCCCCGACCAGGATCGCGGCGTTTGTCAGAGCGATTCACTGAGCGACGAAAGAGCTCTTTGCGTGAATCAGATTCTACGCACCTGCGTCATGCGCATTTTTCATCAGCGCCATCGACGCCGATTCGTCGCACCACCAAGCTACATGCGCCAAGCGCTGTGTCAGACTCGTGGTGCGGTCGGGCGTGCCATACCGTGCTGACGGTGCTCGGCCTATCTGCGCCTTTCGATGCTGGGGAATATGTATATACGGTGCCTAGTGGTACCGACTCACATTCCTCTACCTTATGGGACCACCTCATGGACGAGGTACTGCTCACCAGCAACGAGACGACGCAAGAGCTTCGGTGGGAACGCGTGTCCAACTTCATGGCGATGCCCGCGTGGATTGAGCAGATGATGTGGATCGGGACGCTGGTGAGCCTGAATGCCTTCTTGTACATGGTAACCATCCTTCCCTTGCGTTTCGGTATGGCGTGGATTCGCTGGGCACGTAATACATGGACATGGCTTCGATCGAACAAGAAGCAGTTTCTTACCATCTCGAACAAGTGCGATATCCTCAAGGGCTTACTCGTTTGGCAGACATGCTACATTTTATCCCACGTGGCCGATGCCAGTAAGATGTACCACAGCGTGCGGGGCCAGGATGTGCTCAAGCTCTCGGTGATTTTCAGTGTGCTGGAAATTAGCGACAGGCTTTGTAGCTCGTTTGGCCAGGATGTGTTGGACACGCTCTTCTCGCGCTACACACTGGGTCGGCGTGTGGACGGATCGCACGCATACCTCCGTATTGCGGGCTACTATTCGCTGTGTCTGGCGTACATGATCTTTCACACATTCGTCCTACTATACCAACTTGTTACATTGAATGTCGCTATCAACAGCTACGACAATGAGCTGCTGACTCTGTTGTTATCAAATCAATTTGTCGAAATCAAAACCACCGTGTTCAAGCGCTTTGAAAAGGAGACGCTTTTCCAGCTGGCATGTGCGGATGTCGTGGAGCGCTTTCAGCTCGGCGTGACTCTTGGCACGATTGGTCTCCGCAACCTGATGGAGTTGTCAGGCGCAAGCGCTATGGGCGGAACGGGAGCGCTTGGTCCCTTGCCGACGAGCTTTGAAGTATACCCCTACGTCAACGTGCTCTTCCGCACGCTCAATCCCGTGTTGACCGTCTTGATCAGCGAGGTGCTGGTGGACTGGCTGAAGCATGCATTTATCGCCAAGCAAAATCACATCCGCCCAGCTGTGTATGGGCGCTTCGTCGATGTGCTCTGCCGCGATATCTTACCGTCGCAATCGTCCGTCGCCATGGATGGCTATACGCAGCGGCAGTCGTCCTTCGTGGATCAAAGTCCCCTAGTTATTCGCCGCCTCGGTCTCGCTGTGCTACCGCTGGTATGTGTACTCATTCGCATGGCGAGTCAGGTCGTGTACATGTTCCTGCCTAAAGAACGTACGTCATTCGAGTATGCGATCCAGACGACCGTTGTTTTCTTTGGCACGCTGGCTGTATGGCTCAGTCTCGTTGTGTTCAAGCTGCTCCTCGGCTCCTACCTCGTCTCGTACGCCAAGCAACGGTACGCTTCCTGGCACGAACGCGAGAAAGAAGAGCAGCGCAACGCCAAGGGCCGCCCGCCTATCGGAGAAATGCCCATTACTATGGCCCACAATGCTCAGATTCCCGAGATGGTTGACAAGCGCGAAGACAACGCAGCCTCCGTGGGCTTGTATGGTCAGCAGTCGCCATCCATCCGTGCATCGGGCAAGAAGCAGGACATGTCGCTGCTGGATGTGCAACGATTTTCGTTCGCAGGGAATCGGCTATGGTAGTTATTCTTTGGCCTTCTTAGCCTCTATTTTTTGTACAGTTGGACGGATTAGAATGGGAAGAGTGAGGCAGAGGAACAGGGTGAGCGTGCCGAGGGCTTTAGCCTCGCGTAGGGACAGATATGGCAGATGCGTGACGCGATGCATGTCGGGCTTGTGCCGCAACGAAAGCCATTGCACAAGGGCAGGCGATGGTCGCGGTATCCACGGCACCTTGGCATCGAGATGTCCGCTGGTAAGCACGAGTAAGAGGAGGGAGGCGACAGCCCCGCCTATTAGATCCGCGTGCAAGAGGCGGTAAGGCTGCTGAACCCATGCAGGCGTGCCCAATTGCCAAAGTCCCATTGGCGAGTGTAGTTGAAACGTGGCAGCGATCAGAGGCATACCACCCGACACGAGCGCACCGGCAAGAATCTGGACGAACCACGACGAGGCAATGACAGGGTTCGGGTGTCGCTGGACCTGAACGAGACCCAAGCTGACGATACCCTCCGTACGGCATACAGCATCAATACATGCTAGTAACAGATCAAAGCAACGCGCGAGTGACGGCTTAGAATGGAGCTGCACGAAAAACGTGCCGAGCCCCGATGCGTACAAAATGGTGTGCACAGACGTGTAGAGCGCAATCGCAAAGGGAGACATGAGGAGCGGCGATGGCATACCAAGTAACAAAGACAAAAGGCAAGCTGATCCAAAAAGTACGATAAGGTTGAGCACGATGCTTTGGAATAGACCCAGTCGGCCATGGATACCGCCGCTCAACATGCGCGTGCCGTGGCTAATACGGACAGCATGCACGACGGATAAAACGGCAATAGGGATCAGTTTTTCATGAATGTGGGTACGCCATACTAGATCTTGCCAGTCGGCTGCCGTTCCGAGGATGTAGGACGAAAAGATCGGATCCGTCTCAGGGTGCATCATGCCAAGGAGCACGGACCGAGCGGGCAAAAAAAAGGTGTGACATAAGCCAACCCAATTTTTTTCCTCCTTCCACGATGGCCAAAAGTCAGGCACGTCGCGCGCCGCGCGCTAGAGATGTAGTCCCAAACGACTTGGAAGATGAAGAAGCTTTGCACGAAGGAGAGGATGAAGCAGGTATTTCCCAGAAAGGACTGGATCGATTGATGCGTGCTCTTGGTCCAGACAGCCTGGGAGAGATGGACATGGCCCTCCTCGAGCAGCTTCGAAATGACGAAGACGAGGAGCAGGGCGAGGATGAGGACGAGAATGATGACGAGGAAGAAGATGGGGAGGAGGAGGAAGAAGATGTCGAGGACCTCATTGACGATGAAGCTGAAGAAGACGACGTGGACGAGGAGGACGAGGAAGACGACGACGACGACGATGAAGATGTTGAGGACCTCATTGACGATGAAGCTGAAGAAGAAGACGCCGATGATGACGAGGAAGACGACGACGACGACGACGACGAGGAAGATATTGAGGACCTCATTGACGATGAAGCTGAAGAAGACGACGTGGATGAGGAGGAGGAGGAAGATAGCGAGGGCCACGTTGGCGATGAGCCGAAAGAAGCGGAAGATGAGGATGATGCGGAAACCGATAATACGGATGGGAAGAAAGCTTCTTCATCTGCGCCAAAAGATTCTCTTGCTGCGAGTATTCTGCGTAGTGGTCTTGTGCCAGACGAAGAAGACGACGACGACGAAGAAGAGGAAGAAGAAGCAGAACATGATGATGACGAGGAAGAGATCCCTCTGGACTCGCTTCCCTCGAGCGCCTCATTGTCAGAGCAGGCACTAGCCTCGCGTCATAACCGCATTCGCATTAACAACACCGAAGCCATGCAGCGCGTCTATGAGGACATGAGACTAGACGGCCCCAGCACTTCGGGAAAAATGCCGTGGATTGAGACCATGTCGCTTGTGTACGAACACGCAACGGCCGACGAGGTCCCAGATGCCCAAAATGATCTCGATCGCGAACTATCATTCTACCGCCAGTCACTCGCGGCGGCTATTCGCGGCCGTGAGCTTGTACTAGCTGCCAACGTGTCGTTCAGTCGTCCGAATGACTACTTTGCCGAGATGGTCAAGACGGATGAGCACATGGAACGTGTGCGTCAGCGCCTCCTGGATGAGTCGGCTAGTATCAAGGCATCCGAGGATGCGAAGCGCCAGCGTGAACTCAAAAAGTATGGCAAGAAGATTCAGACGGAGAAACTGTTTGAGCGGCAACGCAGCAAGCGCGATATGCAAGAAAAGGTTAATGCACTCAAGCGCAAGCGTCAGACGGGCTTGGATATGGACGACGATGAGTTTGACGTGCAGTTGGAAGAAGCGCTCGGTGAGCGTAAAGCCGCTCAGCGAACACAGCGCGGACCGAATAAGAAGCGCCAGTATCGCGACGAAAAGTATGGCTTTGGTGGCAAGAAGCGCCACAACAAATCGAATACGGCAGAAAGCACGGACCAAGTGGGTCCTTCGCGCCGCAAGCCTGGTTCGCGACCGAAGGGCGGCAAGGCCAAGCGACCAGGCAAGGCGAGGCGAGCGGCACGTCGCTAGTATCTATAGAACCTATTCTGTATGCTCGCTCTCATGTTGATGCTCTTCCCGTCGCCGGCGCTCGTGAGCTTCGATATCGCGGTCGGCACGGTCCATGTCGTCGTCGTCGTCGTCGTCCGCCTCAGGCTCGTCTCCGTCCTCTTCATCGTGGACAATGAAGCCGTCGTCTTCCTCTTCATAGTCGTATGCATGCGCTGCAGGTCCCTCGTCATCATCAGACCACTCGGTGACATGACTCCGAGACGCACGACCCCGAACGCCGTGGCGCCGCGTGCCGAGGTCCAAGTCGCCATCAAAGTCATTCGACTCACGCTGCGCCTTGATGCGCTCGCGTTGCTTGCGCTTTTCCGCGTCTTTGAGCTGGCGCTCAATGCGCTCTTTCTCACGCTCAGGATCCATGCCGCCGAAGGCGTCGGCGGATGCCACGACACGCATGCCGCGCTGGTGTCGAATGGCGCTGGCAATTTTGTTGTGCGTCTCTGAATGGACGTTGGGCTTGAAGGTAAGAGAAGTGCGCACTGCACACTCAGCCTCCAACAAGCCTTCCTCGGGGTGGGGCACATAGATATACGTAAGCGGCATGCCCTGGGTGCTTGGCTCGGCGTGCCGCGTCATATCGAGGAATTCGCTGCCGATCTGCAGTGACTCGCTGCCGTCGCTCCATCGGACGATACGCGCATTGCTTTGGGGCGTATAGCTGCTCGGACCTGCATCCTGCCAGCGCCACCGTATGGTCGACATGGTGCGCAAAACACTGCGCGCGTGCTTGTCACCCACTTCCTCGGCGTCTTCCTCGGCGTCGTCATCGCGCTCGTCCCACGTCGCAGGATCAAAGGGTCTGTCTTTGTATCTGACAAAATTAGGCAGACGTGCCAGTAGTGTCTCCTTGGTCCGCCGCATCGGGAGTTGCGGCACGTTGACCCACGCTGTCTGCTCCTCTATCACCGGCGCCGACGCAGATGCATCGTCCTCGTAGTACTCGAGCGCGGCCTTTTCTTTATCCATGCGGTCTTCGTCAGAAGCATGTGTTCCTGCATTCGATGCCTCGTCCCCAAACAGGTCTTCCTCTTCGCGCGGAGGCGCCTGTGCCATCTCCGTGTCCGACATGAGCGTCCGCTGAGAGCCGCACGACCAGCGAGGACGACGCGCGCACTCTGCGCTCTCTATCACGTGATCATGGCGAGCGACGACCACCGCAGCGCAGGGGACCCTTTCTTCTCCTGGAAAAGGGGGATTGATGGCTGATATGCGTATGTAAGAATGAGCTCACCGTGGCAGCAGCGGAAGACAATATGTCCGGCATGAATGAGCGAAAAGATTGCATGTATGACAAAAAAATGCTGCTTGAGCTCTCATACAGCCCTCTTGTGCGTGCGCCACAGGGCATGGCGTCGTTGGAGGAATGGTACGGCCCGTGGAAGCCCTATATGCCGGCATCCTCGATGTCACAGTCTCGATCCCGTGACGGGCGCAAGGATACACAAGATGCATCTTTTCCTCGCCGTGAATCTGGGCGTGCTGGCCATGCTCGTCGCGGACCGTCGGAAGACGGCACGGAGCGGCGCTCGGCGACGTTCAAGCCCTCCGGCTTTGTGCCTGCGCCTGGTGCGCCACGGTACCGCGGAGTGCGGCGACCCGACGACGACGAGCGCGGTTGGCGTCGCTCGGCCCACGACGAGCAGAAAGGCTCAGGCGTGCCTGCCTGGATGCAGGATGATGGGACACAGACCAGGCCGTCAGCCACGTCGGGCGTCGAGTCGATTGAGGCATTCAAGGCACAGATGCGTGAGATGGAGCGCCAGCAACGCGGTGAAAAGCCGAGTGCGCCGCCTGCGCCTGACGCCACGGAAGGCCCAGAAGAGACCGAGGCCGAGCAGGCAAGTCGGTTTGCCCGGTTCTTTGATGTGCAACGAGATGCAAAGGGGACCAAGCACGGGACGTCCTCACCCGCGATCGGCTCGCTGGATCTCTTCGGTATGTGGCAGAATTTGCAGGGTCGCGATGCCGACAAGAGAGCATCTGCGCCCACGGCATCACCGCCTGCCGTCCCCAAGACGGACACGAGCGCCGCGACAGGGCCAGCTCATGCACGTATGATGGCTCACTCCCAGCCCGTGTCACAGGCACACTCGCCACTGGTCTCGCCCCCCACCCAAGCCGCTGCGCCATCCGTGCGGCCACCGTCGCTTCCTGAGCAAGGCGCTGCGCCTAAGCCCAGCGCGGCAGACATGGCTTCTATGCAGATGCTCATGTCCAAGCTGATGAGCGCGCGGCATCCCTCGTCGGCCTCCCCAGCCGAGGCACCGCCAGGACTAGGTACCCCGCCTCGTCCGACCGGCCCGCCAGGTCTGAGTGCAGCGGGCCACGGTCCACCAGGGCTCTCAGGTCGGCCACCTGCGCCGCCGCCGCCGCCGCCGACAGGCCAGGGTGGCGCGCCCATGACGTCGATGGCATTCCTGCAGTCGCTTATGAATACGTCTGTGCGTCCGCCGCCCAGTGTGCCTCCGGGCATGCCAGCGCCGTGGCCGCCCATGTACGGCGCGCCAGGCGGCCATGTGCCACCGGGTGCGCCGCCCCCCGGGCTGCTGCAGCGGCCACCACCGGGCATGGCAGCGCCTCCCTGGATGCAAGCAAAGGATCCATAACTAGGTAGCTCCATGGGTGTACTATGATGGGGTCATGGGTTTTTGGCCCGAGACGGACGGGCCCAACGGCGGAAGAGTAATGCGATCCGCGGGTGCCTCGTGCGCCTCGTCGTGCATGCGCGGCATACTTAGCACGCGATTCGAAGAGCGCGCTTTCGCGTCGTGAGACGCAGGAGAATAGGGCGCAAGCTGGGACACGGGTGGAAACACTGGGCGGAGATGAGGTGAGCCAGGAGGAGAGTTGGCCGCGCTCGCAGGAGCCGAGCGTGTGATGGCCGAGTGGGCCAAGTGAGAGCGCATGTGCATCGCGGGCGTGGGCGGAGCATCCCATCGTGCGCGCGTGGACCGCATCATGGGTGATGGCACATGCGAGGAGCTAGACGGTGCGTACGCAGATGGCGAGACGGGCACCTTGATCAGGTCGTCGGCGGGATCCGCGGGCACCGAGGTCGTGGTACTGCGCTCACCCAGCGTGCTGAGCGGGTGTGCCGACGTATAGTGCGGCGCGAAATGGTAGTGGGGACGACGAGAGTGGGCGTCATAGGGGTGCGCACGGAACCGCATCGAGCCGTGGTGGTGCGGCGCGCCGGGCGTGTGATTCGGCCCCTCGGTATGCAGCGTCGATAGCGAGCCTTGCGACGCCACGCGGGGCAGGTCAGGGCGCACGGGGCGTGCGTGCACGGGCGAACCGGCACGCGAGGCAATGGGGCTGTTTGGCGCAGTAAAGATGGACATGTCACGAAGAGGGCCCAGCACGGGACTGCCGGACGGCGTCACATAGTTGCTGCGCACGCGGGGCCGGAACGAGGCAGCCGACTCATAGTCACCATGCACATCGTCCGTCCACGTCCACGGCGGAGTGGGGCCTGGCGACGCTTCGCGGCTGGGCGGCAGACTTCCGTACCGCCCTGCATAGGAAGCACGCATCATCTGGGTCGGCATGTACACGTGCTGTGCATCACGCTCGTAGCGCATCTCGCGATACCTATCCGCGTACGTCAGAGGATAGTCGTACCGTTCGTCCAGCGGCACGTGGCCCAGGGACGGAGGCAGATCGTAGGCGGCCTGGGGCGCATAGCGCAGCTCATCGTAAGGATACTTGGCTGCCCGCATGGCATACGCCTTGGACTCGCGCTCCTGTCGATGCAGCTCTTTTAGCTCGCCCGATGCAAGACTCGCTAACGCCGACATTTCGCCGCCGTCTCGCATGGGGACCGTCGATGGGTATGTGGGTACAGGGGCTGGTGGCATGGTGGATGATGCGGCCACATCAGACGATGCCTTTGCCTCCGGCAGGGACCATTCACTCTCGTGCATCACATGCGGACGGCCTGCCTTGGCCGCTCCGCGTCCACGCGGCGCTCCGCGAGTGCGCCTTCTTGGGAGCGCAGCGCCTTTGCGGTCGAGAGCGGGGTCGTTGCCGTCGCCCGGGGCGTTGCGCTTGTCGTTTGCATGGATGCGCAGATGACGAGTCAACTCGTCACTTCGGCTGAAGCGTTTATCACAGCCTGGATGCGTGCATGCATGTGGCTTTTCACCCGTGTGCGTTCGAATGTGGCGCGTCTGGTGCTCCAAACGATAGAAGGCTCGAGTGCATAGCGGACACTTATACGGGCGAGGAATTTGCGATTTGTCCACCGCAAGTGACGAAGAGGGCGTCGATACCTTTTTGTCTGGCCCCGCGGCGCCCGTCTCTTCCCTTTCGTCCATGACGGTTTGAAGCGGTGTTTCTTCGAGGCGCTTTTTTAACGTGGCTTGGAGTGTCTCCACGTTTGCCCACTGCAAAAAAAAGGCCCCTATGAACCGCCCATTTTTCCAGTCCAAAGATTTGCCTGAAATTTTAGTTTAATTCCAAGACAAGCAAATCGGGAAGACAAGGGGCGCAACACTGTTCGCTGAGCCCCGCGGGGGACGCCTGCACGCACGCGCAGTCCCGGCTGTGTCTGATACGTCGATCTGCCCCACATGTGCACGTACGGCCGACAGGTGCAGAAGTAGCATCTCGGCCGAATGAATATGAGCCTATTTGCCGTCTCGTAGGCTCGTCCGCAGAAGCGGCGCACGCATGGGCCAGTAGGGACCCGATGTGGAACTTTTGAGTAAGGCCGCCACAAAAAAAAATTGGATCGCACCAGTCCACCTCGCCGCACATGTCGAGTGAACGCCAGCAAGTGCTTACGAGGGATACGACGATCCTTGGTGCGTATGATGGATGAAATCAGTGGACTAACGTCCCTGCAGTGTTCGGCGCCTCTGGTGACCTCGCTAAGAAAAAGGTATGTGGTGCCATGACTTATGCCTAGATTTTCCCTGCCCTTCTGCGCCTATTCCGGCATGGTGATCTCCCCAAAGACACGATCATCGTAGGATACGCACGGAGCAAAATGACACAACAGGAGTTCCATGAGCGTATTTCATCGCATTTCGAAGGGCCAAAGGAAGAGCAAACTGCATTTCTGGGCATGTGTCGATACCTCTCGGGGCAGTATGACGAGGAGGCATCGTTCCGCGAACTCAACGCCCAGGTATCCAAGTGGGAGTTCGAGCGGAATAGGGAGCACCGGCACCGCATATTTTATCTGGCGCTCCCTCCCAATGTGTTCGTGCCTGTGTCGGTACATCTACGTATGTTCTGCTATTCCGAAGGTAGCGTGAATCGCATCGTGATCGAAAAACCATTCGGCCGCGATGTGGATTCATGCCGTGAGATGTTGAACAGCATGAAGAAAATGTGGTCAGAGAGCGAAACTTTCCGGATCGACCACTACCTCGGCAAGGAAATGATCAAAAACATTCTGCCCTTCCGCTTCGGCAATGGCTTCATTGAACACATGCTCAACAACTCGATGGTCGATAACGTCCAGTTTACCTTCAAGGAGCCTTTTGGTACGGAGGGTCGCGGTGGCTACTTTGACAAATTCGGTATCATTCGTGACATTCAACAGAACCACTTGTGCCAGGTCTTTTCCCTATTTACGATGGACGAGCCCGAAAACTTTTCGCCTGAAGCCATTCGTGATGCCAAAGTAAAGCTACTGCGCTCCGTGCGCCCTATCTCCAAAGACCATGCCCTACTGGGTCAATATACAGCCACTGAAGACAAGCCCGGTTACAAGGACGACGAAACAGTGCCCAAGGATAGCAATACACCCACCTTTGCGGCTATTGTGCTGAAAATTGAAAATGATCGCTGGCGTGACGTACCATTTATCATGCGCGCAGGTAAGGCGCTGGATGGTGCTAAGGTCGAGATTCGCGTGCAGTTCCGTGACATTAAACACAAGTTCGACGATAAGATTGAGCGAAACGAGCTGGTGCTCCGAATCCAGCCTGGCGAAGCGCTCTACCTCACCATCAATGCCAAGCTGCCAGGTATGACCCATTTGACGGTCCCTGTCGAGCTCGATATGACTTATCGCAGCCGCTTCCATGATGCGTATATTCCAGAAGCGTATGAAGCCCTCATCCTCGACTGCCTGCGTGACGAACACGCCAATTTTGTTCGTGATGACGAACTCGAGGCAAGCTGGCAGATTTTTACTCCTCTACTACACGCGATTGAAAGCGGCGAGGTACCGTGCGCGCCATACAAATACGGAACGTCTGGTCCTGAAGGACTGAGAGATTTTATGGGCAAGTTTGGATACAAGCCCCTGGACCCCCACCACCGGCCCCAGGCCCACCAAGATATCAATGCAAAAGTCTAACTACGATACCAGCGTCCCATGTGCAGACACGCCCATGGACCGCGCATGGCAGACAAACTGCAACATAGCAAACTCAATTCATACAACTATGACATGGCCATACTTAGAGCGACGCCTTCTTGGCTTCATTGTAGCGGTTCTCGGCCTCCTTCCAGTTGACAACGTTCCACCACTGCTTGAAGTAAGTGGCCTTGTCGTTCCTGTACTGAAGGTACCACGAGTGCTCCCAAATGTCACTACCGAGGATCGCGTGGTGCGACAAAAGAGGGTCCTGGTCCTTGGTCGTTACGATATCAAGGTTTCCCGTCTTGCTAAGACCGAGCCAGCACCAACCCGAGCCCTGAATGGCAGCTGAGGCACTGTTGAACTTGGTCTTGAATGTTTCAATGTCGCCGTACTCTTTCTCGATGGCCTGCTTGAGTTGACCATCCTCCAGCTTACCACCGCCCTGACTCGGAGGGGCCATAATCTTCCAAAAGAGCGAATGGTTCATGTGGCTACCGCCGTTGAACTTGATCGCGCTCTGAAGCTCGAGCACCTTCTGAAGATCGCCATTCTTCTCAGCTTCGACAGAGGCTTTGCTGGCGGCGTTGAGGTTGTTGATGTACGTCTGGTGGTGCTTCGAGTGGTGAAGCGTCATGATCTCAGCCGAAATGAAAGGCTCGAGAGCGTTGTACTCGTAAGGGAGAGGAGGGAGAGTTGCTTCAACTGCAAGCATTAGTACGGGACGTGGCTTTGTCAAACTACTTACCCATGGTACGTCGTTGTTAGGTGTCAGGTGCGGAAGGTTCAGGCGGAGGCCCCTGCTGGGGCCGCCCTGTCGTCATCACAGGAGATATTATGTAATAGAAAGGATTTGCCGAAACGACAATGCAGCTAATCATAATGCACAGGGAGCGCCTATGTCGTCCGCGGAGTACGCTACACGGAAGCCACGTCGCTCGACGCTTCCTCCGCCTCGTCATAAGTCATGTGACCGCCATGGTCGTCGGTATCGTGTTCATCGGTATAGTCTTGCGATTCAGAATCTGTAGGAGGCGATGCTGGCCCTGAGGGATGACGCCGACGGGAGCGCGCCTGTAAGAGAGCCTCGAGACGCTTGCGGCGCACGTAGGAAGGATCTGGAGGCGTATCATCATCATCTTGCTCCGAGGACGAGGACATGTCCTGCTCAGAATGCTTCGGTGATACAGCCACGATACTCGAGTCGTCCGAGGCTGACTCACTTTCTTGCCCCACATCGTCATTGTCATCCACCACGAAGTCATTCAACGATCCTGCGTCTTCATCCTCATCAGCGGACACGTCTTCCGATTCTGCATGCACGTTATCGGCATGTAAGGCTTGCTCTTCATCGGATAAATTTTCATAGACAATGCCGCAGTCATTTCCTGTACACTGGCCATCAAGAATTTCACTTGAGCATATTCCGCAGCGTAGTACGCCGTCATCTTGATCGCGTATCACATGGTAGAACGTTGTTGGATTAAACAAACCATCCCACAATGATTGCTTAATTTCACTGGTGGTTGATATAGACACGCCCTTGTAGTTACGTATAGCAGCAAGAACATCCTTCAGAGCCCAGAGCTCCACCGGCGGAGTATTGATTTGAGCCCGACAGCTTGGACACATTTTCTTGCGGCGAATAAGACCCTGTCGGCGTTCATCATATGGATCCTCGTTCACTTCCTGAGCAACGGAGAACCATGTGACCAGACATCCAGCGCAAAACACATGCCCGCACGGTGATAGACTGAATACGTAAGAAAACTAGGACGTACACGCATGGTCGGTCATATAACTCGATGCATATGCCGCACAAGAGACCCTGCTCAATCTGTGCCATCGCGACGTGCGCATGGCTTTGTTCATGATCTAATGCTCGGGTATCATCGTCACTCTCCACCACCACCTTGGGTCGTTTTCGCGATCCATCCCTGATGCCAGTGCGCATCACCAACAAGACGACGCGTGTCGCGCAGCTGGTCGAGTGCGTCCTTTTTAGATCACGTGATTTACCGCAGCTCATCGCGTGTGGCTTCGACCACGGGGCAAGAGCGAACGAAACGTTTGACGCAACCACTTGGCCCACGACAGCGTGACCATGGAAAACGAAGACCTTATTGATTACGAGGAAGAAGTGTCAGTGCCTACCTCAGGTGCCGCTCAGACAGATGCTGGTGCATCAGCCGGTGCTCCCACTGCTAGTGGTGCCGATGAAGGCAACAAGAAGGGAAGCTATGTGGGTATTCACTCGACCGGCTTCCGTGACTTCTTGTTGAAGCCCGAGCTTTTGCGTGCAATCAGTGATCTTGGTTTTGAGCACCCATCGGAAGTCCAGCAGGAATGCATTCCTCAGTCGATCCTAGGTATGGATGTGGTGTGCCAGGCTAAGTCGGGTATGGGTAAGACGGCTGTGTTTGTGCTGGCATCGCTGCAGCAGCTCGAGCCTGTGGACGGTGAGGTCTCCGTTATTGTGTTGTGCCACACGCGTGAGCTGGCCTACCAAATCAAAAATGAGTATGCTCGTTTCACCAAATACATGCCCGAGGTGCGCACGGCCGTCGTTTATGGTGGCACGCCGATCAAGGAAGACCAGGCCATGCTGGCTGACAAGACCAAGTGCCCCCATATTCTGGTGGGTACACCGGGTCGTATGACTGGTTTGGTGCGCGACAAATCGCTCAAGGCCAGCGAAGTGAAGCACTTTGTGATTGACGAGTGTGACAAGATCCTGGACAACCTTGAGATGCGTCGGGACGTGCAAGAGATTTTCCGTGCCACACCGCACCACAAGCAGGTTATGATGTTTAGTGCGACACTTGCGAAAGAGATTCGCCCGACTTGTAAAAAGTTCATGCAGAACCCGCTGGAAATCTACGTCGATGACGAGACGAAGCTTACGCTGCACGGTCTTCGGCAGTATTATGTGCGCCTCGAAGAGGCCGCCAAAAACCGTAAGCTGAATGATCTGCTCGACACGCTTGAGTTTAATCAGGTGATTATCTTTGTCAAGTCCATCTCGCGCGCCAACCAACTGGACCAGCTGCTGCGTGAGTGCAACTTCCCTTCTATTTGCATCCACGGTGCCTTGGCTCAAGACGAGCGTATCAAGCGCTACCAGCAATTCAAGAACTTTGAAAAGCGTATTCTGGTGGCCACGGACATCTTTGGACGCGGTATCGACGTGGAGCGTGTGAACGTCTCGATCAGCTATGACACGCCCTCTGATGCTGACTCGTACCTGCACCGCGTGGGTCGTGCTGGCCGTTTCGGTACCAAGGGTCTCGCCATCACATTTGTGTCGAGCGACGAGGATGCCGAAGTGCTCAAGCAGATTCAAAGCCGCTTCGAGGTTGCTGTGCCCGAGCTGCCCGACTCGATCGAGGCTAGCACATACATGAACGCATAGACCTCACTTGTAGTGTAATGGCCCTGTTTTTTTGATAGTGGAGGGGTCGTATGGTAGCTTGTGGCAATCATGTCTAGGGAGGTGGACATTGACGACCCGAAGAACGCGGACTTTCAGACAGTTGAGTACTGGGATAAGCGGTACGCCGCTGAAGCTGAAGACGCTGACTTTGACTGGTTCCGCAAGTACAGGGATATCCAGCACATTTTCCACGAGCTTGTGCCGGATCGACAGAGCCGGATCCTAATGTTAGGATGCGGGAATTCGACACTAAGTAAGGACATGTACGATGACGGATACACCCATATTGTGAATCTAGATTATAGTGCTGTGGTTATTGACAAGATGCAGACGCGTTTCCCAGAGCTTGATTGGCGCGTTATGGATATCCGCGAACTTGACAAACATGCCGACAAGCTGGGCGGGCCCGCGTCGTGGGACGTAATTGTCGACAAGGGCACAATGGATGCTCTCATGGCCGAAAATGGATCTGTATGGAGCCCAAGTGAGCAGGTCTTGAACAATGTCGCTCAGGAAGTCGACGGCGTACTGCATTTACTCAAGCCTCATACGGGTGTATTTCTCTACTTCACGTTTGGCCAGCCACATTTCCGCCGGCCACACATGCAGCGCAATGCATGGACGATCGAAACGCGCGAATTAGGCGATATGTTTCACTACTATTTGTACATTGCACGCAAGCACTAGCGCCGCATTTGCAAGGGACTGTGTCTAGATCGGGTATCATGGTGCGAAAAGCGCTTTGGATCTGGAGAACGGTGGCGCGGCCCAGCAGATGTGGGCATGGGACGCTCCTTTGCGCCTAGTCCCAGTAATGCGGCGCGTTTCTTGACCTCCGGAGCCTGTGCAGGTCCATTTCGCTGCTTGCCAGCGCCCATACCCTCTCTCCATCCCATACCTCGCAGCATCGCTGCACCAAATTCCTCCACCGGCATACTTTGGTAGTCATGTAGCGTCGGCTCATCAGGCCTCGTGTCCACATCATGATGCAACATGTCTTCTTCGGATGGCTGAGCAATGATGCGCTTTGGCCCCGCTGCTTTTGTAGAAATCGCATCGCCTGACAAGAGTGCCTGTAGTGCAGCGGTATCAGAGGGATCTTGTGAAGTTGGCGGAGGTGTGTCGTCACGCGATGATACCTGGTTCGCAGGCGGCGTCGTATCCCCATCTAATGGTTTAAAAGCTTCTGTTTTTACAACGCCAATCCGGCGCTTTCGATCTTGACGCCAGTCAGACGAAGATAAAAGGGGAATCACTTTGGGAGCGGCGGGGAGAGACGTTTCCCGCTTGCGTTTCCCGCTTAATGGCACATCACGTACGGAATTTTCTTCCTCCTCCTCTTCTTCATCTAGACGCGCACGATTTAACCTGACAGCTTGGACGCCTCTTGCCGCGTGCTTTAACGAAAACGATATCGACATGCAAGAATGAGGATGAGGTCTGTGGACCTATATGGTGATATTTACTAAGCGATACGAGGAGGAACCTGGCTGTGGCTTGTCTGCTACGCCACCGGCTACATTTCAAGATGAGGTTGGGCCTTGCGGTCTTTTTGGCTCTTATCGTCGCAGGAGCGCATGCGGGCGTGTTCAAGTCGCGCCTTTCCAAGTTGCCCAATGCGGGGCAGCGCACTCTGTCTTCGATGGTTTCGCAGGCCGAATTCCTTGGCGCCAAATATGGTGCCGCTGGCAAGCAGCAACCCTTCTCGCTGATTCATGATGCGGCAGGAGATGTGCGTATCCAAAGTACGGATGCAGGCATGGTGTCAGAGAAATGGCGTATGAATGCTAATGCAGGACATAATGTACCGCTTACAGACTTCTTAAACGCGCAGTACTTTGCTGATATTGAGATTGGTTCGCCCCCCCAGCAGTTCAAGGTAATCTTGGACACCGGATCTGCTAATCTGTGGATTCCCTCTGAATCTTGTACATCAATTGCATGTCTTATCCACAGAAAATATGACAATGCATTGTCAACGACCTATCAGGCGAATGGTAGTGACTTTGGAATTCATTATGGTTCGGGTAGTGTTGAAGGCTTTGTCTCTCGCGACAACCTCAAGATTAGTGACTTGGAAATCAAGGGTCAAGAGTTTGGCGAAGCAACGACCGAGCCTGGCCTAGCCTTTGCTTTTGGCAAGTTTGACGGTATCCTTGGTCTGGCGTATGACACGATTAGTGTGAACAAGATTGTGCCACCGTTTTACAAAATGGTTGAGCAGAATCTGCTCGATGAAAACCTTTTTGCCTTCTATCTTGGAGAGAATGACTCGGATGGCGGCGAAGCCACCTTTGGCGGCGTTGATACGGACAAGTTTGAAGATCCCATTGTGTACGCACCAGTGCGCCGCCGTGGTTATTGGGAAGTGGCTCTCAATAAGGTTGGTTTCGGTGATGAAGAGCTCGAGCTGCCCAGGACAGGAGCTGCCATTGACACGGGCACGTCTCTGATCGCTATGCCATCGGCTGTAGCCGAGATTCTCAACAAGCAAATTGGCGCTAAGCGCAGCTGGACGGGCCAGTACAGTCTGGACTGCAGTAAAATTCCGAGTCTCCCTTCGCTTACGTTCTATCTCGATAATAAGCCATACACACTCGAGGGCAAAGACTACATTCTGAATATCCAAAACACGTGTATTTCGTCCTTCATGGGCATGGACCTGCCAGAACCAGTGGGCCCTTTGTGGATCATTGGCGATGTCTTTCTTCGCAAGTTTTATACCGTATACAACCTGGACAAGAATGCTGTAGGTTTTGCTAAGGCGGTGCACCGCTACCACTAATGTGAACGCTTTTTCTTTCCACATTCGTAGGACCCACTGGTTCGTTAGGCGGCGACCTAGACTCCACATCTGCCTACATGTCTGTGCACAGTTACCCAAATGCACACGCGTATGATTGGTTATATGTTTGATCGGGGTTGACGTAGATTCTATATGAAGAGTGGATCGTCTTTTGACACCTGGTGCCTAAAATGCCGTCCTTGAGACAACCGATGCCCGGTGGTCCCTCCTTACCTTCACATCACACTGGATCTCTGATCCTCTTGCGATCTTATTGTGACATACACTTGTTGGAACAACCGCAGGTACGGTTTCCGAACACAACCCACCCTTAACTACCTCTGTCTTCTTCTGTATATACCACTGCTGGTTCAGTGGTTTTACGTGATCTGGTATCAACGTTGATTTTCTGTGATTTAAACTTGATTTCATTACCGAATATGATGTGGAAGACGGCTGGTCCGTCCATGATTCGATGGAGTCTTCTGGCCATCCTGTTGGCTACCTTGATGCAATCATCCGGTGTGAATGCATTGCCACATCGAGGGCATGTGCTGGCGGCTCGAAGTGCGCTGACAAGCGGCACTTCAAGTGCCTCCTCTGCAGCACAGAGTACAGTCTCAAAGGTTGCACAAACATCTCAAGCTGATGGCTCTCAGAGTAACAAGAAGAACGAGGCGAACGATGAAGAGTTTGCAAGGGAGTTGCAGCGCACTATTCAGACGCAGATGGAGAAGGAGAGTGTCGATGGTGGCATTAAGTTCGACTTGGGAGAAATTCTTGGAAAAATGTACAAAGGTGAAAATATCAATGTGTACGGTGGCATTAGCAAGGAAAAGAATAACACATCGGTGAGTGAGAGTCTGCCTCGGGGTACGTCGACGTCTTCGGTGTCTTCGAGCGTCTCATCCAAGAAGTCAAAGTCGCCCAAGATGTCCAAGTCGCCCAAGAAGTTTAAGAGCAAGATGCTGTCCAAGTCGTCGACTTCTTCCACCAGCACATCTCACTCGACCTCTTCGCACTCTAAGAGTGAGCCATGCACGTCGTCGGAGAGCAAGTCGCATTCGAATTCGTCGCCTTCTTCCACCAGCACATCTCACACGACCTCTTCGCACTCAAAGAGTGAGCCGTGCTCGTCATCCAAGAGCAAGTCGCACCACCGCCACCATCACAAGTCCAAGATGGCAGCCAAGGCGCGTAAGTCGCACTCGTCCAAGTCATCGAACCGCTCGCACAAGAGTAAGGCTCACAAGAGTAAGGCTCACAAGTCTCACTCTTCCAAAAGCAAGTCACGCCAGACGACGTCCGAGAGCACGCAGTCCTCTGAAGCTTCCCAGGAGATGGGTCGCACGGCTGCAGTTGGTGCAGGTCAAAAGTCGCAGCGTGGGAGCTTTTACCGGATTTCGATGAACGAGCGAGCTGACTCGGGCCGTAAGCTTGGTGTCGTGAGCGGCTCGCGCGTGGCTTCTACGTCGGCCAAAGAGCCACATGGTAACCTGCCAAATCAGAGTGTGATTACCAACAACCCATCGTATGGCTTCCTTGAGGCACAGGATGACCTCTACTCGATCCGCAAATGGGCTGGTGATCTTGGCAGGTTGGTTTCGAAGGAAAATCGTAATGAGACGATCATGGCACTGTTTGATGCAGCTTCGCGATACTATCCCGATGTCGATACTAAGACGGTCGTGCGTATCATGCTGGCTGATATCAAGGCCGAGTCGGACTTTGAGTCAGAGAACAGGAGTGCTGGTCGCGAGGACTCTGGCGAGAGTCTGGGTCTCTTGCAAGTGAGCCCATATGGCTCAGGTGAGCTGAAACAGTTCCAGAGTATGGCGCAGGTGGACTATAACACGTACTCATGGGCCGTTGGTACGGGCTCAGATGACGAAGTCTCTATGGGTGGATTCTCGGAGTTGGGTGAACTTGTGGACTTTAAGACGAACAAGAAGATAAACTTGAAAGGCCTGAACGACCATGATTTGAGCCGCCCTTGGATCAACATCCACATTGCGATGTGGATTCAGTCCAACTTGGCTCGCACGGCCAGCCAGGACCCAAGTGACTGGCACAGGATTGCCTCGAGTAGCAAGGCTGTGCGTAAGGCTTACGCCCCAGCTATCAAGCTTATTGTGTCGTCACTCGAGAACAAGGGATCAAGGAACGCTGCGTTTTCCTCTTCGTCTTCGTCTAGCTCGTCATCCAGCTCGTCATCCAGCTCGTCATCGAGTTCGTCTTGGGACCAGAAGGAGTACAGCTCCAGGCTTGAGAAGCTGGAAAAAGAGTTCCAGACGAAGCACAACACCAGGGCTTCGTTCGCAACGGGTCTCGGCTCGTGGGTCGCCGGCCCTACGGTCGATGACAGCTCGGGCTACAATCGCTCGGGTGATGATGTGAGCAAAGAGTACTTTAACAACATTTCTGAGGGTCTGTCTGTGATGTACACGGGCAGCCCTAAGCACAAGCACAAGTACGGCAAGAAGTACCTCGAGAGTATCGAGTTGGTTCGTGGTCTTGTGGACTACAAGTAAACTTGTGTGTACATACATGTTGTTGAAGGACTGATTTGCTCGCATAGATAGTTCCTCCCAAAGATCAAGTATATTTAACTTAAAGTGATGGATCCTGCATTACAACTAAAAGATAGGATTTGCCTGTGGGTGAGCAGCATAGCATACGTACTCGGCGTGATGAGAAGCTCATACTTGCCGGTTCGTATACGCATAAGCCCTAAATCATCATCTGGTTCGAGTATGTCCATATGTCTCTGCACTACAGCCAGCGTGTCTCGCACGAAATGCACGACCTGTGCGAGTTTCGCCTCCGATGCAAAGGTCACGCCGCCACTCCAAATCACTCTTTGGTCGGCAGCCGTAAGAGCAACGCACCCACGCACGTGCTCGTGCTTCGTCAATTGCGCTAGGACTTGCGCTGCCTCGTCTGGCACACTGTCCTCGTCCGACTGGATCATGGAGATGGATAAACACATGCTACGCCTCCACATCAGCGCCAAATGAGCTACGGATCGCCTGGGTCGTATTTTCATACAACTCCAGGTTAAGAGCGGCCAGGAAACACGGAACGCTGTGCCGGATGCCATCGCTGAGCCAGTAGTCGCGTAGATGTGCTACGTTTGCAAGGCCATCATTCGCCTCGCCTTGTAGCTTCATCTCGCCCACATTTCCCTCGTCTGAGCGAAACACGAGTGTGGTGCCTCGGGCACTGCCGGCATACGCAGACGTCAGCTTGACCTTGCCATTCTCCATAAATCGAATTTTGTAGCCAAAGAGCGACTGTACAGCTTCGCGAAATAGGTTGGCTTGGGCTGTGAACACTTGCTTGAGACGCAGCATTCCCTTGTCCTTGAGCTGCAGGGTCTCTTGTAGTTTGGTCAATTCGGCACGCAGGTTGTCCACGGTTTGAAGAGGCACGACCGCGTCCGTGCCTGTAGCAGGAGCTGGTAGATGGGCAGAAGTGAGCTGTTTGTGTAATGCCTCGACCTGTTCTAGCAGGCCTGCATTCTCTTTTCTGAGGGCCTCTAATGTCGATGTACGGACAGCCAAGTCTCGTGAAACGGGATTGTCGGTAAGGACGAGGCATCTCTCACGCTCCGCATTGAATTCGCCGCGCCCTACACGAAGCCACAGTGTCTCATTCTCCGTGCTAAGGGCCTGAGCATGCTGCTCGAGTTCACGGAATTGTGCCTCCAGGACATGCAGAGCCTCTTCTGAGGCTGGATGAGTCGCGGTAGGTTTGACTCGCTCCGACTCGGCCAGCTTTTGCGTGAGTGAGTCACATTCAGCCATCAGGAGAGCAATGCGCTCTTCGAGGCCTGTGATGCGAAGTTGATGTGTGGCTTCATATGATGTGTCGCCCTGCTGCGCCTCTTGCTCAAAAGATTCCAGGACTTCTTTGCAGCGCCTCAGATCGTCACTTTGAACGTCGAGTTGACGCTGCGCACGCAGCAGCAGGTCCGACTTTTGATGGAGCTCTTTTCGCAGCTTGGTTTCTGTCTCCGAGTCCTGCGCAGCACGGCGACTCAGGTCCAGATTTGCCGTCCGCATCTGCTCGACTGAATGGCCCAGGCCCTCTATACGTGCATACAGACCCATAATGGTGCCGCGCAGGGTTGAAATATAGGCAGGGAGCGTCTCAGGGGATAGTGTCTCAGGTATGGCCGGCTTCGACGGGGCCTGATCACTAGCGTGTGCGGCAGCCATGAATGCCGCATGTTCCTCCGTTTTGATGCCTTGTTCTAGCACAGAGATCCAGCGACTTTGCTCGTCACGCAACGAGGCCAGCTCGGCGTCCTTTTCGAGCAGTGCTTTTTGCAGCTTGGGCAGCTGCGTGAGTTTGGCTTCGAGTCCTCGATTCGATTCACGCAGAACATCAATCCGCGCACTGGCATCGGCCAGCCGTTTATTTTCGGATGTGAGGCGTACATTGGCCGCCTCGAGGCGCTGGATCGTCGTAAGTGACTGACTCAGCTGGTCTTTGAAAAGCGCAGCATCGTCATCCGATGGAGCGGACTTCTCAAGCGGAGCAGACTCCATTTCATTGATACGTGCACGCAAATGTTCGTTCGTGCGTGAAAGCGACTCGTTTTGTGATTTGGACAGCTCGCATTCCGTTTGGAGACGTGCCAGCTGGGACTTGACAGATACGCTTTCGGTGTGCGTGTCCAGGGCCGCAGCGCTAAGCTGCGACTCAAGCTCATCGTTGCGCGACTGGAGTCGCAGTGTGTCAGCACGCAACGACGCAAGTTGTGCCTCCGTCTCCGACCGCATCTTGTCCCACGCCCGCTCTTTTTCCTGCTGTATTGCGCGTTCTGTCTCCCATTCACGGAGTACTTCGACACGCTGACACTTGAGTGCTTCAAGCTCGCGCAATTGAGAGCGCATCTGGACTTCCATGACCTGGTTCGCATGCTGCTCCGCCTGAATGCGTCGTTCATATTCTGAGCGCAGCATTTGCAATTCGTAATCGTCGCTTGCAGGCGATGGAGAAATACCGTGATGGCGTTGGCGCTGCACTAATGGCGTCTGGAATGCATCATGTTCGTTGGACGTCACTCGCGTGGGACGCGGCGCGGTCGCCAGCACAGATGACACCAGTGGTCGCTTAGCGCCCTGGGGCTGAGGCGTAGAAAAGCCGCCCTGATCCTGCAGGCTCGAAGACGAGAAGCTGCGCTTTCCAAGGAGTTTATCGTGCATCGGTGTGCCCTTCGACCGCGAGAGGGAGCGGTAGCCACCCAGCGGGCCCTGCGCAATCGGCGTGCGGCGGTCGATGGGCGGCGCCTGATGAGGCGTAGTCACGCGTCTCGACGACGGCAGCGGCAAAGACGAGGCTAGCGCCGCGACATTCCGCCGCTGCGATGTATGGGATGGAGTGGATACTGCCTCTGGCAATGCATCGCGCTCCGCGCCTGCCATCCTAGAGGTGGTGGGCGTCGTCCAAATCGCGCTCCCAACCGACCACGTGACGTGACACGGACGGTTCGTGCCCTACGTTTCTACGTACTAGGCGACCATGGCCGTATGTGCCAGGCGGTTCCAACAGGCACCATTAGACGGGGAGTCAGGTCGTCCACTCGAAACATGGGTATCCTTATTGGAGAGCGCGAAATTCGAAGGAGACGAGCAAGACGGTCGCGCTCCATCCAGCGCGTCGGGCGATGATGCCCTGGACGACGGAGTGTGAGCGTTCCGTTGTAGTGCGTTGATAAGTTTGGACACATCCACCGTGGATACAGGACGTGACCGCTGGACCTTGAGTTCTTCATGCAAGGCACCATTTTCTAGGCGAAGGGATGACAATTGATGCTGGAGCTGTTTAATCATCGAATCGCGCTCATGAAGTTTCTCCTCGAGCAGCGTGATGTACTCTTTCCGACGATTGCGGAAGTTTCTTGCGCTGATCTTATTTCGTAGCTGCCGCTTTTCCTTGCTTGACAGTCTGCTGTATTCCTCAGGTGAAGGTCGGAGGTTTTCCTGATCCAGGTCAGGAGAGGGGCTCTTTGGACGCGCAGATGGTATTATGGGCTTGATATCCACAGACGAGGTATCGGACGCATCGAGACGCATGGGCGTAAATGCTGTAAAGGAGGTAGATGTATGCGAGGAGTCACTCTTCTGAAGTTTGAGCGTTGGCTCAAGGGCCTTTGATTCTTCGTGATCAGGCTCATTTTTGATCTTGGGCATGAGCACTTGTGGGTTGATGCTGCCATGAGGTGTGCCGGAGACTCTATCTTGGACAAAGGGTGTCGGAGGCTCATCAAAGGGTGGCGCAAAGAGAACAGAATCCATATTCTCCGATGTTGGCTCTTGAGACGAAAAGTCCAGGTGGAAGAGCGCGCTTGGCTCATCCCAAGTCTTTTCCGCCGAGGAAGACGAGTAGGAGACATCATCGTCTGACGGTGCTGAGGGTGGCGACATGGAAGCGATACGAATTTGATCGAACATATTCGAGGGAATGTTGTGCTTGCCTGAGCTTGATTCCGTCCATGTGCTGTACAATGCTTGTTCCATCGTCATGATGGCGACGAGTACACGCAAGAAAACTCGATCCACAAAGAGAGGTGGCGGCAAAAGCCTAGGTCCCAGCCACCGCCACAAAATACGCAGCTGGCTGCATGACCAAAAAGGCTGCAGATGTGGAGGTAGCGGCCACTTTCCATGGGCCCCACAGCGAAACACATGGAAAGTGGACGTACCACGAGCATTGCTATCGCGACTTGCCATGAGTAGCGACGTGCAGACAGAAAAGCGACAGCTCACGATCAAGACAGGCGTCGTACAGCGGTACGTGATGATCAATCTGACCGCAGATTGAACAAGGAACTGGGTCTGTACAAGCAAGAGGCCGATGAGCAGGCTGCGCGCGTGAAAGAGTATGTCGACCAAGGCAGGGACGAGTGGGACATTAGGAAGCAGGTACGCCATGATGGCATGTCTCACGTGGCAGGAGGAAATTTTGCGAGACTGTGAGCAAATGATCCCAGACACAACGCGTCGACTCAAGGATGCCACGACGGAACTCCACACCTACATGGTACGTAGCTTCGTCTTACCCCGCAGACCGGTGTCAGCGAAGCAGCTAGGCAGACAGACGAGTGGCACAGAGCTGATAAGGCCCTGGCTGCCGTACCGTAGAAACGCGAAAAAAGTGGAGCTGTGACTCCTGTTCTCATGGCACCGCCGCCGCCGATCGAGGTCAAGTTCCTTGGCACATGTACGTCCCCGATCATGACGCGGAACTACTCGAGGTGTGTATAGTGGCACTCACGTGTGCAGCCTGTTGGTCAAGTTGGGTCATGATACCGTGATGATGTACGATGCGACGACTCACACGCAGCGACTGTGGTGAAGGCACACAGCGACAGCTCATTCTCCCCCATGTTCAGGCAGGTGTGAAACTCTCGAATATACGCACAATTCTCATCACACATTTGCATCCTGATCGTACGTGTGTATGAGCTGATTCCAGATATTCTCGGCTTGACACCGTTGATTTTTAGCATGATGGGTCTAAGTTCGGCGCCCAGCAAAGATGACAGGCCGCGCCTCGAACTCGTTGGGCCTTTGGGACTTCGTGCATTTCTGCGCACGACGCTCGCAATTACGTACGCGACACTGAACAGTCACTTCGTCGTGCACGAGCTTCTGTGGCCCTCACAGCCGGCTTATCCACATCATCCGAGCGGCTCATTTATCTACACAGAGGAGGACGTCTATCTCCCCCCAGACGTTTGCGGCCAAACGCGCACATTGCCGTGTATGCCACCGCATGCAAATGAGCTACCCGGGCGCGATATCCGCATGGACGAGTCGACAGGCACATGGCCTCAGATTCTGCAGCTGGGCAACGTGTGGATCAGTGCAGCCCCTATTACGCACAGGTGCCCAACGGTAGGATACGTCCTCGAAGAAGGACCCACGGCATCCAAGTCTGTTTCGCCGCGCGATCTAGCCATCCTCGATTCGAATGCTGAGGCGCTTTTTGACCTGTATCAAATTCGCCATCCACGCGCGCTGCTTTCGCGCGTTCTGAAAGCTCGCGAAACACTGACACTACCTGACGGACATGTTTTGGTGCCGCCACCGCTTGACAGGCCAGGTCGCAAGCTCTGCATTCTCGGCGACACGAGCGATGCCACGGCTGGACTGGAGGATAAAGGCATGCTCACTTTGGCTCGCGATGCCGACTTGCTTGTGCATGAATGCACGTACGCCTACATGCGAGAGAAAGATGTCTTGGCTGCCCCGTCCCCTGAGCATGCACAGCTCCTGCAGCAGCTCCTGCTGGCTGAAGACGAGGCAGAGCCGCGTGCCCTTTCACGAGGTCATTCAGTGCCGCGCATTGCTGGTTCTTTCGCAGGGCTCATCCGGGCGCGGCATGTCGTCTTCAACCACTTTTCCGCTCGCCTACCTGCACCACATACCATGTCTCATGCTCCACTTACAAGCACGGACCAACTGCGTCCAGATGCACGCCTGGCAGAGTCAGAGCAGTGGTTCCATGTGATGCGCGAGATCGAGCGCCAAGTCACCGAGTTTTGGCACGCTTCTCTCCCAGAAGATGTGCGTGTTCACGTCGGGGACCGCCGTGCCGTAGCCGCCTACGATGGCCTAGCCTACATTCTGCCGCCCTTGTCGCCATAAGATCACGTGGAATATAAAAGAACGATTCTTGCCCATGAGCCAAAAGCGTAAGGCGGGGGACGAAGAGTATGACGACTATTTTGTGCAGAAGGAGCAGGAAGAAAGTCGACTAGCTGAGCTGCGCAAAAAGCGCCGTGAGAAACTGGCACAGCTGGCGCCTCCCGTGCCGCCACCTGCTCCGCCACCGATTTCAGTGCCTGAAGCGCCGCCCTGCCAAGCGCCTGAAACGCCCGCCGAGCCACTTGATGACATGTTTGATGTAGACAATACGGCATGGTCCGGACATGAAGAGGCTGTAAAAGCGCCCGAGCAGCAGGCTTGGAGTGGCGCGGGAGATGTTGGTGGCGCCGAGAGCGCCGCCGGACTGCACGACAACTGGGACGATCCGGATGGATACTATCGCGTCATGCTCGGCGAAAAGCTCCAGCAGAGATACCAGATCTTCGCCATTTTAGGGCGCGGTATATTTGCCACGGTCGTTCGTGCGCGCGACTTGCAGCAGAACGGTCGCGAAGTAGCTATCAAAATCGCGCGGAGGCAGGAGACCATGTACAAGGCAGGGATGAAGGAGATCAGTATTTTGCGTCGCTTGTCTGAAGCGGATCCAGATAACAAGATGTTCATCGTGCATTTTTTCACTCACTTCGAGCACCGGGGTCACCTGTGTATGGTGTTTGAGTCCTTAGGACTCAATCTGCGCGATATTGTCAAGCGATTTGGCAAGGATGTAGGTCTGAATCTACAAGCGGTGAAGACATATACTAAGCAAATGCTGCTGGCCTTGGCCTTGCTTAGGGAAAAACAATTCGTGCATGCGGATATAAAACCGGACAATATCCTCGTGAATGAGGCCAAGACCATTGCCAAGCTTGCCGACTTTGGTTCGGCATCCACCACGTCCGAGATGGAGATTACGCCGTACCTCGTGAGCCGATTCTACCGTGCTCCTGAAATTATCCTCGGGCAGCCGCACGGATGCGAAATGGACATGTGGTCCATGGCCTGCACCATCTACGAACTCGCCACCGGGCACATCCTTTTCCCTGGGAAAAATAACAATCACATGCTCTTGTTGATGCAGAAGCTACGTGGAAAGCCGCTTGTCAAGCAGCTAAAAAAATGTGAATTTGCCTTGCAGCACTTTGAAGACTATCATACCTTTTTATCCACTGAAGTCGATACCACCACAGGCGAGTCGATCGTGAGGCGCGTGAATACCACACACCCTACCGAAGACTTGCGTGCCAAGATGCTTCCAGGTGGAACAGCCAAACATATGCGCCCTGAAGAACTTCGGCAGACGCATCACCTCATCGATTTACTCCACCGCATGCTGGAATGGGATCCATCCAAGCGCATCACGCCGCTCGACGCGCTCCAGCACGCGTTTGTCCAATAGCCAGATCACGTGCACTATCAGACTTTTTTTTGATCCACCATTATTTTCTTTTTTCTGACCATACCCATTGACGGACTTTGACAGCATGTCCTACGGTGGATACAACAGCTCGAATGACGCTGGTAGCGGCGGCTACCGTGGTGGATACGGTGGCGGTTACCGTGGTGGATATGGAGGTGGTCAGAGTGCTGGCTACGGTGGTGGCTACGGTGGTGGCTACGGCGGCGGCTATGGTGGTGGCTATGGTGGTGGCTATGGTGGTGGCTATGGCGGTGGCTATGGCGGCGGCTATGGCGGCGGCTACGGCGGTGGCTACGGCGGCGAAGAACTGGGCGCGGGACTCAATAAGGCCACTTGGTCTGAGGCGGATCTCGTGCCATTTGAAAAAAACTTTTACAAGGAGGATCCGCGTGTAACTGAGCGCTCTGACGAGCAGGTCGCTGAGTTTCGCCGAGCCAAGGAGATCACGCTCCGTGGCTCCAATGTGCCCAAGCCTGTGATGACCTTTGACGAGACTGGATACCCCGACTACATCATGCGTGAAATTAACAAGCTTGGATTTACGGAGCCTTCGCCGATTCAGTCGCAGGCCTGGCCCCTGGCGATGAGTGGTCGTGACCTTGTGGCGATTGCCGAGACAGGCTCGGGCAAGACCATTGGCTTTGCCCTGCCGAGTTTTGTTCATATCAAGGCGCAGCCGCCGTTGCAATATGGTGATGGTCCCATTGCGCTGATCCTTGCGCCGACGCGTGAATTGGCCGTGCAGATCCAGAATGAGTGCAGTCGCTTTGGCTCGCCGTGCCGTGTGCGCACGGCCTCGGTGTATGGTGGTGTGCCCAAGGGACCGCAGATCCGTGCATTGCAGCGTGGTGCCGAGATTGTGATCGCGACGCCAGGACGCTTGATTGACATGTTGGCGATCGGCAAGACAAATCTGCGCCGTGTGACGTATCTGGTCATGGATGAGGCCGATCGTATGCTGGATATGGGCTTTGAGCCGCAGATTCGCAAGATTGTCGAGCAGATTCGCCCTGACCGCCAGACGCTCATGTTCTCGGCGACGTGGCCCAAAGAAGTGCAGCGCATGGCCGCCGACTTTTTGAACGACTATGTGCAGGTCAACATTGGCTCGATGGAATTGACGGCCAATCGCAACGTGAAGCAGGTGATTGAAATGTGCTCTGAATTTGACAAGCGCGGACGCCTCATCAAGCACCTCGAGCAGATCAGTCAGGAGAACGGCAAGGTGATCATTTTTGCGAACACGAAGCGCGGAGCCGACGATCTGACCAAGTTTATGCGCCAGGATGGCTGGCCTGCCCTGGCGATTCACGGTGATAAGCAGCAAGACGAGCGTGATTGGGTCTTGAGGGAATTCAAGTCGGGTAACAGCCCTATTATGGTAGCGACGGCTGTGGCCTCGCGTGGTTTGGATGTCAAGGACATCAGCTATGGTATGTATGCCGTACTAACAGGACCAGTGATCAACTACGATTTCCCGACGAACACGGAAGACTATGTCCATCAGATTGGGCGTACGGGACGTGCCGGCCGCAAGGGTGTGGCCGTCACGTTCTTCACGAGCGACAACGCCAAGTCGGCTCGCGAGCTGGTCGGCCTATTGCGGGACGCCGAGCAGGAGATTCCTCCGGAGCTGCAGGAGATGGTGCGGTATAGCGGCGGCGGCGGCGGCGGTGGGTACCGCGGTCGTGGTGGCCGTGGTCGTGGTCGTGGCCGTGGCGGCGGCTTTGGCGGTCGCCGCTTTGGCCCCCGCAGCTCGGGGGCCAACAATATTCAAGTAGGTTCGCGGTGGTAATAGTGGAGGAGTCTGGCTCCTCGATGTGGTAAATGCGCCTGGTGTGTTGGAATGTGAATGGGCTGCGCACGTTGCGGTCGTATGCACCATGGGACGGCCTGCCCACATTAGAGGCGTGTCTAGAGGCGCTTCAGGCGGACATTGCGTGTTTCCAGGAAGTCAAGATGACGCATCGACAGCTGACGTACGCCATGTGTGTTATGGAGGCGTATGACGCGTACTATGACCTGCATCCGACCAAGGGGTATGCAGGGACGGCGACGTATGTGCGGCGTGCGGCGTGCATGCCGCGAGATGCACAAGCGGGCGTCACAGGGCTCGGTCAAGATCTCGATGCGGAAGGCCGCTGTGTCGTGCTGGATTGTGGCCTGTTTGTGCTGTTCAACGTGTACGCTCCGAACGAGACGGACGCCGAGCGTCTGCCGTACAAGATGGCCTTTTATCGTGCACTTGAGGAGCGTGTGTCTGCGCTCATTGAGGAAGGGCGCGAAGTGCTGGTAGTCGGTGACATGAATGTCGTGGCGGATGCTTTGGATCACTGCGAAGGAGCGCATCTACCGCCACATGCCGCGCGTGCTTGGTTCCAGCAGTGGCTGGCGCCGCATGGCGCGCTGCACGACGTGACTCGTCGCTTTCATCCTGAGCGCAAGAACATGTATACATGCTGGAGCACACAGCTGGATGCGCGCCGAAGCAATTACGGCTCGCGTATCGACTATACCCTCGCAACGCAAGGCCTCTTGCGGTGGATTCGGTACGCAGACATCCAGCCTCACGTCTATGGCTCGGATCACTGCCCTATCTATGTGGATTTTTACGATCACCTGGACGGCGAGTCGCTGGTCGACGTGGTTCGGCCAGGCACCGAGGCGCCGCGCCTCGCAGCATCGCACCAGCACCGCCACCAGCCGCGTTTGGACCTATGGACGGTAAAAAGAGCCACTGAGACACGTGCGTCGCGACGCCCGCGTCCCAGGCAAACGAAGCTCGATGGGTTTGTGCGCCGGCCACCACCTTCGTCGCCGTCGCCGCCGCCGCCGCTGCCGCTTCCAGCGCCCGACCCACATCCCCAGACATCCGAGTGGTCAGCGCTCTTTACTCCACGAGCACCGCCCTTGTGCACGGTCCACCGTGAGCCAGCCATCTCGCGCCGCGTCACCAAGCCAGGTGTGAATCACGGACGCACCTTTTGGATGTGCGCGCGGCCCGTGGGGCCTGGGTATGCCCAGCAAGCCGTGACGCCGTACCGCTGCCGCTATTTCGCTTGGGACACAGACGTTAGGCGGCGTCGATAGGCCACTTGGCGACGACATGCGGCGCCATATCATGCGTGCGAGTGTGCCAGTACAGGTGCGCGGCCCATGCGACCATCGCGGCATTGTCGACGCACAATGAGAGCGGCGGAAAGTGCAGGGCCACGTCCGATCGACCATGCTTGTCTAGCGCGCACCGCAGCCTGTGCCGCAAAAACTGATTCGAGGCTACACCGCCACTGCATACGACACTCCGAATCGACATGGGATCCATGCCCGAGAGCTGCCAGCCGCGCTGCTGGGGCACAAGCGCGCGCACGACTTTGTCCTCCAGCGGTGCAAAGGCAGCGACCTGGAAGTCGTATGCCAGCGCTGCTTTGGCGGCATGGGACATGGCCGCTGCGCCACCGACTCGGGCTATGTGCCGCGCCGCCGCCGAGCGTAGTCCCGAGTACGAAAATGAGGGTGTGCCGAGCAGGATGTGGGGCAGCACAGGCTCGTGCGGCTGTGCCTGCGCAGCCAACGCCTCGACGAGGGCACCGGATGCACTTTGCCACCCCAGCTGCAGCTCGCGTGCAAACTTGTCAAAGGCATTGCCGACCGAATCGTCGAGGGTATCTGCAAGTATGGCGAAGCGGTCGAGGCTATGCACGAGCACGAGCATCGTGTGGCCCCCTGAAACAAGAAGCGTGAGAAAGGGGAACGCTGGCGGCTGCGCCTCTGTCAGAAGCGGCGTGAGTGCATGCGCCCGCATATGGTGCAGGTAGACGAGGGGCTTGGCGTGCACGGCCGCGAGAGTCTTGGCGGCCGTCATGCCTACTGCCAGGCAACCAGGCATGCCAGGACCGCGCGTCACTCCGATGCCATCCAGGTCGTGGATCGTGAGCTGCGCCTCGTCGAGGGCCTGCGCGATCGCACGCGGCACATGCCGGTGATGTCCTCGCGCAGCATGCAGCGGGTGAATACCCTGCGTGTCTTGGTGGTTCTGGCGCACCACGACGGACGAGAGAACGGTTCGATCTGAGCGGACGACCGACGCACACGAATCGTCGCACGAGCTCTCGATCCCCAGGATCGTGCGAGCTGATCGCGGCGCCTGTCGCGCCACCGAACGGCGAAGCATGTGGGTGGAGGTTAACTGTACACTTCTATGCAGGAATGGCTGTGCCCCGGCTCGGGGTGGCACCGCTGCTTGCACTGCGGCACGGGACACGTAAATACATGGCGCTTGCCAGATGCTGCGTCGCTGAGCTCGGCGACGCAACGCCCGTCAATGACATGACCACACGGCAAGGCCCAGATCCGGTCCTCGCCCACTCCATCGAGGATCAGCGCGTGGTGGCATCGCGCGCAGATAGGCGTCGTATTTGGTATCTGAGCGACAGCATCGCGGTCGCCGCTCGAGACCCGCTCGACGTCAATGGCGGGCTCGATAATACTTTGCGAGAAACCTGGACTCGGCGCGAGAGGGTGCGTCCAAGTACGATCAAAGCGCTTCGGTAGAGCTGGTGGCGACATAGCATGGCCACATGTGACAGCTGGTGCTTCTGCGTATGGTCGCAAAAGCGTCTGAGGCGGCGTGCCATGCTGGTGGGCACGCGCCACGTAGCGCGACGCAAGCATTTCAAGTCGTTCCATGAGTCGGGTGCGGTCGGCATGTGACGCGGGCGCTCGGCGTACGCGTCGGGTATACGGCCCGGGAGGAATGCCCTCATGGATATGTTGGCCTGCAGGCGCCTCAGGAATCGCATCTACATCCACCACCGGGTGTCGCCGTCGTCGCCGTCTCGTGCGGTATGGCGGCGATACAAGCCGCACATTCAACACAGATACATCTTCATCAGGGACCGAATGAGGTTGGGGTGTGGGCGACTCGTCCGTCAGATCAATCACGGACGAGCGATTCATGTTGATGAGCGCCACACGTACCTCGTACCGCCCACGAGCAGCGCCGCTGGCGTTGCAGGTCACTTGTTTTCGGCCGAGCCGGCATCGCCTTTTTCTTGGGCGAGAAAAAGCCAGCACATCTTTTTCTTCTACCCATCCGTGTTTTGGTACGTACGCCTGGGGCATGGGCCTTGGCATTCAAAGATGTGTCTACATTCCTTTCCCCGGCCTACACGACCATGCCGAGAATACAAGGACGCCTGTTTGCTGCAGGCATTCGTTTCTTGGTGCATGCCAGCGCCTTTTTGTCTGAGAATGTCCTTGGCCATGCCGTGGTGATGAATGACGCTAACATGGCAGTAACAATAGGTTTGTATCTCAAACATGTTTCCCCCGCGATGATACACCTGGTATCCAGCCAAAATTCGCAGTTTCCACTCTAGGACCCACGCAACCATGTGTTGGGGCACTTGGCTCTCCTGCTGGAAAGATTCACCTCATGGTCCATCCCCAGGGAGGCACAGCTCGAACCCAATATGAACTGTGCTAGTGACCATGTACGAATCGTTCGGATCTGGTCTGGATAGCAGCCGGCTCTGGTCCGATGAGGGTCACAGACCTTCCTTGGAAGTCTGAGGGGACGCACCACTCGCTTGTGTGACAGAACTAACATGGCAGGCAAAGGTACGCACGCTCAATGCGCCGTCGCTGGCTCCTCTACATGATGCGCGTATACACATACGCTACCATGCGAGCTTAGGAAGAGCCGTCGTCAGTGCTCATGGGATGACCTGTGTATTCCCGTGCTTGTCGGCTGTATAGTCTTTCTTCGTGGATTCCGTCACGAACGTCGAGTCCGCGAATCGAGAGGCACGCTGTGTGCTTCGGCACAAAAACAGCGTGATACTGTACGGCTCCATGAGCCCGGTCGAGTACAATGGACGCCGATGAGGCGCGAGGCCGAAACTAGTGGTTGCTGAGACTTGCCATCTCTGGGTGGCATCTTTAGCAGGTGCAGGCGGCGGGTCGGCGACAGCGCTATGCGGTGGATATAGCTAACATGCGCAGAATGTGGACACGGAATGCAATAGGGCGATGGGCTTTGGGTTCTGTGATGCGCCCCTTTCACAGCACAACGAGCGTAAGGGCCCCAACGTCGCATTATCGCATCACGCTGCGGCGTTCAGCAATTGGATTGCCTCGCCGTACGGGCCGCGTAGTTGAGGCCCTTGGTCTGCGCAAGCGTCTCCAGAGCGTCTACCATGCTCAGACGCCTGTAATTGCCGGCATGATCCTGGCCATCAAGGAGCTCGTGCACGTGGAGAATGTTCGACAGCTGGAACCCACATCAGAGCAGCAAGAGCCCATTTGGGTGAACGCAGAGGGCCATGTTGTCGATGCAGGTCGAGCGGCGCGCAAGGCGCCGCGCGGTTTCAAGGTGGTTGGCAACCTCATGGACGAGCAGCGCGATGCATCTCTGCGCGCATCGCGTTCATGACGCCTTTTTCCATTGAGACTCTCTTCTTTTATGATACCCGTACGCTCGTGATATGGCGAGCGTGTATCAAAATCTTGTTCCTGTGGAACGCTGCCCCGCGTGATAGATAGCGGCTTAATGATAGCAGATGTACAGTTTGATATGGCTCGCTGCCCTCGTTGGTTTTGGCGTGATTGCCACGTGATATGTGCCTAAGCGCTCAGGACATATTGCTTTAGGTTGGGTCGTGTTGGCGTGTGCACTTTTCCGGCCCTTTGTCTACCTCCACATGGCGATCTCGCATGAGATTGGGTCATCGATCATGCAAAATGTGACAGGGTGGCGCGACTCATTCTAGTAGATTCATTCTTTTGCCACAGTAGTGGGGTGACGTGGACAAGCAATAATTTTACACTTTTGTTGAGGTGGCACCATTTCCTTGGGCTGTTGACTCATATTATTGCGTGCAAGCCTTCCCACCGTTCCCATCGTATATATTGCAACACATATTCTGTCTTCTTTCTCTCAACTTCCCATGACCACGTCTGTGTTCACAAAATCCTTGCCTGCATCTGTCCGCGATGCAATGATTCTCTCGCTTCGCAGGACTCCACCCTATCCCTCGAATGGGCACGGGGGTGATTCCCTACGACGCCTCGTCCTTCAGCGGAATGCACTTGGATCAGCCATGGATGCTCAAGATACTGGTTCGACGCGTCACATGCCACTACGGAAATTCTCTGCTGAAATGTCGGCCTATGCAACAGATACTCGAACCAGACAGAGCACGGTTCGTCATGCCCATGCTCCCCTTCGGAAATCGCGCTCTGCACAAGATCTCGCTGTTTTGTCTGTGGTTGATGATCCCTTGGCCTCGAGCACACACGAAGAGCTTCTAGAGGATATGTGGTTTGATCGTGTTATGGAAGATCTCTCACTCGATGATACCGCTTCCCATCGTCGACCTTGATTGTGTCGCATGCTTCATTCGTTGCATTTTCCTTTGGATGTTTGTACATTAGTCTCGCCACTCGCCATGTTGTTGTAGATAGTACGCCAATGGTCGTGGTTTGATTTCATTCAGATTTGCCTCTGTTCTTGTGGAGCAGCTGCACGATTAGCAGACAATGGGCCAAATTTGCTTTGTCTGATACTACCACTAGGCTTTTCGGCTATGCAGCCGATTCGATCGAGCCCCGTCGGTATGAGATCCCTGCGCTCATATGCCCTGCTCGCCCTCAGCACCAATAGCCCGCGCACTACATTAAAAGCACGGTACAACTTACCCCCTTTTTCTACGCACTATGGGCTGACTCGGCTCTTTGCTACAAGCATACGTTTTCACTCCCAAGACCCTTCTTCCCTGAAGTCTGAAACCTCGCCAATCCCGCCGGCTTCGCCACAATCGCAACCAAAAAAGTTTAACCTGCGTCCCTACATGGACCTTATGCGCATGGGTAGACCTATTGGTACTTACCTGCTCTATGCGCCATGTGCCTGGTCGATTACCATGGCGGCACAGTATACGAATGCACACCCCAATGTCTGGCTCACAAATCTGGCTCTCTTCGCCGTAGGAGCCTTTGTCATGCGCAGTGCAGGGTGTGTCATCAACGACATGTGGGATGCCAAAATCGACGCCAAGGTGGAACGGACCAAGTCTCGACCGATTGCCTCTGGCGCCGTTTCGTACGGACAGGCCACCACCCTACTTGGATTGCAACTCTCAACAGCATTGGCCATCCTTCTTCAACTGAACACGTATAGCATTGTCCTAGGCGTCATTGCTCTTGTCCCGGTCATCATCTATCCAACTATGAAGCGCTACACGAACATGCCTCAAATCGGCATGGGCATTTCGTTTACTACGGGATCTTTGATTGGTTGGTCAGCTGTCGCAGGATCATGCTACTGGCCAGCTGTCCTCCCCCTCTATGCCAGCACTATTATATGGGGCATTCACTATGACCTGATCTACGCACACCAGGACAAGGTGGACGACAAGGCAACGGGTGTTGGGTCGATGGCACTGCTGTTTGGCGACGAACACACGAAAAAAGCGCTGACAGCCTTCTCCATCATCTGGATGGCACTACTCGCCTATGCCGTACAAGTACAATCGCCTATATTTCCCTCGTTTTGCGCCGAAAATGGCGACGCTCTCTCGTTCCAGGACTGGTTCCAGCACACACTTAGCACAGGCCACCCATTTTTCGCTGTTTCATGGCTCGCCACCGCGGCCCATGTCATCTGGCAGATTCGTACGCTGAACATGAACAATCCTGCAGACTGCTGGGCCAAGTTTTCAAGCAACCGGATTGTTGGTCTTATCATCTTCTTGGGTTTGGCCGCTGACTATCTGTATCAACGCATAGAGTTGAACGGCCAGGCCGAAATTGCACGAATCAAGACTACGTAGGCATTTGCAGGAGCGCAATTATGGGGTTAGGATCGATCGGATCTAGCCTTCGTGGGTCGGGAAATGACGGCATTCATTTCCATTATAGCGCGTTGGGCAATTGCGCCAACGAATGATTAGTGTACGACGAAGTGGCTGTCACATGCATCGCTCCATAATCACGCGCACTCTCGCCATTATTGCAGCACACCGAATTTATGTACCAATCAGCATGGTGCTCACGCAATTGACGACGATCTCCTCAAATCGCATCCCGATATAAATACGCCACAATGTTAGTAGCGTAACGGTGTATAACACTGATGTGGCTCAAATACTTCGCTCTCAGCTTACTAGTTAGCGCATCAATTGTGCAAGCGGAAAACCCACTAGCTACCAAGGACCAGAAGGAGCTAGATGAGCTGTCCAAGTCACTGCTTACCGAAAAGAGCCTTGATGGGTTGCGCGAGAAGGCGCGACAGCAATACGTGAAGTCGCTCCGGAAGTACCACGTCCAGCTTACCGACGAGGTGAACAAGGATCTGGACGTCGCTATGGACGAACTTGTGTTCAGTTCTATCCAGAAAGCTGTAAACAACGATCCTTCAAATCCCAAGGTCTACTGGACTGATACAGCCAAACGCACGCATGATTGGTTCGGCCTTAATGTGCCGGGTGGTCGTTATTCCTACGACAACCCAGACTGTATCTACCGCATCATTCCCGTGAGTAACAAGCACAAGTACAGGATTCGTGGTCGCCGCTTCGGGAACGGCACGGCGGACCAGTCATTTTCTGTGATCAACAATCCCAACTCTCAAGGCACTGTTGCCGCCCTCTACAAGCAGGACCTCAAGGTCAACGATGATGGAACATACGAAATTATCATTAGCTCTGGCAAGAAGGAGGGCCAAAACCACATCAAAAGCGATTGGAGCGCCAAGCAGGTCTTTATCCGCAACAACCTTGGCGACTGGTCGAAAGAGACACCTGATGAATTATCTGTGGAGATCATCAGCGACTCGAAGAAAAAGGTAACCAAGAAACGTAGCCGCAAGGATATCCTCAAAGATGCCGAGAAAGGTCTTAAACAGTCCATATTTTTCTACGGATTCGGAGCATTAGATTTCAAGACCCTTTCTCAACCGCTCAACCATTTGCCGAACCCTCACCAGTCGAGTTTGCTCGGCACTCTGACGTCACAGGCACAGTCATTCTCGCATTTCAAGCTCAAATCCGACGAGGCATTTGTTATTACTCTCACGTCCGGCAAGTCGTCGTACTGGGTACTTCCTGTGACCACGATGGGACTCTTGACGCAGGATCCCGAAAATAACATTGTTAGCTTCAACCCTTATCAATCAGCTCAGAACAAAAACGGCTCGTATACCTTTGTCCTGTCGGCCAAGGATACAGGTATCCGCAACTGGATTGACACTTCTAAATTGTCTCAAGGTACCCTGATGGTCCGTTGGCAAGGACTTCCCAAGGGAGACGGCACCGCAAAAAGTATTCAATTGTACTCACAGGTCGTCAAAATTGATGAGCTCGATAAAGTTCTCCCGTCAGAGACCGAGAGGCTGGACAAAGATGGACGACAGAGACAAATTGAACAGAGGCGTCGCGAGTACCAACGTATTCACTTCCAGTGAGCCCATGAATCATAACCAGTCCGGGCTTTATGATAGTTCCAACGCTATCTTCGCTAGTGTTGTATAGCCCCACTCAGCATTTCCTCATATCTGTCAACAAGTCCAAGCGGGTGGTGCTCAATTCGATGAGTAAACCAGTGCTTGTGGATAGGAGAAATTGTGGCGTGATAGGCGCACAGACATTTTTGAGACATTTTTTTGTGGCGAAAAAATGGCATGAGCACAAGCTGTGTATCAGCCCCGACTCTTTCCGTCTCTTCAACACCGACCCTATAAGTTCGGCTTTTGTTACCATTCACAAAGCTATGCTAAGGGAGATAAAAGTATATACAGAGCAGCGGCCGAGTGATCGGCGGTATGTTCTGATTCAATTTGCCGGTGTAACATAGAAGTTAGAGTGAATTAGCTAGGGTGCTACGTTTGTACAGCTCCGGATGAATTGCATTAAGCCGCGACAATCAAGTACTAAGCGCGTCTCTGCATGAATGAATGCCTTTAGTTAGGGCCGAGTCATAGTGGCGTGTAGGATGGGACTAGAATGCCTAAATGACTTGGAGCACACCATTCTTGCATTGATTCATGTGAGTTTGTGTCCTTTGCGGAGGATGTTTGTCCAATAGCGTGACATCACGTCATTACTTTTTTTAATGCACGTTGGGCCGAATCTCAAACGTGCGCAGTCATTATGCGGCCATACGGCCGTTCTTATACGTTATTGTGTTCAAAGGTATTTTTTGAGTTCTCTGATTGACTGTATTGTTTTTTAATGCACATGGGCGCAGCAAATGGACATCGCCACTGGCATCCTTGGTTCGCACGGGCGAATATTGGCCGATAGGAACAAGGAGTCGATCACATCAATTGTGAGGGTGCCCAAGAGTCCATATTCTAAAATTTTCATCTTCGCTACGAACACTTGATCGACTTTACTGACCCTCTACCTCATTCCTCGTGTCGATTCGTGTTCCCGATAACTAGTCCATTCTAGCAGGCTGGTGTGGGCATTCAGGAACACTACATACCTATTTTTCTCGCTCAAAAGACGATTTACCTCATATACCAAATACTCCTTGAGGTAAATCCCCTCCTGTCAGACTGGTAAGCAAGCATGGAAGTTCATCTGCGATCGTCCCGTGGTAGATCTAGGACCAGACAAAAACACTTTGCTTCGAAACGCACGACGGGCGCTCGGCATGAAGATGAGCAAATTTCTTGGATAGCAGATGATATCTGCACTCGATGTGGTGCTACTGCCCCCTATGGCAAGCTTTACTGCTCCACCAAATGCCGGAATGCCGACATTGCGTCAGAGTCTTCCATGAGAAAGGTCGAAGAAGATGATGCTGTACAACATGATTCACTCAATCAGTTACGCTACCCAATGACTCTATCGCCACATCTGACGCCATTTTCGATGAAACCTGCCCCATCATGGAGGAAATCGAGCGCTCCAAAGCCTGCACGCAATGACACTTCAACATGTTCGTTGCCACGCGACGGTGATTCTCTGGACGTGTGTCGAGCCCATGCGCGGAAGGCATCTCAATCAAGTGATTCTGATGTGTCAGATCTTATCGATACTGATTTAACGACGCCCTCGCCTTGGCGCACTGGAATTGATGCTCCAGATGATTCCGATGGCATATCTGATCTCGACGATGCGGAGTTTAGGCTCCCACCTTCTGTTATTGGTTCTGACCCAGCTTCAATGCCAGTCACATCAGGTGCCACACCCTTGAATATTCAGTCTGGTGCACGTACGCCGAGGCCCCATAAGTCTTGTACTTCGCCAGCGCTTTTGCCTCAACTTACTGCACCCTCCCAACATGTCCAGTCACCCATACTTTTTCATCGTATGCCTAGCTCCACGAATTTGCCGTCTTCTTTGGGATTTATCTCTAAAATATATCCACCACACAGCCTCAGACACTCTATTCACACTGGGAGCTGTGAAGGCAACAGTTTTGGGCAATGCACCCCACAACTTCGACGGAGCCCGCCACGACGTGTCTCGCCTGAGCGTGAGCAAGGCGACATGTTCAATCCCAAAACGCTGTCCAAGGCTTGTACGATCCAGCCCACATACCCTCAAGAGGCCAGCATTGTAAAATCTTCTCCCGAGACTGTGCGCCCCACGAGCCAGGGAACTGTGCTCAATAGCAGAGACATCAATTCTGCACCGCAGCATTGTACGGGCCCCACCTCGCCGGGCGTAGAGGCCATGGACAAGGATGATAACGAGGAACCTCAGCGTGGTCGGTCTCGTACACGTCATGGGCACTCTTGTTGTACGGGTCGTCGAAAGTCTCTTTGGGCAACTTGTCATGCATGCTCGCTTCCAACTGCGAGTCTCTCTTCACATCAGGTGCCTGGAAATGCACGACTTTGCCCCAGCTTGTCGTCTCACAACGAGGAAAATACCAAATCACCAATTTTCTAAAAAAATATCGACAAATGCATCATGCGTGCTACGTTGATCCCCACCCGTCTATGTCTTGTAAATGTTACTCAACACGTCGATATCAAGTATGATTCCCAACAGTAGAAACCACTTTGCATACCCAAAATTGTGACATGAAATTATACTATATATGATCTAAGTTTGCGTGGTGTTTCGAGGCGGTCTTTCTTGTCGACTCAGAACTGCCGAGTCACTTGTAGACTCGACGTCGGAGGACTGTTTGACAGAATTTCTGCAGAGACAAATATGCGTAGACAGCAGGTATAAACTAATGCTAAAATGGGGCGCCATATTCTACGTCTGGCGAAAGGAAGAGACTTACATAGGAGGGTAATGGGTAGAGGCTGGGGTATAGTATGTCATGGTAAGAATATTGCCATAAGTATTCGGCACGGAAACGTAAACCAAGCAACAAAGCCAGAGCAAAAACCACGATACAAGCACTCGTGAATAGAGCCCGAATCACTGATATATGGGAACCACATAGTTGGGACCAGAGGGATGGGACCAAAGAGGCCTTTGATGGGTCTGTCGACGCTGCGTGCTCAGATGACAGGTCAATTTTCGTCACAAGCTCGCCCAAGCGGTGCCGAATGTCGTCCAGACGTTGAGCATATTCGGCATCATCGAGACTGATTTTTTCAAGGCGCAAGTCCATAGCTAGTGCATCCGTTGTATCTCCATCTTTCTGCGAAAACATGCTGTCAGAGGCATTCTGTGTCTTGATGAGATGCATCATTTGTCGTATTGATTCGTCGCCATTCTGCCTATCTGCCAACTGGGACCCATGAGTTATGAGCTTGAGTAATTGGACCGTCTTCCACAAATCATACGGTATAGTTCCGTCTTCGGATTCAGACCGTTGAGTGTCGGGTTCAGGTTTCGACTCCATTGAGACCGCGTCGTTGGTGAGAATCGACCCCACTTCTGACTCTGCCACGATATGGTCAACGTCAGGAATACTCGCATTAGGTTTCAAAGGAGACCCTTGAGGAATTTTGTGCTTTGAGGGGTATATAGACGACTCCAATGGATACAAAGACATCTCACGATGTGGTCGTTCGGCCTGAGGAGGCGAGTATGGCGGCGAGGTAGAAAAGCTCACACTTGTGCGCGTTTTAGATTGTAACGGCGATTCAATTTCACTCTCGTGAAGTGAGTCGTCCAGTTGAATGGTAGGAGGCGGCGGCGAATGCTGTTTTGCCTCGCGCGATTGCATCTCTGCTAGCAACTCATATCCACTAGACCATCGCTTGGCATAACGGTCTCGCTCTTGTTCTTCTTTTAAGCGTGCTTGAGCTTCCTCCTCCGTAATCATATGATATACTTCCATAATACTTGGTCTTGATGCATGGTGACGCTGTATATGCCGCGCCTGTGTTGTCATGCTAGCCGAAACAAAGTAGAAAGGCCCAGGGCCACTAGGGCCAAACGTGATATTCATTTACTAGAATGCGACATCTACGCTAAGTTCCGCCATGCACGAGAGTATTGGTCCTGTAGTATAACGGTTAGTACGAAGGTTTCTGATTCGATGTGGATCGGGCATTCCTTAAGCCGCGGTTCGACTCCGCGCAGGACCTTTTTTCGTCTTGCCTTTTTCTACTTCGCACAGTTCCCTTTACCGTAGGCACAAGAGACGGGGCTCATTGGTCAGGATGGACATGAAGAGGTCGCATGGCTTATGTACTACGTAGTGAATCTCGGAGCCTTGGCTGTACAGTGTCTTAACCAAGCAATGAGGTCGAACAGACATATCGCACAGCCAAAAACCCGCTATGTGGAAATAGATCTGATAATAGAGCAAAATGCGATCCATTACAGACTAGTCACACACAAGCAAACCTGTGGGTCCCAATGAAAGTATACTAGGGTCTTTACAGTATCATCATTTACATCATTGCCATAGCAGCGACAAGAGAGACGGCGACGACAATGGCGGTCATGCCGGCCTTGACATGGGCCAGGTCAGAGATACCAGCGTCTCCATCACCCTTGTCTGACGAGTCGTTCTTCGAGTCCTTAGAGTCGTTCTTAGAGTCTGACGATCCGCTCGAATTTGACGAGTCGTCCTTCGAATCATTGCCTGAGTTCGATGAACCCGACGACGAGCCCTTGCCGGGGTTCGCGTAGCCGTTCTTCTGATCAGCAAGCGAGACTACCTTGTAGGTAGCCTTATCGTCCGTCTTGATGTTGTTAATGTCAGGGAGACCCTTGGGTTCCGTCTTGCCATTGATAAAGTCGTTGTAGTCAGGGTATGTAATGTCCTCAGGGTACGGGTTTGTCACATTCTGGCAAGCAGTGATAGGGACAATGTGCTTGTAAGCCTTCGAGATAGTGGGCTCCATCTTCATGAACGTCTTCATCGTGTTCGTGTTGAGCTCGTGGGCCAAAACGATGGGGCTCTCCTTGTCGGCCTTACCGGCGATGTTCTTGTAGTTCTGTTCGACCTGGGCTTGGGTAGCGCCTTCGCCAATCTTCCAGTCGTTTGTGTCGTCCTCCCAAATGATGGTGCGGAGACCAAGACCGGCAGCAATGGCGCGTACACGGTCATCCACGTCACCAAAGGGTGGACGCCAGCACGTGGGTGTGACGCCAGTAGCGTACTTGATGGCGCGAGCAGTGTAAAAGAGTTCGGCAAACACTTGCTCATCGGTAAGGGTAGTCGTGTAGCGGTGAGCCCAAGTGTGAACGCAAATGTCGTGACCGTCGGCCAGACCGCGCTGGGCCTGGTAAGGGAAATTGGCGACATTGCTACCAATGTAGAAAAGGGTGGCCTTCAACTTCTTTTGCTTGAGGTAGTCATAGAACTCGTTGTGGGCACAGTAGGGACCATCGTCGAACGTGAGTCCGTATGTACTAGGCTCAGGGCAAGTGTAAATGTCAGGCATCATGCCCTTGTTGTTGTGCTTCGGCTTCGTGCACTGGCTAGCAGTCCACCAGCAGTCGGGGTCCTTGCTACTGTCGTAGCCACTGTTGTCCACACCCATATTGGTTGCACCGCCTTCACCGGTCTTGCCCTTCTTCTGCTTGACATCCTTGGGGATGATACCCGAATCCTGGATCTCCTTCCAAACCTTCTTAGCCTCCTCATCACCTTCTTGAATCGAGGCAATACGGCTGGGTTTGGGGAGTTTCTTTTGATTGAGCAGACGGGTCATGGCATCATCACCGTACTGAATGCAGTCCTTTGGCTGATCGGAGTCCTTGATCTTGGCCATGTCAGCGGCATTGTTCGGTTCCTGAGCACGGCGGAGTAGGTGGGCGTGACGAGGATGCACACCATTTTGAAGCGTGGCAGATGTGCTCGCAACCAGAGAAGCAGCGATCAGGAGCTTGGCAGACAGTTGCATGATGTGGTGGTAACGGGAATGAGCACGATGGAGAGTGTGAGTACGTCAATGTTATCTAGGCTCTGCCGGACCACTGCGCATGCATGTCACCTTCGTGTAACATGCCTGTCATTTGAGGAATGTATGTGATGGGCTGACGAGCCTGACTAAGCACAGACACATCCATGCCAGATCTCTGTGCTATCCAATCCCAAGGCGGTTTCGTGTTGCACGATTATCTCAACATGGAATGTGGAAGGACATGCTGAATAATATGAATGTGGCAGTGCACAAGTCAGGGGCAGGAGCGCGCATGGGCAGGGCGTGGCTTGTAGAGCGGTGGGACGGCGATCGCGCGCGTCAGCCCGGGATGCGGTGCTGAAGAGCAGGACAGTGGAAGTGTTGGCAGCGGCTCGTATTTTGTCGACGTTGGGAATTGCTGTGGAAGATGCTTGTTGGGTGTCTTCAACGACGGCCATGTGGGGGTGCCTGTCCGGGGCTGTGCGCCGTCATGGTCGTGTGAGAGTTTGAATACGCAAGGCCCCCGCGATCGTCAGTGAATGGGTCCTGTAGTATAACGGTTAGTACGAAGGTTTCTGATTCGATCTGGATCGGGCATTCCTTAAGCCGCGGTTCGACTCCGCGCAGGACCTTTTTTTCTCCCTCGCTGGCTGAGGCGCTGACGCGTCATTACGGCCACGTGCGTTTGGATCCACAGGCTCATTTTTTTTCCTTCCTTCACGACGCGGCTGTGATGCAGGACGGAGCGGCACCGGCCACGATGCCGATCCGGCTTCGTACGTCGATTCCTGGCTGCTCGATTCCCTATGTGCCGTATATGGTGCCGGTAACGTGGCGCCGCTCGCAGCTTTCGACGCTTGTGAACAAGGTGCTAGCGACGGCGCAGGATGATCGCGAAGCATATACGTCTGTGCCGTTTGACTTTATTGTGGATGGCACGCTATTGCGGTGCTCGCTGGAGGAGTACCTTGCGCAGCAGGGGCATAGTGCTGAGACGACGCTGGAGCTGGAATATATTAAGAGCACCATGCCGCCGGCTTATAAGGATGCGGCGCGGCAGGATGACTGGGTTGCGTCGGTGGATGCGGGGCGGCCTGGCACGATTTTGACGGCCTCGTATGATGGTATTGTGCGTGTGTATGAGGCGGAAGCGTTGCAGAAAGAGCCGTACGCATATACGCCAGCGTACGCGTCGTCCGTCTCGTTGACGACGGCCAAGTGGCTGGGCACGGACGCGGTGGTGACGGGCAGTATGACGGGCACGGTGGCCGTGTGGCGTGTGCCTGGCCAGGAGAGCAAGACGGTGCCTGTGCTGCAGGCTGCTGAGCTGGAGCACCATACGTCGCCTGTCTCGTCGGTGGATGTCGCGCCGACGGCCTCGGCGGACCGTGTGGCGGTGCTGAGTGCGGGATGGGACGGTTCGATCGCTCTGTGGGATGTGCCATCGGATGCGCGCTTTGCGGCGTCTTCGGATGGGAGCAAGAAGCGTCGCAAGCACGCACAGGGTGCCGAGGTCGTGGATACGGGTGCGGCTGCGCCGGTGCCGCCGGCGCCGACGATGGTGCTGCAGCATGTGGCGCCGTCGCTGGGTGCGACGGCTGCGCGGGCGCTGAGCACGGCGCCGACGCCTGGTCCGAATGCGCGTACGCTTGCGGCGTTGGCTGATGGGGACCGCCGGATTTGGAGTGCGGCGTGGGATGGCAGTGTCAAGAGCTGGGACGTGGTGTCGGGCGGGTTGTTGCAGGGGCAGAAGCAGACGGACAAGGTGCCGCTGTGCCTGGATCCGCTCTTGGCGCATGCGGAGCTCGTGTGTGGGCACATGGACCATTCGCTGGCGATGTACGACTTCCGCGATGCCGTATCGAATGCGGCTGTGGCCATGTCGGGTGCACATGCGGCGCCTGTGAGTGCTGTGCGTGTGCATCCGACGCAGGAGCACCTATTTGCGTCGGGTGCGTACGATGGGCGCATCAAGGTGTGGGATGTGCGTTCGCCGCGGCAGGCGCTCTTTGCAGTGTCGGATCCGATCGCTGCGAGCGGCGACGGAGGCGCGTCGCGCAAGGTGCTGGGTCTGGACTGGACGCCGCGGGGCGATGCGCTGGTCGCTGGTGGCCAGGACTGTCGTGTGTGTCTATACCAGGGTACGTAGCCTACCAAACGTCGCAGCGCGTACGGGGCGCCGGGCACTCGAAGGCGGCGGCAAAGGGCGCAAAGTGCGAGAGGGCCTGATGGAGGCGGCGGGCGTGGCGTGCCGAGCCGCGTTCGGCCCAGAGCTGGGCGTACGCGATGAAGAACAGCTGTTCGTGGGAGTAGAGCACGAGGCCGGGCAGCCGCTGGTTCTGTTCAAACACGCGCATGCCGCCATTGTCGAGGACGTGGTGCCATGCGCGGTAGCTGTGGGCGAGGCCCGCGTCGTCAGCGACGGCTTCGTGGGCGTCGCGGCCCTGTTGTGCCAGGCAGGTTTCGAGCTGCGCGAAAGCCTGGGCTGTGGCGTTCGACCACCAATCGCGTTTCGTGCCGTAGGCATCATAGTGCTGGCCGCATGTGCCGTCGAGGGCCTGCGACATGTCGCGCGCCAGGAGCGAGCCGAGACTGCCGAAGCGGAGGTACATGGGCGCGGCCGTGTCGAGGACTGGCGGGCGCAGGAGTCCTGCGCCGATGTCGAGCTCGTTGTGGGCAGGCAGGTACGTGGCCTGCGTGGCTGTCCACGGGCCGGAGCGTGCGTGGTAGGGCGATGTGCCGAGCTCCGAGAGGGCGTGCCGCATGGCGTGCGCTCCTGCGCGCCAGGCGTTCTGTGCGCTATCGTGCGATACGGGGAGATCGGCGTACTGCTGCCCGAGGTCTTGCGCACTGGCGGATGAGGCGACGTGGATCGTCAGCGCCGAGGCCTTGGCGAGGGCCGTGCGCCTCGTCTCGGCGTCGAGCCATGGCAGCTCGTACAGCCGCCGAAAGTAGGCGGCGCGAATGTCGTCGGCCATGCGTGCGGCGTGAGCGGTGGTGGCGCTGGAGAGAGAGGCCTCGGCGACGTAGTAGCGGTGGACGAGCGGGCCCAGGGCGGCCTGCATGTGCCGTACGCAGGCGCGGCGTGAGCCGTCTGGCAGGGCGCGCACGGCTGCCCATGCCGCGTAGGCGCGCCAGATGGACTCGGGCGTGGCTGTCCAGACGTGGTCGATGGAGCGCAGGAGCGTGGCGCTGGTCCGGACGTGCGTTGGCTGCGTGCCGAGGGCGGCGAAGTACGCGTCCCAGTCGACGGACGGCGCGAGACGCGCAAGCTCGTCGACCGGGAGGGTGGCGTCGGGCGCGGCGCGGGCGAGGCCTGCGTGGACGCGGTGAATGTCGGTGGCCTGGGCGGGGAGCGAGATGCCGGCGTGCTGCAGCCGAGCCAAGCCCGCTTGGATCTCGCTGACGGACGCGGGGGCCGGGGGAGCGAGGTGCAGTGTGGCGGTGTGGGCGGCGGAGCTCGCGTCGGGCTGGACGCTGAGCTGGCCCCACGCCTCGAGCGCATGCGCATGCAGCCACGCAAGCGCGTGGGGCCGGTCCATGGCCAGCAGGGCGCGAACGGTGTCTGCCGCGGGCTGTGTGTCGTTGGTCGTGCGGCACGCTGCGTACCACGCCTGCACCATGCCGAGGTTGTGTGCGTCCGCGTCGGGCATCTCGCGGGGGATGCGGCGCGTCGCGAGCTTGTGGACGGCGCGATCGACGTCCGACGCCACCTCGTCGAGCACGCGCGTGCCGTTGGCGCGCTTGGCCTGCGAGCCGCCGGTGGCGAATGCGACAAAGTCGTCGCATGGGTCGATGGACTCGTCGAGCGCACGCAGGACGCGCGCGCCCGTCTTGACGCAGTGGCGCGACACGCACACGTCATGCATGCGGCGCCGGTCGTCGAACTGGATCAGCGTGTACAGCCCCGTGACGACGAGGCACAAGCACACGATCATCAGCACGATATCGCGACTCGACAGCACTGACGCATGCTCCATGCGCGAGAGCGACTCTTGCGCGGCCGACAGCGTGTTGGGCCGGGGGCGCCGCCCGAGCAGCGGCGCCTGTTCCGACGAGCGTCGAGGCATGACGACAACTCCACATCTACGTGTCACTACGCGCCGACGATCGGCGGCGGGGGCAGTGGAAGGCCGCGGCCCACGGCGCAAAGTGCGTGAGCGCGTCGTGCACGCGCTGCGGCGGCGCCTGGTGTGCCCACAGCGCGCCGTACGCGAGGAAGAACAGCTGCTCGTGCGTGTAGGTGAGCAGACCGGGCAGGCGCATGTTGCGGGCGTACGTCGCACTGTCGCCCGCGGCGAGCAGCGCGCGCCATGCCTCGTAGCTGCGTGCGAGGCCGTCGAGGCGTGCGGCGGTCGAGGCGTGGCGCGTCGCGGGGCGCACCGTGCGCCATCGGCCGTCCGCGTCGTACCAGCGCCCGGGCGTGTCGATGGCGTGCGTCATTTCGTGCGCGAGGAGCGTGCCGAGCGCGCCGTACTGCAGGTACATTGGCGCGTCGCGTTCATAGAACGGCAGCTGCAGCAGGCCGGCGGGGCACACGACCGCATTGTCGAGTGCGCTGTACG